>JAABUP010000034.1_pt1 | contig 312663 bp, 223 predicted proteins | sample 5559201 | NCBI WGS metagenome assembly JAABUP01 (sample SAMN10711887, study PRJNA513373) | rock metagenome | isolation source: Antarctica rocks | place: Antarctica
ACCCTAACCTAACCCTAACCCTAACCTCTTATAATAAGAAGTAACAAAGACGAGTAGACCGTTTTCTACGAAGATATTCCGAGTTCCCGTCTTTATAGAATTCGAATGTCGTAGAGATAATAGCTCCGGAGCCCGGGCCGGCTGGCCCCCGGTCACGTAGATAAGAACGAGAAGGTTTTCAAGGAATCGAGAAAGAAACGAAATCCAGTCCAAGAGCTCCCGGGAGTCCTAGTAGAATTCGGGCCCCGGAACTATAAACCGGCTAGCCAGATCGGGACTAGTAGCTATACGACTGTATAGAAATCGTTCTAGGTTTTCTAGGCCAATGTTCGTGCGAGAATCGTTGAGGAAATTAGAAAACGGGGTGGAATCAAGAGGATTATCGTAGATTTGGCGCCAAGAAATATCTGGAATCTTTCGTAAAGGACTTTTAGCCGTAGATATACTATTTTCGAATAGTATATCTTGAAAAAGTAGTGCTCGAGTCGAAGAGATAAGCCTATAAACAAATTCTCGAAAATTAGCTATCGAGAAAGAAAGGGTTCTATAGATGATAGTCTCTCCTTCCCAGTCGATATAGCCGGAAGAAGTAGTATTTCGGGCTATCTTTAATCCGTAGCTTCGAAGGTCTAACATCCATTCGAAAGGCGATCGAGAACCCCGAACGAGAAATCGATTCACAAGCGTTTCTAGTCGTGAAAGAGGTCCGTTTTAAGCTCTAGGGCCGGGAAAACGTTCTTCTATAGTACTATTAGTACTAGAAACCGAGCTTAAGTCGTCTGGTCTAGACTCGATAGAGGAAGAATTTTTAAAAGCGAGTTATAAAATAAGAAAACGTCCGATTTTTAAAATATAGGATAAAATTAAAGGATAGCTATCGACACCTTTAAAACCTCTTTAGTCTAGACCTAATACGGCTAGGGCGTCGATGAAAGGGAGCTCGTATTCGTCTTTAGAAGCGGATTAATCGAGAAGAGCGATTGAAAAGTATAGTAAAGCTTTTTCTAGACGAGAAAGAGGAGCGATCTTCCTAGAATTTCGGGCCTAAATCCGAGTATTCTTATAGATACTAAACTCGTCTTCGTCGCTAGTCTTAATTTAGCTAGCGTCGTCGGAAGAATCCCCGTCTTCCGATATTTTCCGAAGGGTTTCAACGAATTCTTCCGGGTTTTTAATTTCCGAGGTAATTCGGACTAGACGACGATATCTAGACTATTAAATAGACGTGAAAGAATAGTCCGGAAATAAAGCCGACGTCGTAGACTCTTGAGTTCGGACGAAAAAGGCGAGAATTTACTTGAAAGAACGAGAATACGTCGGAATTCGACTCGGATCCTAGTACGCCCGAAGGGGCTTAGCTCGGAACTAATCGATTTCAGTCCGAACTATTTAAAAACGTCTGAAATACCCTATATTCGATAGGCTTTATTATAATTTTCGAGCGAGTTCGTTAAAACTAGCCCAGATAACCTTTAATAAAGGCGTATCCGGCTCCCCTACGAGGGCGACTAGCTCGATCCGGTCTAGCCTATCTAAATATAAAGCCTATCAGGTTCTTTCTAGCTAGGGACTAGGGTTGTCGTAGGGGTTTTTCTCGATTTTTCGGATTTCTTTCGTTTGAAACTCGAGGATTTTAGAGTCTAGACGAGACCATTCGGATTCCTAATTTCGAGGCTCTATATATACTATTAGTACTACTATTTTATAAAAAAAATATTAGAGAAATACCTTGAGATAACTCTAAAAGAGCCTTAGACTATTTAGAGCGAATTTCGCTTTCATCTTCGTTTCATTCTTCTTCCACCGAACTAGCCGTTCTAGGCCTAGTCTGTCGATCTGAAAAGGGTCTTTTAGAGTTGACTCTAAAGTAGGATTTACCTAGGGGCGTATAGAAGAATTATTGACAGCTAATATTCGAAGCCTAAGGGATACTTTTTAAGGAAGTTTTCGGAATTCGACCTTTTCCGCGAGGATTCTCCCACTCGTATTCGTCCTTATAGTGCTTTGAAATAATCTTTTCCGATCTTACTATATACGAATAGTCTTAGTAGGCTAAACTATCTAAGTATAAAGCTAGGTCTAGAAAGAAAAAGGGGAAAGAGCTAGGAATATCGCTATTCTTAATCTCTTCTCGACTCCTAATTAAATTAGGATACTTTTAAGCTTCGGAAAGAATTTGTCCTCGAACTTCTAAAGCTAATTAATATGGTTTTAGATGAAAGTACGCTTTAAGACCTAAAAGAATAATAGAGTACTTATATTACTTACAGGCTATAAAGCCGGTATCTCCGAGAATCGAGATATACTCTATTATATTAAAAAGTAAATAATTAATTTTCTATCTAGGTTTTACTTATAGATAGTATCGATGAAATTTTAACAGAATAATTAAGAAAGAAGAAGGAATAATAAACGAGGAACCTAGATATTAGCTACCGCTAGGTAGCTTAAACGCTCCTAGCACTTAAAAAGCTTAAAGTACGGCTCTAGAGATTAAGCGAATATAAATCGAATCTAAACGTAGATCTTTTCTAGTACTTTAAATATTATTTTACTTTCTTATTATAATATTACTATTAATAGAGGGGTAGATAGAGAATTTAGCGTAGATCTTAAAAATATATAGATATTTAGTATTTTAGCGTATATTTATAGAGCTATATTAGAAAGAAGACTAAAGTTTAAAGTACTTAGACGTTTTTAAAGGTTTTACGAATAATTATTTTTTAATCTATAATACCTTTATTATTCCTAGCCCGATTCAGCTAATTTAAATTTTAAATTTTTTCTAACTTTTTACTCTATAGTTTGTCTATAGATTACTAAGCCGTATCTATATTATCTAGAAATTCTCTAGTAGTAGTAAGGAATAAAGCCTTAGTAATACTTATAACTTGAAATTTTACTATCTATTTTCTATAAAATTTAGGTCTATTAATAGCCCTAAGTTTACTCTATATATTATTATATTTTATATAAAATTATAGTACTAAGATCTTGTAAGGAATTATTAAGAAGTATTAAGCTCGTACTAGTCGCGGATCTCCCGTTAGGGGCGGAATATTAAAAAAAACCTTAAGTTAGAAAAATTCTCTACTTATAAGACTAGGCCTAAATAGGCTAGGAAATAGATTATTTTAAAGCGCTGACTAAGCTCTATTTAATAATATTTTTTTTATAAAAATCGGTTAAGGTTTAACCTTAAGTTTATTTAATTCTAAAAAATTAAATAAATCTTAACTAAATCCTTAGTAGTAAATAAATACACTTAACCTTAGATTTATTTATCTCTAGATAATAGGCGAGGTAGACCGGTAAATATATCCTACTATTCTATCCTAACTATTATACTAGTAGGAGTTAGATATTACTAGAGGCTAGGTTAGAAGATTATAGTACTATTCTCTTATTACTAATAGGGATAAGGGCGGCGGCGAGGTAGTTAACTAGGTTAGGCGCCCTCTACTAGTTTATACTAGTAAAAGAGATATTAACGAGAACTAATAGAGAGGAAGGGCTCCGCCCTAATTAAAGAGAAGAGAATATAGTCGACGAAACCTTAGTATTATAGACGGTAGACCCGACCCCTTAATATACCGCCCTAATAGCAGGCCTATTAAAGGGGGGAGGGAAGGAGCTAAATAATAGTATAACTTATAGATAGTAGATAGAGTTTTTATCCCTTAGCTAGGTTTCTCCCTAAATAATAGGTACGCTAGGCGTACCTCTTAAAAAGTCTACCCTTATTAGCTTTAACTAGTATAGGAGTATAAATAAATAAATAAATAATTATTAAATTAGTTAATACTATTTATATACTAGTTTTAAGTTAATAGGATAGCTATTCCCTTATAATATATAAGAGGTAGAAACTTTCTTTATAATAATATATATAGATCTCTTTTAATTCCTAGTATTATATTAATTCCTAACCTTCTCTTATTATAAAACCCTAGATAGGGTATTTTAACCTCTTACTAACCTTAATAATTTATATAAACTCTATTATACTACTATCTAAGATCTTATCTAAGCCTTATAACTTAAATCTTAGATTAAGATATTAGATATATCTACTAAGTATCTCTAAATAATAGAGATACTAGGAAAGGATCTCTTTATTATAAAGGATAGAGAGAGGGTAAAGGTAACTAATCTAATTAAATTATAAATATAATTCTTTAAAAAGCTAGGGCTAGTCCTTTAAATATAAGAGGGTTAGAAGCCTTAATACCTAAGATTATAATAAGGGTCTTTATTTTAATAGAAAAGACTACTACTTATTATTAAAGTAGAGATAGCTTAGTAGATAAAAAGATAAAGCCCTTATTATATAAATAGAATAATATTTATATCTCTAACTTAAGATAACTAATAAATAGATACCTTTATATAAGGTAGAAATATATCTACTTTTTTTTATAATATATAAGTATAATATTAACTTATTATTCTTTCTAGATATAACCTTATATATTCTTTTATAATCCTCTACTAGGTAAAGGGTAGCTAGATATAACTTAAATAATAATCTTCTTTAAAAATAAAGTAATATTATAAAATAGTATCTCTAAGTTATAATAAAGACTTCTTATATAAGAATAATAATAAGGGTAGTTAAAGATACTATATTAAAAGATATCTAGTTTAAAGTATAAGTCTTATCTAATAAAAGGACTATTTATAAAATCTTTAAAGTATAAATAAGAGTATTATTTAATATTAAAAGAAGAATTAAAGTAGCTAAGTAAGAGGAATAGGTAAAGTTAATTTATAAACGCGGATAAGAAAATAAAAGGAGGAAGATAAGATTAAGAAGGGTCTTATTAAGATCTTAAATACTTAATAATATCTTAAAGCCCTTTAATAAGAAAGTAGATACTTAAAAGCTCTTTAAGCTTATTAATTATTATATTAATATTTTTAACTAGTAGGGAGTATATAAGATAGTAACCTTCTTAAAATATATAAAGGCTATTAGCCTTATACTAAGAGGTATAATTAAAGGGGAGATTAATAGTATAATTAAGAAAGGTAGTAAAGATATTAAAAAGATATTAAGTAATATAATAATATTAATTTTACTATCTAAGATAATAGAGATAAAATAATTATACTAATTATTAGATTAATATTAATATTAAAAGAATAGTTAATAAAAGGTTCTTTTATAACTATTAGAATTATATAATAATCTTATAAAGTTCTTCTATAAATAGAAGTAGAGTTATAAGGATTATAATTAAAATATAAATAATATTAAGAAAGAATATATTAAGATTAGACTTAATATAAGGCCTAGTTAAGATAGGAGAATATTAATATATATATAAATATTATAATATTATAAAGACTTCCCTATTAATATTTTAAATTAGCCCTTAAATTAATAGACTAATAATATAGTTAAAGTAAAGGTAGAAATAAAAAGGAAAAAAACTTAAGTAGTATCTATACTATCTAGGAAGATATATAAGGTCTAGGTATCTTTCTTCCCTTACTAGACTTTAATTTAAATAGGTAGGCTAATCTTATATATATAAAGTCTAGGATATATTAATATAATTAAGTAAAAATAGTATAAATAAGGCTATTTAAAGTATATTATAACCGCGCTTTTAAAAGTTTTACTTACTATTAAGGACTTTTACTATCTATTATATATATTTATAATAAATCTAATTAAGAGAAGGTTATACCTAGAGGTAATAAGAGGAGATAAGATATTATTAAAAGAATATATACCTTTAACTAATTTATTATAATTAGAGGGTATTAATAAAGATAATAATCTTATAAGTAGGTTCTAGTTAAAACTAGATAACTAGAAAGCTAGAGAGGAGGAGAGTATTAATAAAGGGAATAATAATAAAGATAGCTATTAATTAAAGAAGGGGGAGAAAAGGGGAGAAGAGTATATAAAGATAATATAATAAAGGATTTAAAAAGAGTTATAAATAAAATAGATTAGGAATAAAGTATATTATAAGAGTTAGGCTTATTTCCTCTAAATTTAAGGTATAATAGGATTAAGTATTATAAGAGTAATTATTAAGAATAAAGTTTAGGCTTTAATATATTCTTATAATATTACAAATAGATATTACTTATACTAGAAAGAGTAATAACTTAGGCTTTATATATTTATAAGCTTAGACTTATAATATTATCTATTAATATCCTTTAAAGTAATTAAGGTTTTTAGATTTCTATTTATTAATACTTTTTATAGAGATATTAATACTTATAAACTAGTTAGGCTTTATAAATTATCTTATAAATATTATTAACTAACTTAATATATTCCTTAATAAGAGTAATATACTACTAGTAATTAATATTAATAGACTAGTAAAGATTATAAGTAGTAAATATTACTATATTAAAGAGCTCTTAGTAAGATAGAGTATAAGGTAGTAAGTTTAAAGACCTCTTTAATTTACTTATTACTAAGGTAGTTTATTACTACTAAACTTATTATATATAAATTCCTTAAAGTATTAGACTCTAATAGGAGAGCTAATAAAGTTTAAAGATAGCCTTAATTATATATAAAGCTAGTATAATAGAATATAATTAATACTTTAATTAAATCTATATATATAATAAAGGCTTTTATACTAATAATTACGGGATTTAAGCGAGAATCCTAGTATTATAACTAGGGAAGTATATATCTATAATATCTATAATCTAAGCCTAGTTATAATTATAACTAATAACCCGTCCCGCCTTAACTAAGCTAGGGGCCTATTACAGGCCCCTAGTAAATATATCCTAGTAGGCGACTTTAACTTATACTACTTAAACTAGAATAATCTAGGTAGGTTTATATATTATAATAAAGCGGATGAATTAATTAAGGTAATAATATCCGTAGGGATAGAGCTCCTCCTCCTAGAAGGCGCGGTTATATAGTACTCTAGAGGGTATAAAAGCGTAATCGATCTAGTTTTTATAACGCTAGAGCTAGCGGACTACGTACTAGGGTATAGAGTACGCGAAGACTTATAATATAGGTCCGATTATACCTTAATAGTTACCGAGCTAGACCTTAGTACGGAGGAATAGGCTAAGCCTTAGAGGTACGCCTAGAAGATAGCTAATAGTAAGGAGGTAAGAAAGGGAGCCTAGGCGCTAAACGGCGCCCTTCTAGCGACCCCTTTAATAATAACGTTATAAGTAGACGACTTTCTACTACGCCTCTAAGAGGGTATAATAGAGATACGGGATCTCACTATCTTATAAGCGAAGCTACTAGGGAAGGGAAAGTTATACTAGACCCCGGAATATACGAAGGCTATATAATAAGTAAAGGATACTATTATAAAGATAAAGGGAAGCTAGGGTATAGCTTTAAAATAGTAATAGATAACGGCTATTAGGGATAGGAATAGAGTTATTACTAAAGCGAAGGCGCTAGCCTTTTATCGTATAGTATATAAAGCTAGGGAGTCCTTTAAAGGAGTATAGTAACTAGTTAAATAGGTAAGAGAGAATAGTATAGAGGTGAAACCGCTACTAAAGTTTCCGGCCCTAAAGCAGGCTACTAATAAGTAGATAGCGATTATATTTAAGGAAAAAGTCTCGGTCCTACGCGAGACCTTCTTCCCTCCGCTACTATAGGCGGACCTAGCGGATATCTAGGACGCTAACTACCCTAATCCCCTCTTAACAGCTAATATAATTAGTAAGGAGGAAGTCTAGAAGGCTATTTTCCGCTTAAAGGAGGATAAGGCTCTAGGAGTTAATAGGTTCCCTAATAGATTCCTGCGTATTATTACCGAGAAACTTATTAGAAAGATTACCTACCTCTTCTAAGTATATCTACGACTTAGGTACTACCCGCGGGAGTTTAAGAAGGCTAATACGGTCGTCCTAAAGAAGTTAAGGAAAGTAGACTACTCGGAGCCGAAAGTATACCGGCTAATAGCCCTACTTAGTACTCTAGGTAAGGCGTTAGAAGCGGTTATAACGAAATATCTCAGCGATTATATAGAGCGTTACGGCCTCTTTCCTATAGAATAGATAGGGGTAAGGAGAAGAAGATCTACTAAAATAGTATTAGAAATAATAGTTAACGTAGTATATACGGTATAAGACTACGGGAAGGATAAGGTAGCTAGCTTACTATTACTTAACGTAGCTAGGGCCTTTAATAATATCTCTTATAAAAGGCTTATTTATAACCTTAAGATAAAGGGAGTCCTACGGTTAATAGTAGCTTGAACTAAAAGTTTCCTAAGGGAAAGGGCTATATTAATTACGCTAGGAAGACGAATAAGTAGTATAAAAGAGGTTGAGACTAGGATCCCTTAAGGGTTACTAGTCTTACCTATCCTCTTTCTATTCTTTAACTCCCCCCTTATTAAGGGGTATTTAAGGTTAAGGTTATAAGTCTAGACGGGTAGATTTATTAACGATATATACCTACTAGCCTACGGGACTAGTACTAAAGCTATATATAAGACGCTAGTATTAGCGTACTAGGAGTACTTTAAGTAGGTAAGTACTTATAAGGCCTCGTTTATACTAGCGAAATATAAACTAGTACACCTAACTTAGTACTTAAGGAGGTTTAATATAACCGCTTTAATAGACCTAGGATTAATAATAACTAGGCTATAAACGAGTATCCGTATTCTAGGACTATATATTAATAGGAAGCTCTAGTAGGGCCCTTATATCTAGAAGGTTAAGGTGAAGATAGTAATATAAGAGCTATTACTCTCGATCGTAGCGGTATTAATATAGGGAGCGACTTTAAATAAGATAAGATAGGTATATAACGCTATAATACGGCCGGTAATAACTTATACTACCGCCGTATAATACTCTCTAAGGGCTCTTAAGGGGGTTATAAGGGTATATATTAAGTCTCTTAATATTATCTAGAATCGATATATTTACTAAGTACTAGGGGCTTATAAAGTTATAAGCGTACGGGAACTTAAGGTTAAGAGTAGAATCGCTCTAATATAAGTAACCTTAGATTAAATAGTCCTCCGCTACTAGGCGCTCTAAGGTATCTACCCCGCTATTAAGGCCGGGAATATAAGGATTTAAAGGAAGCTTTATAAGCGGTAAGGCCGACCGCGAACTATTACGGAGTCCCTAGTAGAGGGGAAAAGGGAGTAGGCCCTACGAGCCCTCCGAATAAATAACTAGGACGAATTAAGAAAGGAGGACGATACCCCTAAGAAGTAGTAAGTCTAGAAGGAGGTTCGGGTATAGTAGGGGTTATTATAGAGAGTAGTATAGGAGGAATACTAGTCTAGTATTCTAGAGTAGTAATAGATAGTAGCCTAGGAAGGCGATATATAAGCTAATAGGTATACGCTTTATATAAATCTCCTTAAGGCGGCTAGCTTAGTACTAACGTAGTTATATACTAAGAAGATAGGGTTAGCCTACTTCTTATATAAGTAGAGGGTCCCTAGGGTTAACTCGCCTAGATACGAGGATTACGGGTAGAGGAAGTAGGACGTAAAGCACGTCTTTATATTCTACCCTAGGTACTAAGAAAGGCGCTAGCTCCTTATTAATAGGATAGGTACTAATAACCTCTATAAAATACTTATAATATAGAAGGGAGTAGAGGCTATTACCTAATAGTTCCTAGAATATAGTCCTCTCTAGTAGTTTTCCCTAGCTAGGGAATAACTCTTTAGGACCGGATCTAACTTAGACCTAACCTAGATCTTACCTAGGTCTAACTTAGAAGCGCCTCTAGCGCTAATAAGGGCTAGTAGGCTAGGCCTACCTACTTTAAAGGTACTCTATATAAATTAATAATAAAGGGAAGTATAATATAGTATTTAAATATAATACTAAAGATAATAAGAAGGCTATAAGAAGCGTTTATAATAGGTAGAGGTTTTTTACTTATAAGGCTTATAGAGGTCGTAGTACTACAGCTTTAAGGGTTTCCTTTAACTAAGGATCGCGGTTAACGCGATTACTTAATATATTAAAGAAACCCGCTATTATCTAGCTACTAGATAAGTACGTATATAACTAATTAAATTAAATTAAATTAATACTAATAATTAGTTTAAAATATAAGTCTTTCTATATATATTAATTATTAGTAATAATAGTTAAAAGTAGATCTTATTATATATAAGTATATATAAGATAATATAATTCTTTATATAAGTCTTAATTAATAATATAAAGAGTAGGTATAAATATAAAAGTTATTTTAAAAGAGTATATAAACTTAATAATAGGTTTAGTATTAATAGCTAGCTTTAAATATTTATTAAGGTAGATTAGGCTTAAAGTTATATAGATTCTATTAATTATAATAATTATACTTATATTATTATAATCTCTAACTATCTAGATATAGAACCTATTATAATTATTTACTACTTAATAAAACTTAATATAATTATTAAAGATTATAATAGATTATATAACTTAAGAGTTCTATTTAACTATTAAAAAGGTAGGAAGGTTAGTAGAGTAATAGATAGTATTTACTTAAGTCTAAGTCTATTAAATTAGGTAAGAGGAGTTAACTAGACTAAGAGCTACTTTAATAGTAGTATAAATACTCTTAGAAGGTAACCTATTTAATCTTAGTAGTAGTTAGTAATATATTAAAAGATTATTAGACTAGGTAGACTTTAAACCTAATATAAATAGTTATATAAGCTTTAGTCTTATTAAGCTAAGTAATAGGATTTATAAAAAGTTAGGTATTTATTAAGTAGATATACTATTTAAGGACTTTCTTAGTAGATATTCTCTACCTACTATCTAGAGATATATACTAACTTTAAAGACATTAGTAAGTTTAACTCTAATAAAGTTATTAAAGGAGGGATAACTCTTATAATATTTCTTATTATTAAAGAAGAAGGGATTATAAAGGTACTAATATATCCCTTTAATTAAGTAGATCTTATAAGGCCTTATTTATACTTTATAAAAATATATCCTAGATTTAATAATTTTATATTAGATCCTAGCCTATATATTATTATACTATAAAGATTAAAGATAGTATAAGGGTTAAAGTATTATAATAGGTATAAAAAGGGTAGAGATACCTCCTTTATTAAGATTAGGTAGATATAAAAGTTCTAATTTAAGGAAGGTTCCCTTAAGAAGTAGGATCTAAATAATAGTAATATTATAATTAGAAATAGTACCTTTATTAAGGTAGATATAATAATTATTATTAAATTCTACTAGATCTACCTAGTTAATTAATAGAAAAGTAAGGTACTATACTTAATACTTAAGGGATTACTCTTTATATAAGTTTATTTATAATATATTAGGTATATCTATTAAAGCTAATATATTATTAATAGCTAAGGTTAAAGGTATTATAATATTAATATAAGAGTATATAAATACTATTAAGGTAATAAAAATAAAGTAGAAGGCTAGAGTACTTAAGAGCCTAGCTTATAAGGTAAAAAAGGTAAAAATTTAAGCTAACTAGTTATAATAAGTAATAGGGGGAGGGGAAGTAGATAAGCTTATAAGGTATAATATTTTATAAAGGTAGAGGTAAATATTATAATATAATAGGTAGCTTAAATATAAGTATAAAAGTAGTAATTAGGTATAATACTAATTTATTATTTCTATTATACTCCTTTAAGTTACGCGCCTATCCCCTTAATATACTAATAATAGCTACTTATATTTTATATAATTTATAATATAAATACTTATAAGTAGTAATAAGATATAATATAAGAATTATAATAAGGTATTAATAATTAAAGGTAGAGTATTTATAAATAGCTTATAATTATTATACCCTCTACTTAGATTACTTATATAATACTAATTAGTAGATAAGTATAAACTATTCTTATAAGCCTCTATAATTTAAAGATAATAAAGGGTTAAAGTTATAGTATTAAAGGGCTTTAAGGGATACTTATATATAAGATATTTAAGTAGAGGTTTAAAGGTATAAGATAAAGGGTATATTAGTTATAAAGTATTAATTATTAACTACTTTAATAGATATCTAATAGATAATACCTAAATATAATCTAAGTTAATTAGAAGAGAGTATTAATAGGAAGTATATAATAGATATAAAAGTAATTAGAAAGGTAGTAGTATTATAAAAAGAGTTAAACCTTAGATAGATTAATAAGTATAACTCTAAGATATAAATAGTTAATATAGATTATAATAGTTAATTATATCCTCTTAATATACTTAATAAGATAGATAATAAGAGATATTTAAATAAGCTTAATTCTAATAGTATTAAGTATTTATAAGACTAATAAAGCTTTAATTATAATAGCTCTCTAATAGAGACTAGGGAGCTTAGATTTAAACTAGTAAAAACCCTAATAATAGATTTAATTATAAGAACTACTAATAAAGATAGTAAGAAGCTAAGTATTTATTAACCTAAGATAATAATAGTAGGACCTCTAAGTATATAAATTAAAGAGGAATTAAAAGAGGATAGTAATAAGAGGGGTATAAAGGATTAAGTATCTATTTTTATAACTAAGGATATACCTAGATAGCTAATTATTAAGTCCTATTTTAAAGAAGATAATCCTAAAAATAAAATTATAAATTATAAAATAATAAGTTATAATACTACTTCTCTACTTAAAAAATAAATATTAATTATTATAATAATAATATAATAGGATTACTAGTTAAAGAATAAGATCTCTAATAAGATATAAATAACTTAGGAGTCTAAGGTACTTTTTAATATAATTTAAGAGTTAAAGTAATTATAAAGCTCTAATATATATCTAGTAAAAGGAGTAAGAAAAGGTTATAAAGTCTATATATTAATATAATATAATAGGAGTTAAAGAATTTATATACTCTAGAATAATTAAAGAGACCTTAACTATTACTAGAAAAGTTTACTTAAAGAATTAAGGAATAAAAGTAGAATTTTAAGTAAGTAATTATATTAGACCTTAAGGATAATTATTATAATAATATATAATTAAGTATTAGTTAGCTAAAGAATAGGGATAGTATTACTAGTAAAGATAAATTATCTAATAATAAGCTTTAAAGGAAAAAGCTCTAGATTCCCCTAAGAGATTTAATTTTATTAGATAGTAGTTAGATAAATTAGGGGCCTAGGGTAATAATATATAATAATACCTCTTAAGTATTATATTCCTATTATATAAGAAGTTTAAGGAGGGGTAATATATAAAATACTACTAGGTTATTACTTACTTATTAGGAAGGATACTTAAAGGTTAAGGGGTAAGTATAATCTTTATAATAGCTATTTCTTAAAGTTAGGTAGAGTATAATAAATTATTACTCCTTTATAAGTTTTATATATTCTCTTATTAAGCTCTTATTCTCTTTATAAGGAGTACTACTAAACTAATTATTAATTATTAGAAAGAGTTATAAAAGCTAAGTAGTAAGTATAACTATTAGAGTATACTATATTATATAAATAGTTATAGAGGCTAGATAATTATAATAAATTAATACTTTCTTATATATCCTAAAATATATAATAGAATATTAGGATCTATTAAGTATTATTATAACTAGGAAAAAATAAGTTAAATAGTAATATAAGAGTAAGCGTATAAGCGTAGATACGCCTTAGGCGCGTAGAGTATATAGTAGTAGAGAGCCTAGAGCCTAGGGCTATACGCTAACGGAGGGGGTAAGAATAGAGACGGTAACGGCGGCGGTAGAGAGAAGGGTAGTAGAGATAGCGGTAAACGCGAAAAGTCGCGTTAAAATATACTATAAAAGGTAGTTAATAGTAAAGGGATAGCGATAGATAGCCTCTAAGGGAGACTAGTAAGGAGGAGGTATATAGAAAGTATAAAGTAAAGAACTATTAAGGGTATATAAGTAATATAGGAACTAAAATTTAAAGAACTATAACTATAGATATAGCGACTCCTCTAAGTACTACTACGAAATATATAAGACTATATATAAGAGTTAGAAGAAGAAAGACATATAATTAAAGAAGATAAGCGCGGCTTATAAGTAAAGGTTAAAGCCCCCTAATACGCTAGAGATACGAATAGCTAGGCTTAAGTACTAGGCGGAACACCGCCTAACTATAACCTAACTAGAGGAACCGTAGGACCGGATTTATTCTTCTATCCCCTTATAATAATTAATAATATAAAAGTGAAGTAGATAACGCTTAGGTTTAATAATAAGGAAATAAGGAAAGCTTTTATAGGCTTGACTAGTATATAACTAGTCTATATATTTAGGAATAACGCCTACTTAGTAGTAGCGTCGATTATAGCTATAAGGTGAATAATAAGAGGAGATATTATCCTTAATACTATAATAATAGAGGTAAGATAGGAACTAGAAGAAGTTATAAAATAGGTAAAGAGCGTAGACCCGTTTATAAGGATCCTTAGGTAAATATACCTAATTAGAGTATATAGCGTATATAAGGATACGGTCGATAATACGAACTAGGCGAGTACTATTAAGATCCTTAAGAGGGATAATACTAGATTATACCCTAGCCTTAAACTCGTAAGCGTTTAATAGCTAAGATTCGCGTTAGAACTAAACTAATACGGTAGGAAAAAGAGATACTCTTTACTTATAATCGAGGTAGTAGGACTAGATATTATAAATAGGCTAATTATAGAAGGGCTCTTAGAGAGTAGTTAACTCTACTACTACGAAATATAAATACGGTCCGCGGACTTAAAGTAGTACTTTAACTACTAATAATATAGATATATATCCGCGGTATATAAAAATAGAACTAAATATAGTGATTATACGGGCCCCTACTAGACTTATAAGTATAGCGCCTACTACTTAAAAGAGGCGAAATGCGCGGTATACGGGGGTAGGTACGTATTAAGGAGTAAAGAATATAGTATTCGCTAGAAGGAAACACACCGTATATAATAGAAGATATAAGGAAAACCTAGGTAGTACGCGGTACTACCTAAGTCACCGACCTAACTTATAGTAGAAAGGAGCTAGAAGGGTTATATAAATACGGAGGGGTTCTAGATTATAAGCCCGATAAGAGGGAAACTAAAGAGGAAAGTACTCGGTAATACCGTAATAAACGTATAAGGGGTACCTCGAGTACTAAGGAAGGTAGAGAGGCCGAAGAAGATTAGTATTACTAAATAAGGGTAGAAGGCCTTATTACTACTAAGTAGCTAGGTAATACGAGAGCTAATAGCTAATAAAGAGAACTAGGGGCTAGGAGTAGGGTACTAAATAGAAGTCGACCTAGAGACCTCTAATAAATTATAAACTAAACCTTAGGATCTTATAATATAATATTAATAGATAATTAAAGGTTATACTCCCCCTCTTAAAGGATAATAAAGTCAAGGAATTTAATATAATTATAATCTAAGAGCTAAGCTAGAACCTAGTAACCTAGACCTTATATAATAGTAATACTAGTAGGTTCTACCTAGTATATAGAAGCGGATAGGACACGCGTATATACTTTTATATTAATAAAAAGGTTGATATAGATAGCTAGGAGGCTATCTATTATAATAAAGACCTATATTCCTTATAAATCGATATTAAGTTAGGTAAGGGAGCTACGGCTAAGACGGTATAGATTTATAATATATATAACCCCTCCCCTCTTATACTAAAGTCCCTTAAAGGACCGTCGACCCTACTAGACCTAGAACGGTTATTATAGATAGATAAGGAGTAGGTCGTAGTCGGAGACTTTAACCTCTACTACCTATTATAAAATAGCCTAGGAAGGTACTCTTACTATATTATAGCCGATAAATTACTAGACTATACTACTAAGAAAGGAATAAGTCTTAGTACGCCCGAAGGAACTATTATATAAAGGAGCCGAGGACTCTAGAGCGCTATTAACCTAATATTCCTTACGGAAGGGGCCTATTACGCGATAAGCTCGTGTAGGGTTAGGGAGGACCTCTATTATAGATTAGACTATTAGCTAATAGTAACGGAGCTAGAGTAGTCCTAGGAGGAGACGCCTACCCGTATAAGGAGGGTATAGAAGAAACTAGAGGATAAGACGGTTAAAGAAGATATTAGGAAAGGCCTTAGTATACTAAACCGAGCCCTTAAAAAACTAGTACTAATAGTACCTACTAATATCGATTAATACACGGGGAAGCTAATAGTAGGGCTCCTAGAGATTATCGAAATTACCGTCCCGATTACCTAGCTAAGCCTAGAGGCTAAGTCGTACTAGAACTATAGTTATACTAAGACTATAAAGGAAGTAAGGGCCCGTCTTAAAGAATACTACCGCGGAAGGAGTATATATACTAAGGAAGTATTAAAAGAGGCCGAATACGTAAAGGTATAAATAATCTATAAGGCTAAAGTACTTGCGTTCTAAGAAGGCGTCTATAAGGTATCCTTAAAACCTACGGGGGTATAGAGGCTAGCTAGATAGGGTCGGTAAAAGAGTAGGAAGCTAAAAGGGCTTCCTTAGTTCCTAGCGATAAGGGATAGAATAGGGGGAAAGGCTATAGACTTTAATAGTAAGGTAAGAGCGTTAAGGAGGACCCTCTTCCCCCCGCCTCCCTAGGTAGACCTAGGGGATATCGTGACGGTAAGATACCTAGCGTTAATAGAGCTCCTACACGTAGTTATAACACGCGAGGTAAGTAAGGTAATCTAGAACCTAGCCGTAAATAAGGCCCTAGGGAGAATAGGGATCCCGAACCGATTCCTAAAGTTACTAATAGGAGAACCGATTATAAGCGCTATCGTATACTTGTTTCAGGCTTATATAGAGGCGGGCTATTACCCTACCTAGTTTAAAGAGGCGAATACGGTAATTCTAAAGAAACTAGTAAAGAAGGATTACTTAGAACCTAAATCGTATAAGCTAATTATACTCCTCGATACGCTAGGAAAAGCGTTAGAGACGGTAGTCTTAAGGAAGCTTAGTAACCTTACGGAGAAATACTACCTACTCCTACTATAATAGATAGGAGTATAAAGGAAACGCTTAGTTAAGACGGCCCTTAAGGCCCTAACGGATATAGTTTATATAGTATAAAACTATAGTAAAAGAGGTAATAAGAGAAAGGTAGCTAGCCTACTATCTCTTAATATAGTAGGCGCCTTTAATAATATTTCTTATAAGAGGCTCCTTTATAACTTATAAATAAGAAGAACGCCGGCCTTTATTACTAAGTAGGTCGCGAGTTTCCTATTAGATAGGAAGATATCGATTACCTTAGGAGGTAGGACTAGCGAATTAGAAGAGGTTGAAATAGGGATCCCCTAGGGCTTACCGATTTTACTAGTACTATTCCTATTCTTTAACGCACCGCTCCTCGAAGAATATACTAAGACTAGGCTCCCGATATAAGTTAGAGGCTTTATTAATAACTTCTACTTACTAGCGTATAACGAATCTACTAAGGCTAACTATAAGTACCTAGAGAAGGTACACGAAATATACCTATACTAGGCGCGTACTTATAAGGCGACGTTTACCCCCTAGAAATACGAGCTAATACACCTATTATAGACCCCGAAGAAATTTAATATAAAGATAGTAATTAACTTTAATAACGTAGTAATTAAACTAGGATTAAGCTTACGAGTCTTAGGTCTTTATATTAACTTAAAACTACGCTAGGGCCCCTATATCGCCTAGCTAAAAGCGAGGGCGGCTACCTAGACTAGAGCTATCAGCTATATAGCGGGGTCGACGTAGGGAGTAACTCTAGAGAAGTATAGACTAGTATATAGTATAGTAGTAAGACCGATACTAACGTTTACCGCCCCGATCTAGTACTAGCTTAAAGGCACGAGTAAAGCGTTAAAAACGCCCGCGAGAATACTAGCGGTAATTTAGAACTAGTACCTTAGAACGGTACTAGGGGCCTATAAGGCTACCCTAGTTTAAGTTCTTAAGGCGGAGGTAGTAATTATACTAATATACTAGTACCTTAATAGGCTAGTTATACGATACTAAGTATTAAGAGGGGCTAACTCTATAATAATAAATGGAAATAGGATAATTTAGAATAGGCTCTACCGGCGGAGGAGGCGTAACCTACTACCTACTCTAACCTAGGAGAAGGAGAGGTAGGCCCTTAACTCCTTAGGCTACGACTATTAGGATAAGGCGGCTACGGCTACTAGGAAGAAATAGGGCTATACCTCGAGTACTAAAACCGAGGAATACTAGAGTACTAGGGTAATTAACGAGAACGTGAAGTACTAGGTACAGCGACGTTAGATCGATAGGTAGGAGAAGTATAAGGTAGGCCTTTAGGGCTAGCTAATATCCCCCGCTTAGTAAGGGGGCCTATTTAATAATCGGCTCGATTACTACTATATACTACGGAAAGTAGAAAGCTTAATAGCGACCTAGCTTTAAAGCGGAAAGATTAGCTTAAACTACTTCTTCTACTATATATATATCCTAATAGTAGATAGCGGCGAATACTTATATAGGTAGAGGAAGTAAGATATAAAATATATTCTCTTTTTCTACTCTAAATTTAGGGAAGCCTAGCGGCGGCTTTTTACGGAGGCTAGTACGACTAATACTTAGAGGATACTAACCGAAGTAATAGGTATTAGAGTAGCGGTATAATAGATAGTAGAGACTAGAGTAATCGTATCCTTCTCGCTAGTAGGGGAGTAACTAGTAAGGTCGAGGCTCCTACGGGGTATCGAGCAGGAAATCCCCGTAAGGAAAAAGAGGAAGAAGAAGAAGAAGAAGAAAAACGCGGGGGCTAAAGGGGTAATAACCGCCCTAAGACTAGCCGCGTAAATCTAACTATCTTACTTACTCTACTAGTTATAAAGCGGTAGTTTAGACTATAATATACTAATACGTAAGACTAGGAGTACGTATAAGTTCCTACCGTAGTATTAGGAGCCTAGCGGTACTACTATAAGGCTAATAATTAGTGGAAGGGTACGGATAAGAGGGAGTTTTTAACTAGTAACGGTTTCTCTAGTAGCTAACGAGTATATTTAGTACTCGGGGGTAAAATTATAAGGAATACCCTTATAAGTAATATAGTAGTAGCTTAAGTAGGCGTATAAATTAATTAATTAATTAAAGTATTATTATTTAAGTTATCTATTATATATAAGACTTAAGATTATTATAAAGACTATTAATAGATAATTACTATCCTTCTAAATCCCTAATATTATAATAAAGCTAGACGCTATTATTTAATATAAGAGAGGAGTTAATAGGTAATACTACTAGATATTATATTTAATATATTAATCTATTAGAATCCCTAAAACCTATACTATTAACTCTAAACTATTCTTTATTTATAATTAGTAATAAAACCGCGGATACTAGTACTTTACTTTTAAAACTATAAATATTAGTAACTACGTCTTTAAGATCTTTTAATTTCCTAGAGATTACCTTTTACTTACTAAGGCCTATATTAAATACTTTCTTAATACTTCTAATTAATTAATTAAGTATAAAGAAGGGGTCTAGGTATAATAATAAGTAATTATATCTTAATTATATTTATCTAGATAAATAGGTTTTATAATTTTACTACTAATTCTCTATCTTATTTATTTAAGTAGAGTATAATAGTTTATTATATCTAGAAGTAATAGATTAGAGTCTTAAAGTATTAAGATAGCTTAGAAATATCCTTAGTATATAAAGAGATATTTAGAGAGTATATAAATATCCTAGATCCTTTTATACTAATAGTCCCTAGTATAAGATTTCCTAGCTTATAAAACTACTATTACTACTTTTTTTATTATTAGTAGTCTAGTAGAATAGATCTTATTACTATATTAATTAAATAGTTATTCTTAAATATATATATCTTTAACTATTAAATATTTAAAGGATATAATAATCCTATTTATACTAATTTAATAGCTATTAAAATAGTTATATTAGAGGTATTTTATAAAAATTTCTATTATTATATTATAAAGAGCTTAGATAGGTAGGAAAGTATACTCTTTAATCTCCTTAAGATTATTATCTTAGTTAGTATATTCTTTTATCTACTCTTTATAATCTTATACTAATTATACTATTACTTATTAGGGTATAAAGTAATTTAAACGCGTTAGATATAAACTTATAATAAAGATAAAGCTATTAGTTTAAAGGATTAGAAGTAACTTATAATCCCCTAGCCTAATATTATATTATACTTTCTAGGTTAAGCTAACTAGTTATAATAGGATAGGGCGTATTATATATTAATACTATAAGTTATATATAATCTATATAATAGTTAAATTAAAGGTAAAATTCTCTACCTTAAATCTAAAATTACCCTCTTATACTAAGTTAATATTAATAATTTCTACGACTAAGGGATAAGAGTAGAAAGTTATATTATTAAATATCTTTTCTAAACTATTATAAGTAGTCTTAATCTTAGTTAGCTCTTATAATATAACCTTATATATATAATTAGATACTAGTTATAAGTAAGTAGAATTATTTTATAAAGTAGTAATTTAAGAGGATTTTAATATATACGCGGTAATAATAGTAAATTTAATTATACTAGCTTATAACTTACCTTATTTCCCTTTAAGCTACTTTCTAATAATTATAATATAATTAAGGCTAGTAAGAAAATAGATATTATTATAAGTCTTAATTATAAATAGTAAATTAATAAGGTTAAAATCTTATATAAGAGGTATTATTAAAAGTATTAATATTAGTAGCTTAATAGAGTTTAAGGTAGACCTTAATATATCTACTTAACTAGCCTCTTTATTAACTCTTTATAAGGTCTTCTTTAAAAAGTATTTATTACTTAAATAAGGGTATATACTTATTAGTATATCCTAGATATTACTTAACTCTAGATAAGTATATAACTCTTAGTAGGTATATCTTAGTAATTTAAGCTAGTACTTATAACTAGGATATAAATTATTATACTACTAAAAAATAACCTTATAATAGGTAATAATATTACTTAGTATATATAAATTATTATTAGGTATTAGATTCTAATAATAATTCTAAATATTAATTATACTATTTAATATCTCTTAAGTAGTAATCTTAGAAATATCTATCTTTTTAAGTAGAAGCTTCTAGTAGAATTATAACTCTAGTAATTTATATAACTTAATACTAGTTAAAGATATTAAAGATAAAGATTAAGAGCTTAGAATATATATTCTATTTAAGACTATTATTTTTATAAAGTATTATAGTAGAGATTTTATATAATTATCTAAATATTAAGTTTTAAAGTAATAGTTATAAGAAAATATTACTAGGGTAACTACTTAGTAGAATATAATACTTTATTAGTAATTATATAATACTTTATTATTTATTATATTACACTTTATTATAAGAGTAGGTATACTAGAAGAATAAGTAGTACTTTAACTCCCGCGTTAAAGAATATTAAAATAATAAGTACTTTATAATAGTATAATACTATAGTATAGTAATATAGTAAAAAACTAGTAAGTATAATTATATATATTTAACTTATTCTCTATTATATAAAAAAATTAGCGATTAAATCTATTATTTAGTTATAACCCTAATATATATTTTAGGTATAAAATACTATTATAAATAAAAAATATTCCTAATATAATAGTCTTAGTAAAATATTATAATAGAACTAATATCTTAGTAAGTTAGATTAATACTTTAATATTACTAGCTAGAAAGATATAGGATTTTATTATAATATAAGCTAATATATTTATTATATTAACTTTAAAGCTTTATATTTTAATAAGGTTTAAAGTTTTTTATAAAGTTTTTTTAGTATTAAGTAGAATTAAAGTTAAACTTTTAACCTATTAAAAATATTATCTAATTAGGCCTAGTTTATAATTTACTACTAGGATATCTTATAAGATATTCTATTCTAATCTAAAAATTACTTTAATCTTATACTAAAATCCTATATCTTTCTAACTTATATTTAGTACTAATACTTAGTACTACCTTCTAGTATTAACTTAAATACTTAGTACTAACTATTAGTACTAATTTAAATACTTAGGCTAGGAATATAGTATTAACTTATTAAGAGTTAAGTTAGATATCTAACTTAAGTTTAAAGTACTAATCTAATATAGTTAATCTAGATAAAAGTAGTTAAGATTTATAATAAACTTTTTTTAAGCTTTAATTAAGTAACTAATAACTATATATAAGGTATTAAGATATTATAAGCTACTTTATATCTTTATAAATATATATAAGCTAAGTAGTTAAGATCTTAAATACCCTTACTAGCTAGTTATACTATTACTAGTAAAGAAGCTACTTCTCTATTATAATAACTTATTATATTATATATCTACTAATAGTAAATACTAATATTATATAAGCCTTCTAACTAATTAAAGAATTATATTATATAAAGTTATATATAAACTTCTATCCCCTTATTATATATAAGATACCTAGTAAAATACCTCTTAAAATCTAGATATATTTATCTCCTCTACTTTTATAAAGCCCTCTAATATATTTATATAATATATAGATATAATATAACTAGAATACTTTAAAGTAAATAAGAATAACTTAAAAGTATAAAGTAGTCTACTAAAACTTAGACCTTTATTATATACTAAATTTACTACTATTTACCTTAGAAAACTATACTATTTAAATAGATATAAGGTTAAGTAGAAAATATATATAAATAATTTATATATTAATTTAAAGAAATATTAATATATAGAGTCTATATTATATTTATAGTTCTACTAGTCTCCTATTATTAAATAATTTATATATAATTACTTAGTACCCTTTTATATATCTCTATTAAGAAGATTATATAATAGGGCTAGTAGAAGGGACTAATAAATTACTACTACTACTTAAATAAATAGAAAATTAATATTAAATTAATATTAAAAAGAGTTATATATCTTAATATAACTCTATTCTAATATATAATATTTATAGAATCTAGCTTAATACTTTTATACTTCTTCCTACTTATATACTTATCTATTATAAGAATACTTTACCTTTCTATTAACTACTTATAAATTTATAAGATTAGTCCTTTAACTTTAATAAATATATCTATTAAGTTATTTATATTAAAATTAAATACTTTAAGATATTAATAAAGATCTCCTTATCTCTCTTTATTACTATAAGATAAATCTATTAAGTAGACTAATACTCTTTAATTAAAGTCTTATCTTAGATTCTAATACTTCTAGGATTTAACCCCCTTTTAATAAAGGTCTTTAAAGACTTAAACTTATAAGATCTAGAGTAGCTAGTACTATTAATATTAAAGATAAGTTAAAGGATCTTTAACCTATTATACTTCTAGGTTATAAAGTAGTACTAGTAGAAGTTATAATTAGTATAACCCTTCTTCCTTTTAAAGTAGGTACTATATATATTATAAGATAATTTAATAGAAGTAGTTATAACCTTAGAGTTATAACTACTCTAACTCTTATCCTATTATAATCCTTAGGCCTTAAAGTATTTAATATAGAAGTTAATAATAAGCTTACTACTACTTAGTAAGATATAATACCTATATTATTAGCTAAGATATTAGGCTTTAGAATTACTATTTAATATACTTATACTATATATATTTAAGTTATATTACTATAAATAGTTATTATATATACTAGAAGCTAGTATATTATATCTAATCTTATAATTTATAAATATAACTTTAACTTTACTTCTACTTAAGTTATAAATCCCTCTTATATAATATAAGTAATTAATAGTATTTAAGAAATTAAAGTACTAGGTAGATATTAACTTAATAAGATATAAAGGAGATAAATAGTATATATAATAAGAAGTAATACTTTAATATTTTAAAAGTAAGTAACTTTAACTTCCTCTTTAAGAGTAAAATCTCTTCTTTTTAACTTAATATCTTTAGTAGAAGTTATAACTAAACTATTATTATAAAGGAGGAGGAAGTAAGTAAAAAGGGTAGTAAAGCTAATTATAAGGTATTTTCTATTAGAGGTAATAATAGTAATTAGAGGTATTAATATTATATATAAATTAGATTATTTATATAAAAAGTAAGTTAAGTTCTATAATTAATTTTATTTATTTATATCTTAATAATAATAGGTATACTATTTATAAGATAATAAATAATAATAAATAACTTTAATATATTTATCTAGACTATTAATATTAAAGTATAAAGTTTATATATTTATTAATCTTAAGTAAAGAGAATAGTAATATAATATTACTCCTATTTACCTTATAATAATAACTTACTACTTTAATATTTTATAATCTTAATATCTAATAATATTTTATAGTATTAAAAATAACTTTAAATCTAAATAATAATAATAGTAAAGAGCTAGATACCTTATTAAATTAAAGATATACTTTTTATTAATAATATTAATACTACTTCTAAGTTATATATAATAATTATATATTATATTATTATTATTATATACTAATAAATAGATATTTATAAAATAGAGAATACTTTTCTTTTCTATTAAGGGTTAATATAGAATTATTAGAACTTTAAGAATTAGATAAATTAAATATCTAAGTTTAAATTAATATTAATATATATTAAATAATATATATATAATTTTAACCTTTAATAAAGAATATTTAAAGGTACTTATTAATTAATAAATATTATTACTTTTATAAATACTATAATTATACTATTATAAGACTTTACTATTAAATATAATAATTTTATAATCCTTTAAACTTTTAATACTTTTCCTACTAAGATATTAATAAAGTAGAGGTATTAACTAAGTTAAACTATTCTTTATATTAATAGATTAAACTAGAATCCTTAATTTACACCTTATAAATAAGAAAGGGTAGAATTAAAAATTAAAAATTAAAAATTAAAAAATATTATAAGATTTAAATCTAGTTAATAGATATCCCTTTATTATAAATAGAGTATATAAGTATAAAGTAAGATTAGATTATTATATTATATAAAACTATATATTATATAAAGAGTAGTCTTAATACTAGTAATAGAATTTTTATTATTCTAAGTAGAAATATAGAAAGAAGAATTAACTTATATTATCTTAATTATTATACTAGAGAACCTTCTCTTTTATAAATTATATCTTATACTTTTACTTATTTATATAATATCTAAGATATTAAATAGTATAGTAGTTATATAGTTATTACTTATAAAATAAATTAATAGTATAAATTATAATAATATTTATAACTAGAATAGAAGATATATTATTTAATTACTTAATTTTTATAAAATCTATATATATTCTATATATCTAGTATAATAGTTAGTAGTAATAGAATAGTTATTAGTAGCTAGAACTACTTAATCCTATATAAAATTCCTTATAATAGATATTACTACTTAAAAATATATCTTAGTAGGGTTTTTATATCTAGACCTACTATACGAGTTACTTTTACTAAGACTAGAATAAATCTATTAGGGGTTAAAATTATATTATTATACTTTATAATATAGTATATATATATATATATAGGTAATAAGGAGGAAATTACTTAGTATCCCTATTATAATTATATAATAAGGCCTTAGCTAGTAGTATTACCTATTAGATTTATTTAGATTATTTATAATAGTATATATATATAGATTTAAAGTCTAATTAATATTAATTATTATTATTTCTAGGTATATAAGTTTACTTTTAGAATAGTATATCTAGTATTAGTTAACTAATCCCCTTTTCTAGTAACTATAATATAATTAGTAAGTTATAATCTTTTAAGTATTTAAAGTAAGTCTTCTTCCCTCTAGGAAGATTATATTATTATAGAAGTTTCTACTTATTTAGTATACTAATAATAGTTATATTTTATATCTCTTTTATTTATATACTTTATATAGATATATTAGTATTATTCTTATAAGTTAAAAGAACTATTTATATACTTAAGTTAAATTATCTATATTATTAATATAAAGAAAAATTATTATTATTTATACTATTTTATTATATAGAAAAACTATTCCTAAACCTTAAAATAAGGTAATCTACTAGTTATTTAAAATTAAGAAAGACTTAGAAATACCTTAAATACTTATAAATTAAGGAGTTATTACTACTATTAAATTATAAGAAGTTATTATCTAGATATTAAATTAACTATTATATAAATTATTTCTATTATTAGCTAATTACTATTTACTTTTCTTAGTACTTAGTAATATAGATATATATAGTAGAACCCCTCTTCTTAATCTAATTTACCTCTATTAGAGAAGTATTTAGAGATAATACTCTATTAATAGTAACTATTAAGGGATTATATAGTTAAATATATCTTTATATTATTTTATATACTTATTATAAGTTTAGAAAAATAGTTTTAATATTAATAGTAAAGTCTATTAATTAGTTTTTAAAGTACTTAGAAAGTACTTTCTTTAACTAGAGAAATAAAAAGTCGTAGCTTTTAAAGAGTTACTAGAATTTTAAATAGCTAGCCTAGTATTATTATTATTAGGGTTAGAGGTAGTAATACTTATATTAACTAATATAATAATACTATTAGAAATAAGGATACTATTTAATAATATAAGTAGTATAATTAGGTAGCTTTATATACTAGAAGAGGAGCTCCTTAAAGACCTTAATATCTTTATATAACTTAAGAGGTTTAATATAAGGCTTTAAGGGAGGGCTATTAACTAGTTAACTTATATATTAAAGGTAGCTAAGATCCTTAGTAAAGAAGGAATTAATTATAGAAATAAGGAAGATAAGGAGATAGTTATTACCTTACTTAAGGAAGAATTCCTTAGAGAGGCTTAAAATATTAGGTTTAATATTAATATAGTAGATTAGATTAAAGCGCTTTATTAGACTTATAATAAGAGCTTAGAGGCTTATTTTAAATATATAGAATAACTCTTAAAGATAATAAGAGGTAGAGATTAAGTAGAAGAGATAGCCTCTAATATATTAAGTATACTAGAAAAGTATTAGCTTATTAATATAATTTATAACTTAGAATATTAGAATATAAGTTAGAAATAAATAGATTATTATATAAAGTATTTAAGAAAGCTTAGGTATATATAGAAATCCTATTTATACTTAAGGATTTTATAGAAAAGAACTATTAGTAGTATAAGCTAGAGAAATTTAGAGTATTTTATATAGTAGTAGTAGTAAATAATAGTAATATAATTTAAGTATTTATATCTATAATAATTAGGCCTTAATATTAAGACTAAAATAGAATTTTATAAGATATAATATTTTACCCCTAGAATAATAACTACTTAGGCTAATTAATAGTAAACTTAAATATATACTTTAAATAAGATAAAGGTAATTATAATATAACTAGAATTCCTCTTAAAGTATATAATAACTTATAGCTAATAATAGCCCTTTTAAAGTAGATAATAGTACTAGTAGTAGTAGGTACTAGAAATAGTCTTAAGTTAAATTCTTAGTTTAATCCCTAGTTATTATTAGGGTAGTAACCCTTATAAAACTATAAGACTAGAAGTAGATATAACTTATAAGATTTATATAAAAACCCTAGATAATAGAATAGAAATTAAAGGCTACTTATAAGGCTAAGAAATAATTTTTTATAAAGTAGTAAGCTAATATAAATAAGAGATATCTACCTAGAGTTTATTCCTAATAAATTATATAATTAAAAGATATTAGTAAACTTATAAGTAAATAGCTTAAAGTTATAAGAACCCTAGAAGTATAGTAGTAAAAAGCTATATCTAAAATATAGTAAACTTAGATATACTAGTCTAGAGTATATAAATCCCCCTCTATTAAAGGAGGAATAGTACTAGATTAAAAAGGAATTAAAGGACTATTAAGTAAAGTAAAAAGCTTATAAGAAAATAAAGGAGGTATAAGCTAATCTATTCTATCTTCCTACCTAATATCTTATATAGTAAAATATATAATAAAGCTATAATATTAATAATAGGTCTTATTAGAAAGTTATAAGGTAGATATTATTACCTTAAAATAATATTATTTTATACCTTATCTTATTAGGAAAAGTACTAGAAGTTCTAGACCTAAGGATTAAAGAATTAGAAGAAGAGGGGAGTTCTTAGATACTCTATTATAATTTAGTATTTAAAGATATTAAGCTAATAGATTACTTAGTAAATTTAAATACTTTAATACTTAAGTAGTTTAATAATAATACTCTTAAAGTATATAATACCTAATTAGGTGTAAAGAGAAGGAAGAATAATAAGCTTAAAGAGGAAGGGTTACTACTACTAATAATTAAGGGGAAGACTTAGAGAAAGAGAACCCCTACTAAAAAGATAGGAGTTAAGAAAGAATTATTAATAGTTTATAAGTTAATTAGAAAACCCTAACTAAATATTAATTAGATATTAATAAATATAATAATATTATTACTAATAATTTATATATTATAAATCTTACTATTCTTTAGAAAAGAGTTTTAAAGACTTAGTTAGGCCCTTAAGAAAAAGGGGAAGATGAAAATATTTAAAGACCTAGATATTAATATTAGGGTAATAAAAATATCTATAATATAATATATTAATAAAAAGAGTAGGTTTATACTCTTAGAGAATAGAAGTATAAGTTTATACTACGCGCTATTAAAGACTTTATAATAATAATTCTATAAGATTATATATAAGGAGATAATAGTATAAGTTATAAATATAATTATTTAGAAGATAAGTAGAAAAAGAATACTTATTTCTATATAATATACTAAGGTAGATTAAGGATCTAATATAATTATTATAAACCTATTATTAATATTAGTTATAAATTTACCTATCTATTCTATCTTAGAGTTTAGAAGTAAAAGGGTTATTATATTAGTAGTAAATAGTAAAGATAATAAACTTAGATATTAAATACTTTTCTAGCTTAGTATAATTAGAATTAAGAGGGAGTAATAGGTATTTATCTCCCTTATAAATAATCCTAGTATTACTATCTTACTTAGGCTCCCTTAGCTCTAGTTAGTAGATACTAAGATAGGTATTATAAAGGGTAAGTTAGATCTAGGTAATATAAAGAAGTATAAGATAGTAAAAAGAATCTATCTTATTAAAATTAAGACTATCCTAATAATAATAGAAATTACCCTAGAAAAGTATTAGCCTTTAAAGCTAATAGTAGAAGATATTATTAAAAGTAATAAGATTATTAATTTATATACTTCTAATAATAACTTAGAGAGTCTCTTAAAGGAGTCTAATAATAAGAGTAGTAATAAAGATTTTAAATTAAAATCTAATAATAAAGTTAAAAAGTCGGGAAACTAGAGTATTTCTAGAATAATATTAAAACCCTAAGGAATAAGAAAGGAAGTAGATCTACTTATACCTCCCCTTAAATATTAAAGCCTTAAGAGGAATACTTTAATAAGTATATAAATAAAGATAGAGTATATAATAGCTTTTAAGTCTATTATATAAATATTAAAATATAAATAGTATTTTAAGAAATATTAAAATATAGATATATCTCCTAGGATATAAAGTATATATATTTACTCTATTAAAATAAGGATAAGTATATAAAGAGGTATAGAGTTACTCTTATAACTTATAATAATATAGTTTTATATAATAATAAAAGGAATTTAAGGTTCTTTATAAATTAATAGGTAATCTATTAGCCTATTAATTATATAGAAAGTTTTAAATTACTCTTTAAATAGGTAAGAGATAAAGGAATTATACTTAGAGAAGTAATCCCTAGTAATAATATTAAGTTATAGCTATTATAACTAATCTAGATATATAAGGATATTAAAGTTAAGGAGGTTAAGGAGATCCTAGTACCTAATTTAATAATATATAGGATTATATCTTATAATAAATTAAAGTTATATAAGGCTCTCTAAAAATAGTTTATAAATAATAAAGAATAGTAGCTATAAAAGATATTAGAGTAAGGTATAAAAGTAGGTTATTATAAGAGGTATATAATAGTAAATAAAAGGGTATCTTAATAGAATACTAGAGCTATCCTAGCTACTAAAGAGGGAAAGTCTAAACTATACCTAATATTTACTTATTATTTTATATATAAGGATCCGGCGGGATCTTATATAAAACTAGTAGTAAAAGTTTATAATTTATTAGGACTACTTATATATACTATATTCTTTTAAGTAGATATTAAGTATAAATACTAGGTAATATTTATATACCTAGAAGATAGATATTTTCTAGTATTTAATATCCTAGGGATTAGCTAGTTATAGCTAATAAAGATACCTTAGAAGATAAGAACTTTATTATTTATATTTATAAAATTAATAAATATTACCCTTAAGCCTATCCTATTACCTAGTTTAAAGCTATTACTATTATAAAGTAATAGGTTATATAAGTAACTAGAGGTAGTATTTTATATTAATAATATCTTTAATACTTATAACTTATAAGAGAGATAATTTAGATTTCTCTAAGATTACTTCTTCCTAAGAATATTATAATCTTAATTAAAGCTTTTATTTTCTAAACTTCTACTAGGAATAACTAAGGTTAAAGCCTTAGGTAAGATATATAAGATTAGTAGATATATATAAATTAAGCTAGTAACTACTAAGAAGATAGAGAACTAGTTAAGACCTTAAGAAGTTAATAAAATTCGCGGATTTCTAGGGATATATTAGTCTACTAGGAAATAGATTAAAGGATATACTAAGATAGTAAGGCCCCTTTTAAGGTTAATAAGTAATATTAAGTAGATATAAAGAGAGTTAGAAGAGCTCTTATTTTAATTAATAAAGAAATTATATACTATTATTAAAGTATTATTCTTATAAGATCTAATATTTAAGATTTATATATTTAGTAATATATTAGATTTTAGTAGAGGTTATTATATAAGGTAATTATAAAATAGTAAATAGAGATTAATAATATATAATTTATTTACCTTTAATAAATTAGAAAGGAATTATAATATATATTAAAGAGAGCTAAGAGCTATTATCTACTTTAAATAGAAATTCTCTTATATAATAAGGGCTAATAAACCCTTAATAATTTAAATAGATTATAAACTATTAATAGGCTTTATAAATACTAAGTTTTATAAGGATATCTTTACTAGGTAGATTATAAAGCTTAGATAGCTATATATATAACTTAAATATATTTAAAGGAAGGAGAATATAGTTATTAATAGCCTTTCTTAAATTATTTTTAATAATATAAATTATAAGATAGATAATCTTATAAGAAATTTATTAAAAGAAGTAGAGAAGTATTAAGATAATAAGATATAATTCTAGAAATCTAGAAAGGGTAGTTATACTTATATATTAAAGTAACTTAATAAGAAGGATTATATAAAGAGAATTTAGAAGTAAGGAGAGGAGGTAGTTATTTAAACTATTAAGTAGATAATAGTTATTATTACTAATATAAAAGTAGGGCTATCTATCCCTATAATACTAGTTATAGTTAATAGGGAAATACTAGATACTCTACCTTAAGGATTTATTATTCTATTCTTAAAGGATTATCCTAAGTTATATAAGGTAGATTATAAGAATAATAATTAGTATATAAATATATATTACTTTTATATCTAATAAAAGAAACTAAAAAATCTAAATAAGTAAGAGATAAATATCTTTAAAAAGAAAGCTTTCTAATTTATATTTAATAGTTATATAAATTAACTAATATATAAGTTTAATAATTAAAGAACTACGTATATTATAAAAGAAGAGGTAAGTACCCTATTATAAAATATTTATAATAGGAGTAGATATTTCTTTATAAAAATTATTATAAATAAAATCTATAATATTATCTATTAGCCTAGTATAATAAAGGATATTATATAATATATTAAAGGGTATCTATTATATATAAAATAGGTAAATATAATTAGAATAGTACTATTATTATTAATCTAGATTATAAAGCTATTCTAGCTATTAGAAATAAATTATATTAAACTATTTATTACCCTAGAAGGTAAATAAAAATATATCTTAAATATTATAAATTACTTCTTAAGAGTAATATTTCTAGAGGTAATAGATTTTATTAATATAATTACTATTATAAGAGTAACTACTAGATATCTTATAAGGGTACTAGTTCCTAATACTATTTATTTTAATAATAGGACCTACTTCCTTAATAAGGAAATATCTAGATTCCTTAAGTCTTAAGGAATTATTATACTAGAAGCTTTAAGTAGAGTAAAATACTTAATTAATATAATAAAAAATCTAATAATATCTTAATAAAATATTTTAAAAAAAGGAGAGAAGATATTCTTAAAGAACTTTAAGATATATTTATTTAAATATTAGTAATTAATATTAACTTAAGAATTATTAGCTATTTAAGCTATTTACCCCTTAAGATTTTATATAAAATCTAAGTAATAGGAGTATTTAAATAAGGTATATAAATTAGAAAATACCCTAAAAAGTTAGTAATACCTAATTCTAAGGAAATACTACCTATTATTTAAGAGTTTATAATAAAAAGGTTAAATATTAGAGAATTAATTCTCTATTAATCTATTTATATAAAGGACCTAATAAAGATAAGATATAATAAAGGGGTAACTCCTATTAAGTTATTATAATATAATTAATAAGTTATAAAAAATAATACTTAAATTAATAGACTAAAATTATCTCTAAGATAGATAGGGCTATTTATAATAATAAGCTATATTAATAAGTAGGGAACTTTATATAAATTAATCTTAAAGAATAGGAAGGTTATAACTTATATATATTATAATAATTATCTAAAGCTTTATAAGCCGCGTTAAGGATATTTAAGATAATTAAAGGAAAAACCCTTAATTATTCCCTTTATAATTTAACTTCTAAATATAAGAAGGTAGAGAAAGATACGCGTCTAATAATTATAATTAATCTTACTAATAAGGGGTTAGATAATCTCTTACTTATAGATATAAGGAGGAGTATATAAGTAAGCCTATTATATTAAGGCTATTTAATATATAATAGATATATAAATAATTAAAGACCTAGTTATTAGAAATTTATAAAACCTCCCTTATAAGTAAAATTATTAGGAAATTAAGGTAGAAAGGTCTTTAAAAGGGAATAATTAATTCTATTAACTTATAAATATAATAAAAGAAAAAAAAGAAATATATAAAGTTTTTAAAGGAGTAAGATAGCTATTAATATTAATTTTAAGGCCCCTAATCTATCTCTAATTTATTAAGCCTAAGAATAATTAATTAAAGATTTATAAAAAGGTAATTAAGGTATTTATTAAGTATTAAAATTAGGAGAAGAGAGGGAGTATAAGCTAGGTAGTATATGTACTAGCTAGTTAACTACTACCTACTTAAGAGGGGGTTAAAGAGGAGGTAGAGTAGGTAGTAAAGATAGAGGAGGTAAAGAAGAAGGGGGAGGAGGGATATCCTCCCCTTCCTAATCTTTTACCTAGGAAGGGAAGGACTCTAGGAGGTCCTCTACCCTAAATAAAGAAGGAGGGGGTAAAGATATAAGAGAGGGGCCTAATATAAGAGGTAGAGAATTTATAATTAAGGATCTAACCCTATTAAAGGAGTTATAAAGAGGAGAAGGAGGAGGAATAAGATAATAAAAGTAAAGAGCCCTACTTATAAGGTAGGAATATATAATATTATTAGGAAGAGTTACCCCCCTTTAATAGGTATAAGTATAAGTACCCTCCCTTTTATTAAAGGGGGGATTTAGGATATTATAAAAGGGGGAAGACGTTATAAGCTAGGCTAAGGGGTTAAATAAATAATTTATAAGCTTATATTATTATAAGTAATTCTTATAACTATTATTATAAGAATTAATTATATAATTAATATAGGCCTTAATATAACCCCCTACTACTACCTTTAAATACCTAGAATATAAAGGAACCTTCCTCTTACTAGATAGCTAATAAAAGAATTTAATAAAAATAATATAAATAATATAAAATTATATACCTAGGTAACCTAGCTTAACTCCTCCTAAAAATATAACCTATTTATAAGCTTTAAAGGGAGGTAATAGTTTATATTTAATTAAATATATATACTTAAATAGTTAGTAAGGTAGCTAAGGTATTTATAAATTATATAGTTAAAGAACTACTTATTATTAGCTATTATTAATTAATAATAGAGAAAATTCCTTAGAGTTTAATAAGGGGAAGAGAAACTTCTTTAAAGGATATAAAAAGGATTACTTATAAAATTAATATTAATATAGATTATATAATTTATTATATTAATTATAAGAGAATTAATAATATATAAGTATATATAAAATAAGGGGATACCTACTATCTCTAAATAATATAATAGTAGTTAAGGGAAGAAGAAAGAAAATAAGAATCTCTAAAGTTATATTTATTAAGTAGAGTTTAACTCCTAGTATTACTATTAAAGTAATAAATATAAATATTAAAAATAGTAGTAAGTTAATTAATAATATCTTAATAAAAGGCTTTAAGGCTTATAAGGCTATATTAATTATAGAGAATTATATAAAGTTATAATAATTATAATCTCTACTATAATTAGTTAGTAATTATAGAATATAATATCTTAATAATATCTTAGTAGTATAATAAAAGGACCTTATAAGTATATCCCTTTAATAATAAGATAAAAGTCTTAATTTTTTAAAAATATAAAAGTAAATTAATTTTAGTAATATATTTATCCTAGGATTTTATTAGTTACTTTAAAGACTTTATATAAAGTAAATTAAAGTAAGACTTAATAAGAATATAAAGTAAAGAGGACTTTAAAGGAGTCTAATAAAAAGGGTATAAAAGCTCTTATAAAATATAAAAAGTTATATTAAAATAGTTAAGATAATATTAATAAATATTCTTAATAAATAATAGAGAAGATCTATTAAAGATATAAAGAAAATAGTAGAGAAAGCTTAAATAAGTTAAAGTTATAAAAGGCTAAGAAGGCTAAGGTATAATTATACTACCTAGCTTATTATCCTAATAAGTAATTAGGCTAGTATAACTAATATATAAAATATACTTAATAGCTTAAGTAGGTTAAGATAAAAATATAATTAAATAGTAAAGTCCTTTAAATAATCTTAAATAAATAATATTAAGAATCTCTAAGTATAAGTAGTTAAAGGAGATATATTAAAGAAGAGATATTAATCTAGGAGCTAATAAATAGTATAAGATAACTAGATATTTAATAGAGTAGATATATATCTATTAGAAGTATTTTATAAGAGTAGCTAAGTTATTACTCCCTATTTATTATAATTATAAAGGGCTTAGATAGTAAGAATTAATATATATTAACTTAATATTTAATAGAGTAGATATATATTTATAATAAAATAGCTAGAAGTAAGCTATTAAACTAAGAGCTTAAGAAAAGGATTAAGTATATTAATTAATATATTTAAAAAGATATTTAAAGGAGCGCTTTTCTTATTAAATCTTATCTAAAAGTCTTTTTAAGTTAATAGATATCTTAGTATATTATTAAGTTAATAAATTCTATTAGAGGTTAATTTTATTATAATATATTACTAAGATATCCCTATTATATAACCTTTATAAGAGGCTATTAATAATAGGATATTTAGTCTTACTACTTAAGGAAGTAATTAGGAAACCCTTCTTAATATATAATTATAAATAGTAAGATAATAATAGTATATTACTTTATAAGGGTATTATATATATATTCTCTAGAGCTAATAAAGAGGAAATTACTTAGTATCCCTATTATAATTATATAATAAGGCCTTAGCTAGTAGGGTTACTTATTATATTTATTTAAATTATTTATAGTAATATATATATATATAGATTTAGAGTCTAATTAATATTAATTATTATTATTTCTAGGTATATAAGTTTACTTTTAGAATAGTACATCTAGTATTAGTTAACTAATCCCCTTTTCTATAGGCGAGCTAATGCCAAGGCTTAATATGCATCTAAAGCAGTCTCGCAGGTTACACAAGAATCCGTACATGTCACCTGCGAGGCAGTCACTATCCTCACAACTATACCTCTATCCTGAGCATTATCTTGTTATTCAGTCGCACCTACGTATGTAATCCACAGCACTACCTTCTCGAGATTATCCTTGATCTTTTCTAGTTCATCCCGAGCTACCGCCTTGATAAAACTCAGCAACGGGGAGCTACTAGTAGCACCGAATGGCGGCGTCGAGTAAGGCCTCTACTGACTCCGGGCATGACGAAGGTATAAAGGCGTTCGCACCGATTATTGCCAGTATTCATCTTGACCGTCTTCCACTTTTTGCTACGTCCGTTCGCGAGCTCGCAAAAAAGCCTGTAAAACTCTCGAGAGAGTCGGACGATTCGATGGACTGCGTCATTCTCTCTCCACCACTCGTCGGATCTTTTCACATACTCTTTCAAATCAGATTTGGCGACGGAGCCCGGTGGGTTTTAAAGGTCCCAGCAAGGGGCCATCGTGATCTGTTTGATGAATTTGACGCCGAAGCCTTGACCTCGGAGGCGCTGACTATGCGACTAATCAAACGCGAAACCACTCTCCCAATTCCGGAGGTATACTCCTTTGACGCCTCTACCCACAATGACCTCGGCTGCCCTTTCATATTGATGGAATATATCGAGGCGGTTCCGTTGTATGAATTCTGGTTCGAGGAAACCTCTTCAAAAGCTGTGATGGAGCAGCGTCGAGCACGAATCCTACAAGATCTTGCGGCGGCAGTGGTACAATTGAATCAATTCGCGTACCGCCAGGGCGGTCGGCTTCTTTTCGACGACGAGGGCAGTCCGACGAGCGTCGGACCCATGAGAAAGCTTGAAGTGTTGTCCATGTTGGATCGGCAGCGAACTGGCGATCTTGATGTATCTTTCATCTTTTGTGAATTAGGACCATTCACGGATTCGAAGGCGTTCCTTCTCTGCATGCTGAACCGACGCCTACCCCCGCCCGATCAGTTCGGTCTGGGAATATACAAACTTCTGCGACTTTTCATCGACTGGTTCCCTTATGCTGATTACGCACTGGAACCTGAGTTCGTTCTGTCGCACCCAGATCTTAACATTCAAAATATATTGGTTTCTCCGGAAGGTGAACTGCGGGGAATTGTCGATTGGGATGGGGTAGGAACGGTACCACGCTGTGTGGGAAACGAGCGATACCCCAGCTGGCTGACGCGCGATTGGGACCCAGCCAGATATGGCTATGGCCATGGAAGAGCCGGAGCTGATGCTGGGTGCCTTGAAAACTCACCGGAAGAACTTGCTCGCTATCGAGCCATGTACCTGCAAATTATGGAGCAATGCCTAACCATGGACGATGGGCGCAAGGGCTATTTTGCGGAAAGCACCCCAAACAGCATCTTATCTTACGGTGCCGTCCAAATAACAGGAAGATCTATTGTCATTGAAAATCTACAGATTGCGGCTGACGACCCAGTTTGCACGGTTGAGATTGTGAACAAAATCTTCGATGAGGTCGCCGGACTAGTTCACGAACTTCACCCGACACCCTCCCAGGGCGATCCGCAGGTTGACAGTGGCGATGGAATGAGCATCAACAGCGACAGCAGCAGCGGCGAGTTCAAGGATGATTTCCATCTCTATGAAGTTGCCTGTGCCGTTGCCAACGGGGAACTCGATCAAAGACGGATGAGATGGCTTGAGAACGGATTCAAGGCTCTATGCTGAATTATTTGGGCACATGGTTGCAAATTCCATCTCGTGCGTTCAATCAGGGGTGCGAGCGTACCGCCGCAGGTCGCAACCATTCTCGGGCTGATCCATTGATCCGCTAGAGCAAGGGAGAAATCAGTGGAATGATAAAGTATGGAAGCGGACGACGAAGCGAAGGAGGGAATTTATGACATCAAGCGAGTCTTCGAATCCGCCGGCTGGCAGACCAAGGACCAAGGGTAGTCAGGACAGATGAGCATTGCGTCCAGGTCAATGCAAATCCACTGTCGACGAGAACATTTTCCATAAATGTAGACAACTTCACCGTGATTCACAATACCAACGATAACGACAATAATGACCGCCCTCAGGATGAGGATAACATAGTGGTCGTGTCGCTTTACCGAATCATCCGCATCATGCGCCCAAACCAAGTATTCACCTGGCCCAACCGCGCATCATGGTATCCTTCGCATTCAGCTCAGCGAGCCAATCAAGCAATCCCCGCTTGTACGATGTTGAAACAGAGCGCTTCTGCGGCACACTTGCTAAAATCTTCACCCACGTGGCCCCTGAGGCACACAGATCGTGTCTATTGGCAACCATCTCGCTCAGTCTTCAATATCAAGAGCACCGTCAATTGACGTTTATCCGTTTCACCAACGCAGGTGGCTATTGTATGAGGGCAGAGGAATCTTTCGTTCTGGAGCTGCGAAAATATGTTACCACTCCTCGTCACCTTACTTTTTGTCATTACCACGACTATCAGCTTTGCAATACCAGGGGAGGATGCAACAACAGATGAGTTCTTCGGTCTGGCCACGCGAAATTTGCCACTCGACGTGTTGCACGACACGCGAGAAGACGATGGAACAGTCCATCGACCGTCTACGCTACAAAAGCGCCAGCACCGTATCAATCAATACTCCTTTATTGTCAACAAAAACAATCTTATAACATGGAAGTTTGGGAACGCTACGAGAGACTTCAACATCAGCATCGCCAGCTGTGTAAAGATGGGCGACGTGGCTGGTGTGTATCAATTCGCTAACGGTAGCCTGAAATATGATGCCACGGTCAGAGAGATCGTTGCAGATCTCGAGCTTGTTTCGGGCACTGGTAGACGGGCGACATATGCTACACAAACCCTGAAAAACGCAATTTCAGCCCGTAAGGAGGTGCAGACGTTCCTAGCAGAGGACATTCTCATTAGTGGTAGCTCTCTAGCACACAACAGACATCGCCGCGCTATCAATTTCCAATCCGAAGGTAGGATACTCAGTCTTGTGTTAAAGACCGTGTACGGGCTCGTGCTTGGTCTCGCTTCGGTTGAGATAGCCGCAGCAGTATCAGGCATCAGAGCCACGAAGGGGCAGCTTGCTGCTGGAGCCATTGTAGGTGCGGGATCGGTCTCCGTTTATTCCATCATCGACATCATCACCGAGGAGGGGGGATTGACAGGGTTGGAACCAGAGTGGATGGAGAGAACTGCCATATACGTGGCAAATGTCTTCATGGCTCAGCTAAGAAAGCTGGTGATGTTGATGAGAGGGGCACCATCTGAAGATACGGGTCGTCGGTATACGGAGAGTGAATTGGCAGCAGCCTTGGAACAGCTTGATGCTTACTCGGCTTGGGACCTCGAGACAACTCCACTAAGCACTGGTTCCATTGCCACGGAGGGGATCTGCGATCAGGTATAATATAGCCATCAAGAGTCTTTGACTTCGCCAGTGGAATTTCTGATCATAGCTTTCAACTTTACCTCACTCTTTGCGCCCTATGTCGCGCTTCTTCAAGTGCTGTCTCCGGCAATAGCCTCATATCATTCGGCACATTCCGCCCTGGCAATGCTCACATAGTCATCAAAATGAACCTGTTCCACCAGAACACAACAGACTCAATTGTTTGTCGTCATCTTCTGCCTCTTACGCACCAGCTGTACTCAAGCCTAGCACTTTTGACCCCATTTCTAATTTTGTGAACGAATGAAACGCCAACCCTGCTGCAAGCGACAGCCGACATACCCCCATATGCGCTATCCGCACCACGTCCACAGCAAGACTGGAGAGTTTAACAGCATGCGATCGGTGGTAGCGGATCCTTCGTGGCATCGATAGGATTCTCGCCACAAAAGGAGTCCTGCAATGTACTGCATCCGAATCAGCGACTCCCCAGAATTGCAATACCATCTCTACCACATGCAATCGGTCTTTACAGTCGCTCATTACAAAGTCTACCTAAATGACAATGCAGGCTCGCTTCATATGCCTCGTTGCGGAGATCCTCTTTGTCGCCCAGATTTATGCATCGCCGGATCTGTCTTTGCCAGTCAACAACACTCCTGTGTATTCTGCTATTGGAGCTGAACGGTCAGCCGCGTGTTTCTCGGCTTCGATCATGGACTCGCATCTCGCGGATACGAGGAGCTGTTTGCAAGCTGCAATTTCCCTTCCCGATGGAGCGGATGCAGGTACTTTTCACAACGGCGGTGTCGAAGACGGCTTCAAACTACCCAAGGTCAAGGTCTATGGTCCCTGCATGGCAACAGTAAGTATCAGTGGAACCAAGACCGATCGTAGCTCTTGGGATCACATATCCTATGTGGCGAGTCAGATTGCGGCGATTTGCTCGAACGGACAATATCCCCGGGGCACGACCGGCGGAATCAAGTACGCTGGTGTTGTAGGAAATATTCGTGTGACGTTAGAAAAGGCTCCAGGAGTGCGGTCGAGCGATAGTGACAGCACGAACTCGACTGCTACTGCATAGACTCAGAAGGTGATCGAGAGAAGTGTTAGTTGATGATCCGGTTAGGAGTAGACCGAGTCTCCAAATGGCACCAAGGAACCCTCACAGATCGCATTACCTCAGGAGGGAGCAAGTGCTATCGACCAAATACTTCGTGATGTCCCAGCTTGCGGGCTCGAATGTTAGATTGATCCGCAGTATGCAAACGAACGATAACCCCATACGAACTTCTAGATTCTCCAGGATTGATGAATGGCATCGCATGTGCAGACCTCTCCAGACTGGTCGCCGTGCTATGCTTGACTTTCAAAGCGGTCCCAGGGCGCAAGGGCAAACATAAGCTATTGATCCTCTTCCCATGGTCACAACTCCTCCCGTTATAGGAGTATTATTATGTTCGATCGATGGCATGGACAGTCTCCTGAGTCCAGCATGGCTTCCCTATGTTCCAGACGTCCTTCCACCACAGTTCTTCAATGTCAAGAGCATTATCACTGCCGTTGGCACAGAAGACAATAGATTACCCATCACTATAGTATTCATATCCACAAACACCGGCAGCAAGAAAACCACAACTTGCGCCTCCGCCACCGCTATCTCGAAACACGGTTGTGGCCGTCAAGAACCGGGAAGCAAGTTGCAAGACAACCTTACGCAGCGGTGTCCAACGTCGCCGCACAATGACCGCAGCATTGACCAACGTACGGGAACATCGCACACCACGCGTACAATCTTGGTTCACGATACAGCCACCAATCACATTAGAACCTCAACCCCAAGTCCCAGTCGACGCTAGATACATGGGAAATGTCAAGATCAACACGAGGACCAATTTACATTGCATGTGTTATCTTCCTACCTACTTGCATTACGCACGGAAAATATTGTACACGTACTCTGCAACTGTTGTGTCAAAACAGGTTACTGGCTTGGAAGTGACAATGCAAGAGGAGAGGCTCCCTGCGCATCTGTGGCATGAGCAGGCTGATTGAACTGCTAGAAATGTCCGCGACCATCGCTTTGATACTGGTGCTATCTTTACTGCTATTGCCACGGACTATGGGTAGAAACTGGTGACAGTTACAGAGTCGATTTCCACTTTTCACAGCTCCAAGACGTGGGGGTGGGGGTTAGATCTGGGCTACTCCTTAGGATGGCGGCCGATCCGGAGTCAGCACAGGGGTTGGCTGGAAGCTTGTCATGGGCGGGCCGTGGATTATGATTGCACTGTCACTCTCCCAACATTTATTCCCACTGGATGAACTAGCCGAAGCCACGCGGCTGGAGCTTACGCTTTGCAACTTCTGGCTTCAAATACAAGGTCTGCGACGCACGGATGAGGCTGCAGACTACTCCAGCTCGAACGCGATGACGAAGTCTCTTCGATGTCTCTTCGATACGACTTTAGGCTGTCGTGGCCCATGCTGAAACGCATAATCGATTGCGAAAGCGCTTCGCCATGCGCACGATGCTTTGTATCCTAGTATTATTGACTTTCGGCCACCACAGGATCGGGGAGATGATCTTCAAGCATCCCAGCAACGACAGCAAAGTGAGATGAAGATGCTACTTCGTTCTAGCAGGGGCCTTTTGACCGGTGCACAGCTTAGGCTCAGCGCTACTTGGTATCTCCGCCTTGAACCTATGCGCGCACTGACTTCCCGATGAGGAAGGTGCTATTCTAAGTGCAATGCCAGCTACTTGGTTTCTCCCTTCTTATCTCCCATGCTTTACGGATAGACTTGTGTGTTTGATGCATGGCATGAGTTCTCTCCGCACCAAGCACCGTGATCTGCAGGAGTCACTTGGGAGCCACGTGCTGATCCTGCATACCATGCATGCAAGGCTTGAGGATTACCATCTGCAGGTGAGATGCAGCGGGCGATGACACCGAGGTTCCGGTATCACTGGCCTCATGCACCCCTTAGCTGCGTTGGATGTGTCTGAAGAGATGTGTGGGAGATGCTCGCTCATTGATCAACAAGCTCGCGACTTACCATGAGCATTGTTCAAGCCCGTTGTAGTGGCGGAGTGGTCATCCAAAACAAAACTACACATAAAAACAATGACCACACTAGGCGGGACCTTATCAGCCTCCCACGCGTGGGCCTACAGATAGCGAATGGAATCACGCCGACATCCACGAGATCGTCCACCCCTCTATTGGGGATCCCCTCTATTGTTACTCCCTCTCCTTGAGAAAGCAACCTTCCCAACATCTGAATCATCTGCCACCGGCTTGTAGCGACTTTTTCAAAGCACAGACCGCCGAGAGCACAATAATTATGGCAGACGGCTATATAGAAAAAGGACACTATCTGGACGACAAGGAGAAGATCCAAACCGATATCGACAGACGAGTATCGGTGGTGGGTGAACGGGGAGAAATCGTCAATGCGTCAGGGCACCGAGATCAGCTGCAGCGACACTACGGCCTGTTAAGCATATGCGGGTTGGCGCTTACCATCGATAATGCATGGGTCGCTTTGGGCGGCTCCATCGCCGTCTCGATCAGTACGGTCTTCCCCAACATCGCTTGTGTGCCTCTGTTGACGCCTTGGTAGACAATGGTGGACCAGCGGGTGTGATCTACGAACTCTTGGTGGCATGTTTCTACTATGCTTTCATTGCTGCGTCTATCGCCGAGGTACGCCCATAATCCCATCAACAGTGGTGTGTTCCACATATTGACAGCCTGCAGCTCACCTCTAGCATACCGTCCGCTGGAGGCGTCTACCACTGGGCATCCGTCACACCGGGACCACGCTATGGTCGAATCCTCGGTTTCTACACCGGCGCATTGAATTTCTTCGGATGGATCTTCGATCTGGCTTCCATCGTCTTCATCCCAGCCAATGTCGTCGTCCAGATGTACGCTCTATTCCACCCCGACCTCGTCATCCAGCCGTGGCACGTCTACATCGCCTTCCTCATCATCACCTGGACCTGCTGCGCCATCGTCATCTTCGGGAATCGAGTTCTGCCCGCATTGAACAATGTCGGTCTTTTCCTCATCATCGGTGGTGGTCTCATTACTATCATCGTGGTGGCGGCGATGCCGAAGGTCCATGCTAGCAACTCCGCCGTATGGGGCAACTTCAGTCAGAACAACGCAGCTGGGTGGAGTAACGGGGTCACGTTCCTGACGGGGGTGCTGAATGGCGCCTTCACCATCGGAACCCCAGATGCGGTCACACATATGGCCGAAGAGCTGCCAAATCCGGCAAGGGATATGCCTCGAGCGGTGGCAGCGCAGATCATCTTGGGGACCCTCAGTTAGCCTTCCTATAATTCCTGGAATCCCATAGGCTGACATACCCCAGCATCCTTCTTCTACGCCGTCGCAATCATGTACGGGATCACCGATCTGACCGCCGTCGTCACGAGCAACGGCTCCTTTCCCCTCGAAGTCGTCTATTCGCAAGCCACAGGAAGCAAAGGTGCGACCTTTGGTCTGCTCCTGATCCTCTTCTTCTCAATCATGATCTGCTGCTTCGGCACATTCCTCACCGTACGTACCACAACCACCAGTGAAACAGCTCAGTCCACTGACAAGAGGCAGGTGAGCCGCATCTGGTGGGCCCTGGCACGAGACAACGCCACCCCCTTCGCCAGCACCTTCTCCCAAGTCAACGAAAAACTCAGCTGCCCGGTCCCCGCGACCTTACTCGCTGGTAAAACACACACCCTTCCCCACCCCTCCCCTCACTCAATCCATCCATCACTAACCCCCCGCCCCCCCTCACAGCAATCCTCTGCTCCGCCTTCGGCACCATCTCACTCGGCAGCAAAACCGCCTTCACAGACCTCGTCGGCTCCTTCATCATCCTCACCTCGATATCCTACGGCCTCGCCATCGGCCCCCACCTCCTCACCGGCCGGAAAAACGTTCCAAAGGGGCCCTTCTGGATGGGCAGCGCCGGCTACGCCGTCAACGCCATCTCAGTACTTCTCATAATCTTCTTCAACATAATGTTCATGTTCCGTACGCGTTCCCCTACCCATCCCATCCCATCCCATCCCCCCATCCTTCCTATCCTATCCATCCCATCAAACCACTAACACCAATCCAATCCACCCCACAGCCTACATAAACCCCCCCACCTCATCAACAATGAACTACAACAGCGTAATCCTAGTCGGCGTCCTGATCCTAACAACAACATGGTGGTTCCTGCACGCGCGGAAGAAGTACCCGGGGCCGAAACTGGCCGGTCTGTATGCGGAGGGGAAGATTGTGGAGATGCCGAAGGGGGGGGGGCATGTGGAGTGATGTGATTGGAGGGCGAAGGAGTGGATCAAAGGCGGAGTGTATATATAGCTACTGTGCGAGGGGGTAGGGGCAAGGGTTTGGTTTTGGGGTATTTTGCCATTTTCGTGTGGATATATGTGGTATTTCTTCCAGCAGCTACCTAGCTTGAAAGAAGTGACGAGTGTGTGTGTACTTAATACAACCAGGGCTAGCTATTGGAACTGGAAATATTCGACGCATCTTCCCTATTCATGTTATTATCTATTCTTCCACAGCTGAAAAGACGTGACATCGCATATATACGCACTACAATCAGAAGCCAAAATCATCCTACACATCCCATCATTCAAGTGCCAGTATCTACAACATAATCCTTTTCCACAGCCGCATAGAAGTGCCTACATCCTTTCTCTACAAAGCAACTCGATTCCCGAACCCGGATCCCTACTGGTAACGGCCATTTAACACATTATGCATTCCTATACAACTAGATCTATGCCAGTGTTGCGTGCATGCATGCACACTCATCGCCAATATGCCATGCCATTCACAAAAACCACGACGGCTCATGAATTCTATACGTTATTTCACCAGCTCTCAAGCACACGAAACTCGACCCTCCCTCACCCCTACTCCTCAGGAACATCACCGCCACCCCATAGATGCCACACGCTGGCTCTGCAATTACGGAAGCGGGGGTGACATTGTATAGCACTCGGGTTGGATGTATGAACTGCTAGAGAGTAGCAATTCTCTCCATATAAGTTGAAAAGGGAATACCGATGCTGGATGTTGACATCTCGTTCTATTGTTGTATATTATTTGGATGCATTGCTTGATATGTTATTGGTAGGACCGGCCCCGTGCATACTTCTTGTGCTTTGACGCCCGTCATTTTCCTTGCGTGCGCTATTCCTTCCAATCCGCTGTAAGTCGTGTGAACTCCATCAAAGGAAGTGTTTGTTGCTTGATGGAGGATACCGATTCCGTGGCAAACAGGCTTCTTTTCTCAGAAGGCACTGCCAAGGGCAGCTTCATCGCTGATTCGACTCTGTCAATGTACATTGGTGTTGTTCCAGAACCAGCTCCAGTCCTGATCAAGGTCCAGGTTCACGTTCGAAAAGACACCTCCGTCGATACCTATACCTGGCTGCTGCTGTACGGGATATCCCCCAATGTTCAATTCCGGGGGCATCGTTGCGAGATAGTTGTCGAAGCTGGAAGGATCATTGAGACTACTCGGTGTCTCTGTTTCTGGCGTTGCTAGCTGAGTAGGCTCCTGCACTGCTTCAGGACCCCTGAGATATGAGTAATTGGCGAAACTCTTGCCGGGACCGAAGACCACAGTCCCGAAGTAGGGGATGACCACTCTTCCTACTGTTTGACCGGCCGGACATGGATCGGCACGCGATTTGCAGAACATCTTGAGAGCTCGTGCTGCTTGGGTTGTCACACCGCCTTCCGTCTCCCGAGAAACACGATCCAACAGGTCTGTCGTGATAGTGATGAGTTCCTCGTCCTCGCTGGCTTCCTGCTGATCTCGAGCTGAAGTGGAAGAAGATATAGTTAACAGATTCAAAACCAATACCATACCAGCCGTGAACGCTTGAAAGTCAATAATTTTGCAGACCATGGAGCCAAAACCTTGAGCCGGACGGAACACATGGTATAGATTGATCATCTCTCGGGCAGACTCGAGAGCAGCGATCTTATTGTACTCGTAGCGACGATCCGTGGCCGCTTTCAACATGAACGGCAGGTGAAGAAGGGTTCGAGTCTGATGATGCCAAAACCGTGGAAGGATACGCATGTACATTTGCCTCCCAACGTCCTTTAGCTCGATATCTTTGGCCCACCACTCGCTTGGCATCGTTGCAGCCAGGTCGGTCATCTCGCCCTCGATCTTGATGGTCAGCGGCAAAGTGTTATTAGATGGCGGCTCTTGATTGCGATCAATGACATGCCCAATGATAGTTGATAACTCCTGTAGGTACTGTTCGCCCGTGTTTTCCGAAACAGCGCAAGGCGCATCCAATACGGCATAAGGCAGACCGAGTAGAAGGCTTACGTATCGATCGCTTTGGTACAGAGCCTTCCACATACTCGCTTCACGTTGAGAGCGTTTAGATCGACCGTGGAGGCCTAAAAGCTGGGCGAAGGACAAGGCTCTCCGGAGCATCACCCAAGTTTTCCAGATCCGTCCATTATTCATTTCATGCTTGCCGCGCAAGAACAAACATTCGACGCCGTCAATGCTCCCTACGACATCGTCATCCGAGATGACAAGATCGTCGACTGCGTTCATGTATCTGTTACTGAGACTCATGGTAGTCACGGACGGTCCCAGGTCAACGTGGATTTCCAGCGGCACCTCTTGAAGGCTGATGGAGATGCAAATCAGGGCTTTGGCTATCCTTCGTACGCATCCACTTTCCTTTGCGTCCGCGATGAAGAGGTTGAAATTGTTCATAGTGGGATCAACACCAAATATCTCGGGATAGAAGTCCTGACTGGCCTGCCACCAGCATATGGATGCCTCCGTGATGACATGTTGAACGTATTGGGATGGGAATAGCGACAAAAGTGTACGACGGATGTGATCAAGTTTTGGGGTCGAGTTCCCGTCGTTGGAGGAGACTGGTGGCGATAAAACTGACCCAGCGTCGCTGTTCTCGATGTCTTCGAGACGATTTAGGATGGAATTGTCGAAGAGGCTGAGAATGGGTGCATTCTCCAAAAGGGCGCCTGGCGAGGGGACGGAGGACGCTGTAGGTGTCGGCAGCAAGACTTCGGATCGCAGCTGCTTCAGCGTTTTTGCGGCTTCCTGATCGGATTCATTCGTGTTGGAAGCCGCCGAAGGGCCCAGTTTCATTACGATGGACTGCAAAGCACTTTCCAACTCCGTCACCCTCTGCTGCAGGTTCTGCTTGCTGTCTGGAAGCAGACGCTTCGTAGCCTGGGTGGGCTGCTGATCGCGACATTGAATGCGGCGAGTGAAGCATTCCGTACAGGTATCGGGGATGCTTGCGTGTTGGACGCAGCTCTTCTTACGGCGTCTACCTATGAGAAGTCAGCGCCAGTGTTGCTGGAGATAGCATTAGATGTGGCGCATCAGCAGCAAGAAGCGGTATGTCTCTGTCGAGGTAAGCAATGTACATACACTCAGTGCAGCTATGGGTGCCCTTCCTCATTTTCTTGCGCGGCTGGTGGTCCGATGCAAGACTGGGAGTGGCTGACATGAGGGATAATCGGACTCCTCAATGTGTATCTGATGATGCTATGGCAAGGAAGGGCGACGGACGGAGTGTGAATGTTGTTGAACGAGATTGTATAGTGTATAGTGTATAGTGTGTGGTGTATAGTGTGTGGTGTATAGTGTGTGGTGTATAGTGTGTGGTGTATAGTGTATAGTGTATAGTGTCATTGTGTGGTTGCCTATTCTTTCCTCATTCCGATGTGTTTACGGAGAAATCGGACGAATTGTCGGACAAAGCTTCGGACGAGATTCGTCAGCGGTGATCTCGGTTATAGTATTCCGCGCCATGGTTATCTCCGATACGCACACTCATCACTCCGTATGACTCAGAGTCTCGTCAATTCCCCTTTTTGTACTTGTGCAGAACGCTTTCTACATTTGCCCTTGGCAGTGTCGCCAATTGATCTCAAACATACATCTTCATGACTCAAGTAAGTACGTCTCCAAAGACCAGAACAGAGTCATGACTCATATTCCATTCTATATCCTCCCACCCTTTAGAAGGAGAATCTTCGTCCGATACACGTAGCGTTGTCCGATAATCCTTTTTCCCTTGCCTTGCCTAAGATACTTTAGTCTACGAGGATTCCAATCTCTCCTTGGATTCTTTGATTCTTTGATTCTTTGACTCATCAACCCATCGTCCACACCATTCTCTCATTCTCTCATTCTCTCATTCTCTTGTCGTGAAAACATCTTCGCTTATATTGGAGATAAGCAACCATTGCCCCGAAGTTCATCAACAGTGCCATAGCTAACTTATTTCGCTCTCCATTACTTTGACTTCTATCTAACCAGTATCTTTTCCGGTCCTTGTACTATATAAATTACCCTCTTCCAATCCTGCATGTCATCAATATGTCTACAGTAGACGCTGCAACCGGAGCAGCCAACGCGCCCACAGCGCATCTCCAACATTCCGACGAAAAGCCCAGAGACATGTCTTCGCAAGTCAGTAGCCAAGACCACGACTCCATCGCGCACAATGAGCCCGAAAAGGTTCCAACCCATACTGACGACAACGACACCGCCGAGGATCTTACAAGAATAGCAACAGCAGATTATCCCAAGGCGTACAAACTCGCCATGATCGTCGTCGCTCTAGTCCTCTCCATCTTCCTCGTAGCACTCGACATGACAATCGTCGCAACCGCCATCCCCAAGATCACCGACGAGTTCCACAGCCTGGACCAAGTGGGATGGTACGGGTCCGCCTTCTTCCTTACCGTCGGCTCCTTCCAATCCACTTGGGGCAAAGCCTACAAGTATTTCCCCTTGAAGACCACCTTCCTGGTCTCTATTGCCATTTTCGAGCTGGGTAGTTTGATCTGCGCCGTGGCGCCAAACAGCACCGCATTGATCGTTGGACGCGCGATTGCTGGTGCGTTCCCTGATGTCGGACCAAGTCCGAGAAGCTGACATCGCTTAGGTATGGGTGGAGCCGGTATTGGTTCGGGTGCTTACACAATCATCGCATTTGCCGTGCCGCCGGCTCAACGTGCAGCATTCACCGGCATTCTGGGAGCGACGTATGGAGTAGCGAGTGTCATAGGTCCTCTCTTGGGTGGAGTATTCACGTCGAAAGCCTCGTGGCGATGGTGGTACGGCTATCGTCTTGCAGACTTTGTATTCAACATACTGACACTATACCAGCTTTTACGTCAATCTCCCCGTAGGCGGCGCTTCCGCACTCGTCATTCTCCTTTTCTTCCAAACGCCAGCCGCGTCGAAACCGGTCAAAGCAAGCTGGCGGGAGAAACTCCTTCAAATGGATCCACTCGGCACTTTCACCATCATGGCGGCCATTATTTGCTATCTGCTTGCCCTTCAATGGGGCGGTGTGACGAAGCCGTGGAGCTCTGGCTCCGTCATTGGCACCCTTGTAGCATTCTGTTTGCTTCTGATCATCTTTGGAATGGTTGAATGGTGGGGCGGTGATCGCGCCGTGCTGCAACCCAGTCTTTTTGGAAGGCGGGAGATTTTCGTCAATTGCATCTACGTTTTCTTGTTAGTGGTCAATATCTTGCCCCCTGTTCACCGCAGCTGACATTTCATTTAGCTTCGCTGGAGGCTTCTTCTTGCTACTGTACTATCTTCCCATCTATTTCCAGTCTGTCGATGGCGTGTCCGCCTCTCAGAGTGGGATCAACAATATTCCTCTAGTGCTCGGAGTTTGTAAGTAACCAAGAGTCGCATTTCCGAAGTCCCGCAACTGATTTGGGTAGCTATCTGCACTGTACTCTCCGGCGGTCTCATATCTGCCTATGGCATCTACGTACCGTGGCTACTGATTGGTTCCATCCTCGCAACGATCGGCACAGGTCTGATCTACACACTTGATATCGGCTCGTCGTCTTCAAAGTGGATCGGATATCAAGCCTTGGCCGGCATCGGTATCGGCTTTGCCTTCCAAGTCCCCATGATCGCCAACCAAGCCTTTGTCCAAATGTCCGAGATCTCTTCAGTCACGGCAGTCACTCTATGTAAGCTACTCCACCCAACATGTACTCATCCTCCATTTCGCTAATGCAACCAGTCTTCCAAACCATCGGCGGCGCATTCTTCGTCTCTGCAGGCCAAACCGCATTCGCCAACCGACTCCTCGCACGTGTGCCTCTCACAGCTCCAGGCATCAGTCCGGCGCGCGTGGTGGCGACGGGCGCGACGCAACTGCGAACAGCGTTTCCAACCAAAAACATCGGTGGAATCTTGATCGCGTACATGGACGGCTTGAAGCTTTCCTTTGCATTGGCCATTGCACTGGCGGGCGTGACGTTACCAATAGCGCTGTTTGCGAAATGGCAGAATGTGAAGCCCAAGATTGGAGGTGCGGCCGTATAAAAGTACATAGAACTACTATCCATTCACTCTCACAGAGATATAGATATTGTCACGATAATCACTTATCCCAACCCATAGACATGATATGGAGCTTTTAATACTCTTGCATAGCCTTGTATTCTCCGACAGCGAGGATCAGACTCAATTATTGTAGAGTACTAATCATTTTCTCAACAACCGATTATGTAAACACCATATCCACATGGAGATTTATCCACATGGAGATTTGAACATCCATCACATGCAACCTTCGAACCAACTCTGTACCCTGTAACATACCACCACTCCCAACCATTCCGTCCGAAAAAGGAAGCCAACCACGGGAAATGGTGTAATATAATGATTAAACCAAGCATCCGTATTTAGATATAGAATAAGCAGCATCAGTGTAAAATGCGATATACTTTATTCGTTTTGCCTGGGAGATACAGTATAGGTAGTATCACACCATCTAGCATTTCGCAGGGTAAACATTTCTACTACTTATATAGTATCGATTACTCCGCCTCCCGTCAGTCCGTTAGTTCGTCGGTAAGTTAGTCGATTGGTCTATGTTGCATAAAGATTTATTAGCCGGTATCTTGGTTCTATCTCAGCGAGGTGCACAGCTGGTATATATATAAAAACAACTTCAATGATCTAGCTTCTATAAGACGTCTGTTGAGCAGACGTTGACGAGACTAGATACACGGAAGTATGACTGTTGCAGAGGGACACGGTAAAGGAAGAGCAAGCGAGCATTCGGGTGATCGTACGTGACTGGGAGGGAATGTCGCTGATATTGCGTTTTGCACTCGCTGATTGTAGCTTGTGGAGATATCTTGGTAGTGGGTCTGAATGTTTCGCAATACTTTGCGGAGGGAGAGGTTGTAGAGTCTTGATGGTACACGGGTGATTGATCTTTGGCAGGGATGGGTGATTGCAATGTAGCATACAGTGCAGTAATTTGATTGCTTGTGGTATTGAGAGAAGCGAGCGTTGGGTTGGGGGCGGGAGGCGAAAGGTGATCTGTTGACCAAGAAGGGAGGCTGGAGGTTTTCAATCTATCCTCACACGCCGTTCTGATAGGTATGAGATGGCAATAGTGGGCAACTGTCAGAATCCTCCAATCCGCGGAGTTGCAGCGTTTGCATTCGGGTATTTGCGCCACTTTAGCAGTGAAGGGCTCGTGGTGGTGGTCATGATGCTTGAACTCGATTTCTTGTATCATGGCCAGTATCAATAAAACCTTGCTTGCCTGCTGAGATTGTCAGAAACACGTTACTGCAAGGTCCTACGGAGAGCCCATTGCATTGTCACGCTCCACACCTACTAACTGAGCCATAGCGAACGAGGGAGGACGCAAAGCATGCGTCTGTATCTCTTGATCCGAGGCCACTCATCATAAATGACCCCCATTTCAAGGTGGTGAGACGTGAGCCGCTGCTAGAGCTTTCTAAGGTGGCGATTGGCGTTTACTAAGGCGTAAACAGCAGTAACATTGGTGGCATATGTGTTATTTTCCGTTGATGCTTCGTAGCTGGGGGTTGTGACTTGTGGAATCTCGTTGTTGTGGTTTTCTCATTGTCGGGAGAAGGTTTGCCCCAGCTGTCAGGAACAACCGTGTGCAGGAGAAGAAGCCCATGAAATCAAAGAATTTGCGACCAGATTCAGCAGGACGGTGTACGGTAGGCGTGGCTGATGTCCAAGTGCCGTATCTCGATCGTCAAGACGATAATTATGATACCCAAGGCCACTTTCATCGACGGAACATTGTTTGCTGTGCTCGACAGTAGTCTATGTACTGGATGCATTCAGTGAACGATCACCAGTCCCGATGCCACCGAGCATACGTGCGCTCACAGCTGCGTTGCTCTGAAGATCTGCGACGACACCACCGAAGGATGAACGTTGGCGGAGCTGCACAGTATGTATCATGATACTATTAGCGAATATCACTTCCCATTGCACCTGAATCGAGTGCGAAGGTTCTCATCAAGTGTCATCACTCACGTGGAAAGATTAACAACAGTACTTCCAGGGTTATCAAAAACTCGATTATTGAGTCCATGTGTAGCAGCTCCCCGTCAAGAAGAGTCATAGAGTGGCCAGGAAGAGGATGTTTGTTAGAAGACGGTATACACCAAGCAACACGTGAAGACAAAGGCGGTATCAGTGAACAACTACAACTCAGATGGGCCGAAGACAAAGGCGGTATCAGTGAACAATTACAACTCAGACTGATTGATGATCAGATCGTTCTGGCTCCTCGACAGGCAGATGCATACCAGTCGATATTTGCAATGATCTTACCATAACTTACGACATTTGGCACAGCTGTCCCAACATGACAATCATCCTTGACGCAAGCCAGATGTCTCATTTCGAGCATAAATGACACAGACCCCAAGGGCTAGAGCCATCACCATAACGGCCCATTCCGAATGCTCCGGAATTGTGTAGACGATGGCTTCTCGATACTAGTGATAGAGAGCTCGTTATGAAGTGAACCGAAGATGAACAAACCATACATTCGATCCACACTGGAAGCGATGAAAAGCAATATACGATAAGTGGACAGCGCAGCCTCAATCCCGTCATCTACGTTGGTACCAAGTGTGCGGATGCGCTGCTTTATCCCGCAAAGGACAGACCCCTCCAGATACTAGATACTCTTCCACAGCTTTTGTTGTGTCGATACATTGGTTTCGTATGCCGCCATCCACTGCCTCTGCGTCTGAATCAAGGTACCAATTTTCAGGTGGGTCGACACAACGAAGATCACCATAGACCTCGGCAGATGCAAGTTCCAGTAACACACTCATCCGCTCCAGAGTTAATGCCCAGGTCCCCGACAATAATCGAATATCATGTATAGTAAGATCCCGCAGAGATGGCGAATGACGATTGAAGAACGCAACCCATTCCTCTTGATTTGTTTCAAACCGTCCGAAATTGAGACTTCTCAGTACAGACCATGTGAAGCTGCCAACAATGTATCTCAGCTTGTATGCGCTGTTCATATCCTGATATGGGTTGTAAAACAACGCTAGATCTTCGAGTGCGGGCGCAGCGCTGAAGAGTTCGACTAACCTAAAGTGATCCTGTATTTCGCCAAATTCATCCACGTATCCGTTGGTATTCCTACGTAAACCTGTTTCAGTCAACATCTCGAGTTTCAACACTCGGAGACATTTCACAGCCGTCTTCATATCTCGGAGGACCTTGTTGGTTTGCTGCAGAAACCTCTCGTCAACGGCACCGAGCTCCAGATGGGTGATATTGAGCTGAGCATGAGCAGCTCCTAGCAGCAGTGACCGCGACTGGGCCACGCCATAAGGCTCAATGTGTTCATAGTTGCCTTCGGGCTTTTGTAGAGTTGCAGTGTAGGCTTGCGTAAAGTAATCTGAAGGACGGACAACAACAGACCCTGAATACATGCGTATTTCTGACAATTTGGGAAGACGAGTCATTGCATTGAGTATCGTGGCCGCACCATAGTTATTGCGCCGAAGGCCGCATTGTTCATTGTAGAGGCGTATATATTCTGCGTATGCTTGGCGCAAGTATGCTTGTGGGTGAAGACCCCTGCGGGATTGATGGCTCATGTATAGTCTAACTACACGTCTCCGACACACCCGTTGTTCGCGCTCATTAGCTCTTGGTGGAGGTGGCCTTGGTACATCGTACCAAGGTGTCTCTGCGGGTGGGACAATATTATCCTGCCACTCTTCTCTAGACCGATACCCCCTCAGAGTAGCTGGCTCATAGAGAAGGCAAGTAACATGATGTCTGATGACGGGATGCTTTGAGATGTCAACCAGGCGCTGGAAGCTATCAGCCTTGAAGACAAGGTGTACTGTTGGAAGTAGCCGAGGCGTCGCTACGTATGACCAAGATCTAGACACAAGGCGAAGACTGATAACGTCGGGCGTTTCAAGCTCAGCACATATAATGTCTGCGATCTCGGGCGGAAGGCTACTCAGGGGTGAAAAAGACTCGACTGTAGTCCCTAGATTAAGAGCAGGCATGACGAGGCTTGCCGTTCTCTGATCTTCTGAATAGCGCGAGTGTAGTCTATCATACTGCGGAACAGGTAGATACCTTGAGCGGTGCCACTCCTTACACTAATCAAGCATATGTATCATCCCCAGTTGACAAGCCAAAGAGTACTCCGGATATCCTAGGCTTCAGCTTCTCCGGCTTAGCGGCTTCGCACCTTTTCTAGGGTCAAGACTTTCAAAGGGTGCCCTTAGTGTATTGAACAGAGTGATTATGGCTATCTGCATAGTACCCTTAGGAGGTAAGAATAAAAGGTGTTGCAAATTGTTGAACGATCTTAGGGGTCTGATGGATGGTTTGCTATGCTAAATGTCTGAAAAGGTGAAAAAGGTGTCTAGGAACAAGACAACGAGACAACAAGACTTTGTAGACTAGCTATTCGCTTATTGTCTTGGCAGAAGGGCTTATTTCCAACACAAATCATTGCCAAGCCACTAGAATATTCTAGTAGGACTCTCTTTGCGTTACTATCGATGACCGACGAGAAGTTCACTGATATAGATGGAGCCATCTTAACGAGCATTCTATGGCACCGCACTCATAGAGCGGTGACCCTTGGCTTCGAATTTCATATACACTACCGCACGGCCACGGTGAATCTATAACCATGAACAAAGGCCATCAGGACTTCTGCGATAATTGTGCCGACTTGAAGCTCATAGTGTTTTGCTGATTGGAACGCATGGAGCACCGTACGGGCGAATGCAAGGTATGGAACAATAGTGGCTTGACTGAGCCCGCGGTCGACAAGAAGAGGATCAAAAGGTGAGGGGGAAACAAGAACAGGCATCTGATATGATTTCTAGAAAGAGTCTGGCAACAAGTGGGGACTTGCATATATAGATTAGAGAACGAGGAAACCGTGAAGCCGTATGGGGAATGCCTCAAGAGGGCGTTCCTTGGACGCCTCATTTTCGAAGAGGAGGCATATAGGCTATAGAACCTCAGTGGAAACTTGGTGGACTCCGAGCAGGGCAGGTACCAACATTTGATACTGTATCTCTCATGCCAAGATCAGAGAGGTAAAGCGAGCTACGCGTTGGTCAGGAAGGAGGGACAAGGCCACTGGGGGCTCGGCATAGGGTCAGAATGAACAGAAGCGAGCCCAAGAGTTATTAGAAAGGATGGAATGGTATGAAGAAGTGGCAGGGCGATCGTGAGGGGGTTTGATCCCACTACTAACTAGGACTTGCCACACGGCCAATCGTATTGCGGAAATTTCGACCTTGCTGCCAATGGATTATCCATTTGAGAAATATGTCCTTGTGAGAGCAGGCATGCCTTGGCACTTGACGATGCTGTTCTCTCCCCTTCTAATGCTGCAATGCTGTTCTGGCAGAGGGCGTAGTCCTGAGGCGGGACTCCCGGATCATTGTAGCCAGGAATAAGGACGAGATGCTCAAAATGGCCACCGCGGCTACATACTTGTGTTCTGCACATGTGCATATTATGATTGTCTTACGGCTATAAACCTAGGCTTGGGAGGACAAGGCGGGTATCTAAAATGTTTCCCAGACTACAGTCCTCGCTCTCAAGCTGAGGTTGATGATGTTCCCGCACGCGCAATCTTTGCTTTGAGTAATTTGATAGTGGCTAATTTCCACATACGGCCACAGACTGAAGAATACTCGGCATCCCGTCCGCTCTGCCATTGCCAAGCTTCAGATCGAACAATTAGTAGTTGGGTCGGTGACGACCAGCGAATCCTGTTTGCTGTATGTTTTTGCTTTTTGGAGGGTTTGAACCTATGGTTTTGCTGCTTGTTAACAGAATGGATTCGGAGAGTTCAAAACATAGATTATTGCAGATGATGGACGGGATTTGGAGGACGATGGCGTAAATATACTACTGTAATAGTTACCTTTGCCCGAGGAAACTCTTCGTCTGTTGAAGCGCTATGTAGGTGTGCAGCTTTGGCCCAGCCAGAGCTACAGTCCCTTCACCTTCGATTCCTGATTACCGAGTGTCAAGAAAGCCGTGCCCACTTCCAATCCCCTTCCCTCAGGTAATTCATTGCAAAGGCGGCTCGGCCATAAAAGTTTTCGCCGCCCCCAGATCCTTCCTACACTGCATCCCCGAGCGCATATGTCCCTGATAGACCGTCCCAACCCCATATAATCCGCCAAGATGGTTGTTACACGCATCATCGGTATAGAAGGTGAGTTCGTTGATCTGATATTCGCCGGAACCGTAGTTGATGCCTATCCAATCGGATCCCGCTACGGGGTTGTACTTGTAGCATGTTCCGACGAGGATATCGTGCTGGACGTTGGGACCCACGGGACCGGTGCATTTGGCGTTGGCGAAGGCACCGATCCAGGGTGGTTTGGTGCGTTTGTCGAGGGAAGGAGTGGCGGTGGTGTTGGCGGTGGTATTTGTGTTGGATATTGTGGGGAGGGCGAGGGTAGTACTGGTAAGGAGGGACACGATGACGGGGAGGGCGAGATGCATATTTTTCTAGGAGCTAATATTCAATAGGGATTTCTTTTGAGATTTAGCAGCGTATTATGAGGCCTTCGAGCGGTAGTAGGCAATTGATATGTTGGTCTTAGGATGTTGTTTGGAGGGGGGAACGAGGGGATTTGTACAGCATTTTCCGGAGGGACAAGAGAGAGAGGTCGTACAATGAAAATTGAAAGAGATATTCTGCGGACGTTCCTGACTGATAAAGGAGTGGTAATTTGCGTTGATAGACAACAAAGGGTTCCTTACATACTTGTGTAAGGTCGGACGTTAATAGCTATGTCCGGGGTTTCGGACTGCTTTGTTCCAACACTTCGAAGAGTGCTCCGTACTTCTGATTCCGTGCGGGAATATTATGCTGTCTATTCCGAGGAAGTCGAATTTTAACTCTTCTGTTTCGTGTTTAGGAACACAAATAACTCCTCGAGCAGGAAACAGATGTTTGCACCAGATCACTGAGATAGACGTTGTAACAGGTGCTGAATTTCCACGTAACAAAAGCACCGTGTTTCAAGTGACCCGAATAGAAATGGTAATAGCGTTCGACAGGTCCATAATAGATGAAATCACAGCTGCAGATGAGCTAAAAGGCATGACTGAGCCCTCGGTCAACTGATCTCCACTATTTGCTTGCGTCTGCACCGACTGCGTACCATTACATGGTCTACCAGCTGCTACTTCTGTTGCTCAATGATATAATAATTCCCAAAGATAATAATGAGACTGGGCTGTGGCTGGTTCTGCATGTATTTTCTGTTGCTGTTACCAACCAGCGATTGCGCGTAGACGAGTCACAATGGAAGCTGCTTGTGTAGATAGACTCGATCGTATGGAACCTGATTTTCAACATTCTGAGACCCACATGTAAAGTGATAAAGTACAACAGATATCGTATGTACCTGCCTCCGATTCTGTTAGAGCATGGAGAATCAAGCTAAAGTAAAGTACGGTAGGTGGCAGAACGCGCTAAGCTTCTTCCGTAAGCGCGCTTCCGCTTCGAGTACGACGTCTTGATTTCCCCGCATTTTCCTCTGAAGTCATACATATCGGTAGCAGCAAGGTATCGGCGATCTCCTGCACAGCTAGTCGCACCGTGACAGCAGCTACTGACACTTGGCCAGTAGTATCGCTGCTGAGCTGATGGATGGTCCCCAAAGATCGGCCTGCATGCCAGCCCTTCCCGATCCAGCGTACTCGTCTGCCACTGGAAGCAACGTCCCGCAGCCCAATACAGTCATGATGCAATTGTTCTGGCAGCGGATGGTGGGAGCCGTCAACAAGTCGTTGGAAAGAAGTCAAGGGAAGAGGCGGAGGCGGAGATGGAGATGGGGGTTCGTTCAACTATAAGGTGCTCCTGCAAGACTCGGTCTTCTTGAACAACATCTTCTTCTTCGAGCTCGTTCACCGAAGCCCCAGACCCGAGCATACCCTACCTGCACGTCAACCTGTCAACATGCGTTTCACCATTGCGTGTGTAGCTGCCGCTCTTGTCGGTTCGACGCTAGCACATCCAGTCGAGAAGAGGGCAAACGCCCTACCTCCAGTCAACAGCGCCACGGATGAGCTAGTCCTCCAGCTTGCCCTCTACCTCGAGCACCTCGAACTATCCCTCTACACTGGTGGTTACGTGAACTTCACGGATGCTCAGTACACTGCTGCTGGCTTTCCTCCCGGCTTCCGTGAGAATGTTGGGGTGATTGCTCAGGTATGATCCTCGACCCCTACAGTCCCCAGCATTACCGACACAGTCCTACAGCATGAGCAGACACATTCGGACACCATCACTGCCATCCTCGAAGCCGCCGGCTACACTCCCGTCCCCCCATGCATCTACAAATTCCCATATGATTCGCCCACCTCCTTCGTCGATCTCGCCAACATGATCACATCCGTTGGCATCGGCGCATACCTCGGAAGTGCTGCACTTCTCACCGACGATCCCACCCTCCTCACCGCAGCGAGCAGTATTGTCACTGTCGAAGCTCGCCACGATGCCTACCTTCGAGCAGGTGTCCGTGCCTCGCCCTTTCCCACCGCCTTCGATACCGCCTTGACTGCTGTCTACGCCTACAATCTCGCTCAGATGTTCATCGTCACGTGTCCGCAGCAACTGCCTCTGACCATCCTTCCAAAGCTTACGCTTGAGGCTCCCGTTCCTTCCCCGATCCCCCAATCTCCTCCTACCGGCGCAGAGCTGAAGTTCATATACGATCCAAGCACATTCTTCGTGTCTGTTGACCCCAACACGCCACTCTATATTGGTTTGGTTAATATGGTCACCAACGTTACTTATACCAAGGTCACAAGCTGTGGCATGGATTGTGCTCAGATCCCCGTACCTGAGGGTGCCGCTGGTGCGGCGTTTGCCGTATTGACGACATTCAGTGGTGATGCAGCTCTGTCTGAGGATGAGCTTACGAACTTCGGCACCCTTGCTGGGCCGGCTGAGATTATCTTATCTTAAGTGGAGGACTTTGGTTCACCATTAGGGTATGTACCATGTTAATGGTGTGATGAAATAAGAAAATGTCAATCAATCCATTACGCATAGTAACTTTTTGTACACGTGATGTAATTATCAATAAATAATCTACTGATTCTACTTTTGGTAACGCGTACTTGTGTATTTCTTTTTTTTCCGGATTCATCATTTGTTTCCTTGAGATGTCACTGTCATTTCATTAAAGTGTCCTTTACCAATATAATCTAGCCTCGTTCATGAACAACAACATCGAGCATCTTCTCCTTCAGCGGACTCTGTGCTAACTTTCAGGTCCTCCAACAAATCGTGCCCAATCTCTTACAAAAGCTGCAGCCACCTATGGAACTCGTGGCTAGATTGAACCTGCAGCACAGTCAGAGGAGATGGGTTGTTCTGAACAAGCGATTGCCAGTATCGGTGGTGCCACTGCCGACGAATTTGGTCTCTGAAAGGCGAAGTGCAACAAGATGGATTCCGGCGTGACGCGCCAAGCTCTTGCTGAGAGTGCCTTGGGCAATGCAGTCCCCTTGAACCACGCCGGCAACCACCACAATGCGAATAGTGGCATGAAACTTGCGAACATGCTGCACAAAATCGACGATCGTCTGGCCGGTGTTGACCACAGAATCCACCAGTACGACTGTCAGCTGTCCCTGCAAATGATGAGGCTTGAGATTGGAAGCGTCGCTAGCATGAACGAACATGGCCTGTGGGAAAGCGTCACTGACGCCCAAGGCCATTGGTTCTCCGCCGCGCATTAGCGCCACGATCGTTGTCTGTTGTTCGTGGAAAAGACGAGAGCCACTGGTTTGGTGGCCCAGCACATGCTGGATGGGACAGTCTTCTAGACCAACGATATTGGCTACGAACTCGATTGCCAGATACCATCCGACACGGCGATGAGCCTCCCTCAAGGCTGGACCGGCATTGCTTGCATCGCGCATAGGCGTTGCAAGCAGCAGTGCCGAGTTTCTATCTGTTGCATGATGGAATTTGAGTTCTGGGTAAGTGCAACGGCAGAAGAGAGAGTTGACAAAATCTTGGTCTGTGAGCTTGACCAGGGGAAGCTTGGTAGTATCCAGCCGTGGTGGCGCGTTGCTGGGCAGCAAAACTTGTCGCGCCTGGAGACGCTTATGTTTGATTGCCTGCATCAATTCCTTGTCCATACTCTTGCTCCTAGTCTGCTCCTCGCCGACCACAACAATGGCTTGATCAGCCTCGCCCAGCATGTCCAGGTCCAGAGGGCTATCTCCAAAGGCGCAAACATACATTCCGAGGGTATCCTTCAAATGTACTACCAAGCTGGCTTTTACTGCAGCTGTGACCACCAAACCGTCTGCAATGCGTCCACCACCAATGACACTTATTTTCTTGGACAGACCTTCCTTCTCTAGCACCTTCTCCCAGATACGACCCAGTCCGCATGTTACGACGACGGCGCCTACATGGTCAACGTCTGCCACCATTCGCAGTAGGGACAAGAAATCGACGTGTATACTTATTTTGGATGCGACAGCTTGGCAGATTGCATCAAAGTCTTGCTTGTTTGCCACCTCTTCATAAAGTAATGCGGCTTGGCGAAAGGCATTGTGCGAGTAATTCAACTGGCTTTTGAAGACTGTTTCTAACGGATAGTCTTTATCTTCAGATTGGCGGATATTTGAAACTTCTTCCCAGAACAACGAGCCTGTGTCCTCCACCGCCAGAGTCTTATCCGCGTCAAGGACTAGCACCGTCTTCAGCCGAAGATCAGGGCCGCGAACCGCCAAATCGAGAAGCTTCAGAGCGGAAGACAAGTTATTCTGCTCGTTCTGGGACCGGAAATTGAGCAGCAGCGACGAAACGTTGTCCAGCAATTTCGGCGTCGAGGTCACGATCGAGAATAGCATACCATGCTGGTAGCACAGAGGACGCAGCTCGCTCTTCTCGGCCAACTGCCACTCGCTCAGCACCCCCACAGCCATAGCCGGACGAGCCTTGACCTTGTCATTCCGACAACGGTGAAAGATCTCCTCGGTCGGAACGTCCAGATAAAGTATATGTGTGAAAGTGGTAAAGTCATTCAGAGTATGTACTGGCTGCGGAACATTCTGATCCGCTGACCACAACATGAAATGTCCCGTGACAACCGCAACTTTACCACTGCTGATGCAAGTCTTTCCGATTCTGTCGATGGCACGCTGACGTACCTGCACCCTCATTGGCTCTTCCAAAGCATGGAAAGCGTCATGGCCTCCAGGAACTTCGCCGGCAATGACATCGGAGCCTTCGAAGAATTCGAAGCGCTCTTCTCCGAGTTTGTGCTTTAGCTGGTGAAGGAGGTGTGTTTTGCCCGATCCGGAGATTCCGTACAGGCCGATAACGGTTGGTTTGTCGTTGGAGGCACGTTGAGTTCCCGGGAATGCTGGAGGACCTGGCTGAGGATCTTCGGCTGGGTCCGACATAGTACCTTGTGCAGATTTACTGTTGGTGGATGTCGTTGAGCTGATCTATCTTCGAAAAGGACGAGTAGAGACCCTTGATACTGACCTCAAAATTAAAAAGTGATGGTTGTCCGCCGTGTCTGACGCAGAAGCTGAAAGGTCGATGGAAATTGGTAAAACAGCTGTTTATCAAGGTATTTCCAAAGTGCAATCAAAGCACTGAGGGCGCCGTACAAAGAAACACTTGGTCGCGGACTCGTACATGAGTCTAGTGCTATTTGCTAAGACGCATGGATACCTTGCATTACTATCAATGGCTACAAGTCACTCATATGCTTCTAGCCTCATCTGGCCGCGACCCTCGCCTTCCGATGATATCAGCCTGGCTTTCCTCATCGTTTGACCAAGAAAGGAGCCAACTAGTTGGACTATGCGGACATGGACGCATGGAGCCTACACGCAAACATATATACAACCATTCAAGAGTCTCGCTCGGAAATGTATGAGAGCGTGGATCAAACATACCATCCGACGGTCTCTCGTCCACCCTTGATTTTCCTTTGTCCCTCGTCGGTTATTTGCCAGCAACGAATGGTTTGAGGCAGTCACCGCCAGAGCAGGACTGCACCATTGGAGTCCGATGCATGACGTCCCCGAAGGAACAAGCAGTCGCTAAGCCCATCAATCAAAGATTTCCTGACACTTACCCTAATTCCTCTCCCCCCCACCCCTTTGATGCACGATATCCATCAGCTAATGCCATTTACATCATCTTGCTTGCGGTTAAGACTGCATCTTTGCCGTCAGACTGGCGGAATATCGCATCTCACACCATGGCTGGACTGCATCTCTTCCAACAAACGACGCGCTTGTGAAGGGTCGGTATAGTATAGTATGCTTGGTGTGTCGCTGCTCTCACCCCCGTTACAATATCATGACCAAGACCAAAACCAAGACTAGCAAGAAGTCTGCGAAACGTCGGATCATGACTGCAACATCGTAGAGACTCATGCAGACCCCAATCCTTACTTTTGTTCATCAAGAGAGCTTAGTCCAACGACTTTCCCGTTTATCATCCGCCAGCTACTCTAAACGACTCATCACATTCTGCCACTACAACAGTACACACATACACACGCCTACATACCAATAAAATACCATTACCTTTAGCTCCCCACCCACCATCATACCAACCCCCTCATCCTCCCTGCAGCCTCCCCCCCCACAAACTCAGAGCACGAAGCGAGTGGCGGTGAATCATGCAAACACCGCAATTTATGTTCGATGTCATCAATCGGCCTTATCCGGCAGTGTTTGGGGGGGATAAGTGAGTGAATTGTTTGCTAGGTGGAGATGAGTTGGCGTATGTTGGTGTAGGGTTTTGTAACGCTGAGATGGGGGGGGTTGGGGTCGGTGTGTTTGTTTATGGGGATTGTGGGGATTGTGGGGATTATGGGGTTGGTTTGTTTTTGGAAGGGGTGGTAGTTGCCGTTTCTATGTTCTATTACGCTTGTCTATCTAGTGTCAATCTCTGCAATATAGTTTCCGCAATCTTACAAATGTGCCGTTGCCGTTTTCTACATTAATGTGGCTGGTATACTTGGGTTTCTCGCGTTGCGGCTTTGATCCCGAGGCCGGTTGTGTTGTGTAATAAACTGCGATATATGCCGTATTTGTATCCGTATATCATATGTAATGTAATGTAATGTAATGGAGGGGCAGTTCAATATATATGTCCTATTATGGAGACACATACATAGCTTCCTTCCTCGAATGAAAGGATGGAGTGAGGTTCAGATCACACATACTTACTACTGTTGTAAGTCTCGTCTGATATGTTGTGCAGCAAGTGTGAGGTTGATAGTAGTAGTAGTATTCTGGCGGAAATACATCAACAGCTTGCGCTCCCATGCGGTAGATTCTTCTCTCCTAACTATAGCTATCTGATTCCATCTCTCGAGCTTGACTCTCAATACCTTCATACCGGGCTTGATGCTATTGAGAGTATCTCCCAAAATACAGGATAGGATATATCAAGGAGTGACAGACAGGCTTCGCAAACGGTACCGACGTTCGTAGCCATGCTTTGAGATTTTGGGTCGTTGTTCTGTTGCAGACTAGACTGCGGGTACTAGTACTATTGTGTGGGTGTACGGTCCATGTCAGCGGTTTTGTGTTGGGAATGATGAGGTCGCACCTCGACAACCAGGTTTCTGTCGGTTGTGTTGTTAGTAAGTAGTGTTCTTCTTTCTTTTCGCGGAGATATCCCACCTCGTCACTTTAGCGCCCATGGCTCCACCCACCAAGACATCGTCTATACACATATTCTTCTTGTCCCTCTAGCAGACGCACATCCAACGAAAGTGTTTGATCCAGACGCACGCACCCTATCATGCCCACTCAGCCATATCCATACACTTGTATGTGACATTCGGCCTCACCCATACAACGCAACGACGCTCACCTTGCGATCAATCATCTCTCGTTGCCAGCCAGATCAAAATCAAATGCCTCCCAACTGAACTCAGACCACGCCGCCTATCGAATCCTAGATATCCCCTCTTCCGAGTAGAAATCTCAGCAACAACAGAAAATAGCACGTAAATATCATCATCGTTCGTTCGATCAACGTTTCTTGAAGAAACCAGCATGGGAAAACAGCGGCTTCGAGCAAGGTACACGTCGACTGACGGACTAGTGATGTAATTCCCTTCGTCCTGCCCCTAGCACGTTTTCCTTTGTGATTTGTTTTTTCTTAGCGCGGTCATGTTCCCTTGAGGAAGCGATGAGCCTTTGAGATAAGTGTCACCCTTATGAGACGTCGTTGTCGTTTCACAGCGTCAATGGACAAACCAACTGATGTCTAAGAGAAGAGGAAGATATGAGGATGGCATTTTTATGTTGACGGGAATGGCGTCTCAACACTTTTTGCCGAGCCAACTTTATATCGCCACTTTTGCGCCCCGTGGTCAATTACTCGTATGCCTTCGCCACTAGTTGCATCGCTGGTAAGCCCCGTTGTCAAGCCGGGGAACTAAGGCGGCGCTTTCTACCATTCAACCACGGGTAAAAATTCGCTCTTAGCAATGTCGATATTGTGCCTACACCGTCTCAGAGTGGTTCCACAACCTCACTGCTTTCCATGCGAGACGGATGCCATAATGTGACGAAGGTCACGGAGGCGAGGGGTGAATTGGCATGAATACGTTGCTATGTCTGAGATCATGATGGGATATGACAGCAGTAACTGGGAAGTAAGCCAGGCCAGTGTCTGAAGTCTAGCTGAAAAAAGGATGTCAATTAGATTCATGACAATGAAAGAAATATTTCACTTCTGGAACAGTAGCGATAGTTTAACAGGCGTTGCCGGACCATTGAGAGAAGTCGGTTAAAAATAAATAATATTTAGTCTTTGATCCCATCATCAGAGAGCTTTATACGGAAATTTAGACGCGATATATATAAAGAATCTACATTGGAAAACTGGTACTGATAATTTTTTCCTATGCAGTCACCTGACTGTGCTCGCTTCCTATGTCTTTGGAAAAGATTACAGGAGTGTGCGAGCTGCAGTGCTGTGATCCTGATAAAGAGGCGCTGGAGAGGGCAGCTGAAGTCTTGCGTGGAGGAAGATGCACTGTCTAATGGATGCAGTCCTTGTTGAAAGGGCATCTTCAGCTACGAAATATGGCAACAAGACATCGCCTTACGGCTCCTACCTTACCTCCACCATTCTCTAGAGATCTCGGGATCCAGTCCGCTTATTGTAAGGCCGGACTATCTCCTATCCAGCCTGCACAGCCTCTACAAGCTGCTTCAAGTCTACCAGGCCGGTCTGATTGTAGCAGCCAGTGATGCTGCCTTTGTACGTGCAGTAGCCATAATCGAAGTAGACAGCCTCGATCCCATCCCGAGCCATCGTGTGGACGAGGCTCTTGACATCCGTAATCGCCGTTGCATCATAGACGATGATAGCGCTTTGGCCCAGATATGCACTTGGCAACGATTTGATCGTAGTATCGTTGTTATAGGTCTGTGTTGAGCCTTCAAATTGAATCATCGTATTACAGTACTGGAATAATTGGCTGGGACCAAGTTCTCCGGGGTTGAACACCACTGGGGTTACGTCGGACGGTACCTGGCCGTAAGCGTACCTTGAGATGTCGCGGTAATAGTCTTGAGCAGCAGTTGTGAATGTGGTATTGTCGACGACATCGTCAAAGAAAATGCCCGCCATGGAGATGTTGTCTTTGGTCTGGGTGTAGTATGCCCAATTAGCGTAGATATCGATGTCAGAGGTCACGGATGTATAATTTCGCTTCGCGTAGGCCGTGTCGACGTAGCCCAAGGTGAGGACGTTGGGGTGGCTGTTGAGTCTCGAGATGCCGGTAATGAAGTTGGAATCAGGGTACTCCGACGGTCCAGGTCCGCTGTTGACATTGATGATGATTTGCCACTGTACGTGAGGGTATGCTGCGATGGCGGCGGTGACATTGCTCCAAGCGGATGCGTCGGTGCCAGGATAGACGTACAGTGGAAGGAGGATAAACAAGGAGACTGCTGGGAGTGCAAACACGAGCGGGGTAAACACGGTAAGAAACTTCATTATCGCGGGTCTTTAGAAGAAATGTTGGCTGAAGATGGTAGCAGGATCATTTGGATCTCTAGAGGTAGGTGGCTCTCTTCATTTATAACCCATGTCCTGGCAGCCGGCAGGGCACTCGATTCAGGGGTTTCGGCTAAGCCTTGCCTGGGGTTCAACTCCGGACAGTCACCTTCCCACAGTCACCTTCTGACAAATCATTATACTATTGGTGAATCTTTCGCTTAATAGTCCTCCCACTAACAGTTATATTTTAGTCTGTTAGTCACCTACTATAACGAGACTACCTCTTCTAAGAAGGTTCTATTAGTTGATGACAAGAAAAGGCTCGCTTGCCTAACTATTCCTAACACTCACTAACATACTCCCTCGACTGGCGAGGTTTTTAATAGTGATAAAAGTGGTAAGCTCCGCTATTAAGACTCTGCTTTCCTATAAGGCTTTCCTATAGTAAGCAGTTCGACATAGTAGATATATTATCTGAGCCTTAAATTGCTACGTAGATCTATATATATTATATGCGATAAGTATATATCTATAACAGTATCTGTCATGCTGATTGGTTTGCTTAGTCAGAAGGTGACTGTGGGAAGGTGACTGTCCGAGGGCACTCGATTCAGGGGTTTCGGCTAGAGCCTTGGCAGAACCCCTTGAAACCAGTGTCCAGGTTGCCAGGACATGGGATAGAAAGTTGAAAGCGATTGTATCTTCATATCCGATGAGTCCCGTACGGCCCAGCGGCGTGTCTTTGTGCATTGAATCCCCTATATAAGTTAGACCGAATTCAAGTGTCGACCGAGTAATACCGGCCATCCATAGGAGAGATCTCCGAAGGTAAGCTTGAGGAATTGGCAGCCTGTCACTCCGTCAGTGGGGGGCTTTGCATCTCGAGCGAAGGCCTGGGAAAGCCTGTTAGAGTTGGCGTGAGGGATCACGGCTACGAGCAGTCACGTATCGCAAATGGCAAGCAGTTCGCGCACAGATGCCTCTCCAAGTACTGGTATACCTTTGGCCATGCTCAGGATCCTTGTAAACGACTGGCAGGTATCAAGACGCTCGACTGGATCTGATCGAGATCAAGGTTATGTGGACGTTTGTTGGCGTCCAGAAACGGCTTCTCACCTAGGCCGATGTAGTAGTCAGCCAGTCCGAGTAATCATGAGGCTGGTCACAGCTAAAGAAATCCCTTTTAAGGCAAGGTGGACGGTCTTTACCCTTTTATGTCCACTTCTGCGTTTGCTGCTGGGACTTTGACTGAGAGTGTTGGAGAACCCTTGCTGATACTCGTGGAAAGCATAGTCGACAACAGATCCCAGCGTGAGGGCAGGCAGCGACGATTGATATATACAGGTAAAATGACTGGGTGTTGGAAACGCAGAGGTAGATGGTATACGAAAAACTTCGACATGACAGAAGATTTCATACTGAAGGTTCAGTATTCTATTTGACCAAATCCTTCTCACGATTATGCACAATCATAGAGTGGAATTTCTTGAACATCATTATCCGGGCTAGGCAGCCTCCTACATCGAGGCAAGGACAGAGTTGCCTTGCCATCAAGCACGACAGTTGTAGGTCCAGATTAAAACCACAGACCCTTAGAACTCTTTTTTCGTTTTCGAGATCGTATCATCGCTTTTGACAAGCATGTTGAAGGCGCAAGGAGACCTAAAGCTGTACGCGTGGACCCATGTCTGTTTACCCATTATCCTTGCAGTGAGTAGGCACAAGGTTTCAACTGTGGCTATGAAGTCCCACACCTTCCCTATGGCAGACGCAAAGGACGATGGGCCATAGATGCTCTCGGGGCTGTCTTTCCCTTCGTTGATAGGACAGGCTAGCTGCAACATGCCGATGGCGCCCGATTACTGATACACGTAACAACTAAGGGGATACCCCAGCACGCAGACCTAGAGCGTGATCCGAAGCTAACCGATCCAAGAGAGCAGGACAATAGGCCGTCTAAAGACCTGGAGTGGGGCGTACGATTAGATCTGGTAAAGTTTACCGGAAAGCAGAAGGGCAATGGCTGTCAGATGCAGAGTTGGATCCTCTCCAGGTCCTTATGGCTCTGCACTTGAGTTTAGCGTAAGCGTTCAAACGTATCTAGAATCAAGTAGTTTTCAGGTCTCTGTCGAATAGAACATATAAGAGATCAGAACTCCGAAGACTACTTGTGACAGATAGACGAGTCCCACAATACTTTTATGACGACGACAGCCTCAGTTGAAGTCCTGAAGGAGGACAAGGGATGTCCCTGGCCGACGTTTGGGAGCTCGGTCACGTTGTAGCCTTCCCATGCCATCGACATTCCCACTTTCCATTTCAATGTCTATGGATCCCTACCCTCTCTCATCTCAAATGGCTTTGAAGAAAATTCTTTCGCCATGGTATGAGATCTAGCTTCAACTGCTTCATAGCAGGTGTCTTGAATTGGGTCCTATTGTTGGTGTCATCCATACCTACTGCAGGTGAAATGCAACTTCGAAGCATTTTTTCTCTATCATCGTGTGGATCCGATTCGTGTCATACCGATCCCAGTCCAGTCCCTGACAATCGGTATCTTGGAAGGACGCAGCACTGATAGACCAGCGAGCCTGGAGATTTGACAGCAGATAATGTTGATATCTCATACGAAATGATGAACCGATATAAACGTCACACAATTCTCGGTCTTGGCAGCCGCCAAGCCCATCGTCTCAATCCGGTAAAGTGCCAAAAGTCGTCTCTCGTCGTTCAAGATCCACCTCTTCTATACATAATTGCCACTATCATCATGTTTGCAAGACAAATATTGAGATCAACGCAGCCGTTGAAGCAAGTACGCCTTCTTTCTCAGGACTTCCCCTCTTTGCTTTAGCTATCTCAACTGTTTCTGATCCACTTCCCCCACCACCTTCTTGTCCAAAGTACTAACATTCACCACTCTACAGAGCGTTCGCCGCTATGCCACTCCTCCAGGTCCAGCATCTGGTGGCTCTAATACAGCCATCTACGCCGCTGTCGGTGCCGCCGCTCTAGGAGGTGGAGGGTACTACTATCTCCGAACGTCAAAACCAGTAGCCGGTGTATCCCCCTCAAGCAAAACAGTACCCGCATCGCCCTCCTACGAGACCACTTCATCTCAGACCGCCAGACCAGAAGATCACGCCCCTGCCTCAAGCGAAGAGCGGCATACCGTGCCAAGCTCCCCAACACCCAGCGCGTCTGCTCCCCAAGGCTCAGCATTCACAGGCGGCGACCAAGGGTTTATTGACCTAAAACTCGACTCGGTGGAGCAGATAAACCACAACACGAAGAAATTCCGCTTCGCACTACCGAACTCCGACGATGTATCCGGGCTGCAGATCGCCTCGGCGCTGCTGACGAAGTACAAGGGGGCGGAAATGGAGAAGCCGGTCATAAGACCATACACACCTACAAGCGATGAGGACGAGAAGGGATATATAGATCTCGTGGTCAAACGGTATCCGAATGGGCCGATGAGCGAGCATATGCACGACATGAAGCCCGGGCAAAGATTAGATTTCAAGGGGCCGATTCCCAAGTACCCCTGGTCGCCAAACAAGCACGATCATATCGCCTTGATAGCAGGTGGTACGGGAATAACACCGTAAGCTCCCCCATCATCTCTCCCCATTCCCTCCTCTCCACATCCGTCAACCCTACCCGTACTAACAACCCCCTCTTCCAAAAACAGAATGTACCAACTCGCCCGCGCCATCTTCAAAAACCCCTCCGACAAAACAAAAGTCACCCTCATCTTCGGCAACCTAACCGAAGCCGACATCCTGCTCAAGCACGAATTCGAAGACCTCGAAAACACCTACCCGCAACGCTTCCGCGCCTTCTACACGGTCGACACGCCCAGCGAGAACTGGCACGGGGGCACGGGACACATCAGCAAGGACCTGCTGAAGACGGTGCTGCCGGAGCCGAAGCAGGAGAATGTCAAGATCTTCGTGTGTGGGCCGCCGGGGCTGTATAAGGCGGTGAGCGGGACGAAGAAGAGTCCGGCGGACCAGGGGGAGTTGACGGGGATGCTGAAGGAGTTGGGGTATCGGCAGGATCAGGTGTATAAATTTTAGAAGAAGGGGGGATGGAAGGGGTGTGGTATAGAGATAGACTCGTATGCCAAAACGAATGGTGTACTCTGAGATTGTCATGCTCTGTAAACTGTATACGATGCCCATGCTATACCTTCGCAGGAAAGATCCTGGAGCTTTACAGTCCCCCTTCGGTATACCACCAAATCCTAAGCTTCCTTCCACCAATGCTACAACATACGTCATGCTAATTACGCCAACAACCCACTCTGCAATCCTCAACCTTTCAACACCTCCAACCAACCTCCAATACAACCGAAAATCCCAATCTAATTTTCCAACAGGTATCAACAAAATACCCCCCATCATGCATAACATCACCACCCTATCATCAGAAATCCAGAACCGGGAAACCCTACTTATCACACCATCACTTAACCCATCATCTGACCTCGCCTAATCTCCACCCTCTAGACGGAGAATGGAGTCGGAATTTGGTGCGTGGAACGTGTGTATGGTGGCGGGACTGTCGGTCTGGCATCCAGCGTAGACTTTACGACCCACAAGGAAGCTATATACAAGACTCTGGCGACAGTGAAGTCTACAAAGGTCTTCTCGTTGGTATTGTGCGTAGGCGCATACATTGGCTGTACGCATTGTCGACCATCGTTCGGAGTAGGAATCCTGTCTATAATTTTGTCGCGATTGGGAATGATCTGATTCATGCGATCGGATTCTGTACCAATCATTAATTGGAGCGCAGCTCGCATTTTTATTCAACGGCTGCAAGTTCGCTACGACTCCACTGGCCGGTGCGGGCGGTTCTTTCTGAAAACCTCTGCGACTAGGTGGACGGGGTATGGTATATACGTTTGCAGTCTTCGCCGATGGAGTAGATGGTATTTGCAGGTATCATCGCAATGAATAGATTGGATACAGGTGATAATCTCAATCCTCTTCCTCTTCCTTGTCGGGGTTTTGACTTGAGAAGGTAATTGAATTGAGACAACATACGGACGACGATGCATATCACATCGTGAGTAGTCAAGGTTGGAGAAATTATATTCACCTGACGCACCTACTTCTCCTTTACACGTGTATCCACAACTTACTCACCAACATTCATATCCTACTCTCAATTTTCTTAGATGGTCATGACTTCGTCTTCGCGGGACAGTACAACCTTACGAAAGGTATCAATGAGCTTCATGAGAATTGACATAGGGCACTGCCTCGCCACTGGTTTCGTACCCTTTGGTACACGTGTGGGCAGAGTAGGAGCATGTAGCCAAGAGAAAAGACGAAGGGGACACCTGGAGCGCACAAGACTTTATGCTATGGCTCTGGATGTTAGACGCGCCAGCGGTTGCAATCAGTATGTTCTGGCTGGGTTAGTTTGCTCATCCTTGGATGTTTTTCTGGTTTCCAACCGATGTAAGCTTGCGTGTCGGATATGACATTCTGTGAATCTTCACCAACAATTTGACATCGCATCGTTGACGGCTATGAGTCGTTGTCGGCATCCGCGCTGGCAAGTGTGACACTGATTGTATACATAGGTGCCGGTGGAAACGTAGGTTAATGCTCGTATCTATCCCTGACTTCGACCTAGGTCCTTGACAGAGACATGTCAATCCTCTCACAGAGTTTTGTCGGGTCGCAAGGCGGGCTGACTATCCTCGGATGTATAAGTGCTTTCCCAGTGCCTGCTCCCATCATATCGAAGTCTAGATCCGGAAGCGCAGACATTGCGCCATCGCCTGTCGATATTCGGATATCCTGTAGAGGCGTTAGCGATGCGGTGTTTCGTTTGATGCAGGTGATTCATGTTTACAAAAGCCTTGAACCAGCGTCAGAAGATGAACCGTATCTGGACTCGAAGAGATCTTTGAACTAGCTTAAGCCACGCTGATGGTGAACTTTCATACACGGGTCTATGGCTTCTCAATCGTTGTACTTTCATGTTCCAGTCTTGGCTCCTTGCTCCGCTTCTTCTTATCATTGAATTTTCTCCTATACACTTTCCGGGAATTCCTTGTTGTCTTCTTACTGTCTCTGAAGTTTGTATTCGCAGCTGGAGTCTTCGTATTTGTACGCTCTTCCTCTGCGCTCTGCTCCTTCTTCTCCTGTTCTGTCAACTCAGCCAAATTCCTCTCCAAGCTCGCCATCAAATGACAACTCCCTTGCGGCCCTACCCGCCCATACTCATCCTCCCATCGAATTTCCCATCCCTTCTCCGTCTCAACAGCCATCGCCCCCTCACTCCCGTCCAACGTCAGCCCACCAGCTCCACCCTGTTCACCAGCATCCCAACCCCAAGACCCAACAATATGCTGCCTACTTTGCGTACGATTACCATACTTCACTTCTCTTGTATCCTTATCGATATATATCCAATTGAGGATAGGCGGGTCCTTGCTAATCGTAGCTACCAAGCCGAGCGGTGGTGGTTGCGGCCGATCCGGGTCTGGATAACCGATGTAGAAGCCTTCGAAACGGTGTGACATTGTGGACGACGAGGGCGTGTCGATGTACAGTTTGTTGTCTCTGAGCACAACCATGCCGCCATGCACTTGTCCGGCTTTACCAGAAGTGCCCTCGCAGTAGCATTCAAGACTGAACTTCCTCATACGTTCTGCCTGCGTCTTGGAGGATTCATCATAAACCTGGTCTTTCTTCCGTGCGGAGACAGCTGCAGCGATGCCTATTGTAGTGGGGATGGCAGCGATCGCCAGGAGACCGAAGTCCATGGCTATTGTTCTTGGAGCCTTCAGTATCAAGCCAGCTCTACTATCAGCATGACCGCGACCGCACTCAATTGTATTGGAGGGAGCTTTCCCACAAGCTCATAGCCATCGACATGAACGTCGATGCAGAAACGCAGGTCCTTAAGGTCAAGAGCGTAATTTTAAGGCGCCCGAGGGGTGCACGGGGGGATCTCCCACCACTGCAGTGGGGAACCCCGGCGCTTGATCTTCGCCCCCAAATTGTGCTGTGGGCTCCAAACTTCATCGACCACATCGAATACCGTGCAGGACATTACGTCCCAAGGAACGCAAATCGAAATGTCTATTGAATTACCATTGGAAATGCCTGAGGACTCGAGTCCATTGCATGGTAAGCGATCAACTCCACCCGTAACAAATCAGTGATTGAGAGCTGACACTGAATCAAGACACTGACTCCAGTGCTCGACCTCCCACAACTCTACCAAAAACCCTCCGGCTCTTTACTTCTTACCACACTCTCCCAACTTACCGTAAAGCCTTCATCATGGGATGCCGCCAACGACGGCAACAGAAGCTCGCCCTCGATCAACGAGGAGGGCATTCCGGCATATCTCACCCGAATCATCATGAGCCACCTGGACTGGCTATCTTCGCAGGATGAAAGAGAGGACATATGGGAAGCGGCCAGCAAGAGACTCGCCGAACGATCCGGACGAACAGCCATGCCGTCAGTCTCGCGCGTTTTCACCATACCCACGCTTTCCATGATTGAAGGTGCTCCTAAAACAATCGATATCACAATCTACGAGCCATCTCTCACAGGCGACAATCTGGGTCACAAAACATGGGTCGCTTCATACCTACTTGCGAAACGCCTCCCGACGCTCCTGGCCCATCATTACACCAGCGACACGACAAGATCCCCGCCTGTGATTGCTCAGACAGACGACAGCCGAGTACGGCGGGCGACAGAGTCTCCTCCCATCTCATCACCAACCCGCAACACCCGCCCTAGACTCCTCGAGCTCGGCGCCGGCACCGGCCTCGTCGGCCTCACAGCTTCCGCGTTACTATCTGCAGACATCCACCTCACAGACCTGCCAGCGATCGTGCTAAATCTGGAGCACAACATACAATCCAATTCAGCACTATGGCATCTCAGCAATAGTCACATAACATCCTCCGTCCTAGACTGGTCCTCCACTCATCCCATCTTGGAAGAAGTTGACAAATACGACATCATACTCGCCGCCGACTCCCTCTACGCTCCCGAGCACGCGAAATGGCTCGCCGCAACAATGGCTGTATATCTACAGAAGAGCACCGTATCTGGGATGATATTCGTAGAATTACCTTTCCGAAGCGGCCAGCCGCCAGAACATGAGCAATTCAGGTACGAGATGTCAAGCCATGAGTTTCAGCTGGTGGAAGAGGGCGAGGAAACGGGTTTTGATGACTGGGAGAGCAACATTTCGAGCGAGAGAGTGGAGGTCAGATGTTGGTGGAGTGTGTGGAGATGGTGCCATTGCAGAGAGTAGAAGCACCATTCACTTCTACAAGTGAGCCTAATATTACATGTGACCAGGCATCCTTGAAGCTTCCAACTCTACGATACAACATAGCCATGATCACTCAACTCATTCAAACCCTCCAAAACCCCAACTTCACCACAACCCACACACGATCCCCACCTCCAATCCTCCAATAACAAGTCTTCTCACTCCTCAACCTTCTCACCTCAAAAACCCACTATCCTCTCCACTATCCTCTCCACTATCCTCTCTTCCTTACACGGAGCTATACAGCCGCTCTTCCCCCATGAAATCAATATTCAGTTACCTACCACCATAACTTATAACTCATAATTCCTCAACCCTACTCCTAGTAATCACATCACATCACATCACATCACATCACATCCACATCCACATCCTATCACAACACAATACAACCCCCCTCTCTACATCTCTATTCCATCTCAAAGCCTAACACAACGATACCGCCATAATATATTCGATACTCTATACCTCTACCATACATCTCACAACGCCCTATTCTCCACCTTGAAGTGTTCTAATCACTACCTATGTACAAAGCCAACGAGACCCTGTCCATCAACCGACTTAAGCCACTCAGATCCATCTATCCATCCATCCATCAATCCATTATCCCATCGTCTTTCAGCCTCTCCTTAGCAAATTATATCACAGCCTATCCCATCACAATATCTGTATTTTGTTTTTCCATTTCATACTCCACTATCTAGCCACTCAGAGCTAACGAGAGCGGTCTACATCTAGCTTGCTAGAGGAAACCGTGATCCACGGAAGAAAACCTCGTCCCCTACCCCATTTACCATCGCGATTCGAGATCTATAGACACCACATGCTGCCCTATCTCTTACTCTCCATGCCGTCTTTTTCTCATCTTTCGCTAGGCTTTGCCCTCCGGTTGGAGCCACATCATAATATATCACACTACAGCACAGCACAACATGAATTCTAAATCCACGCTCTTACTACCTACCGTAGTTCATTACACCTATCTATCCACATTATACCATTCTAAGAACCCTGAAATAGAAATCCTTACCCCCTTTCTTTTCTCTATCCCCTCTCTATCCTTACTACTAATATTCCTTTTCATATATAATACCTATTCCGTCAAATACTAACATATCCCCTGTATTACATCATTCTCTTCCCTGATAATATCCTAATCCCAATCCCTACTCCCAATTTAATTATCAAATTCCTTTCCTAAATCCTCTCCTACCCTTGAAGCTCTTATTCTCTCCTTATTCCTAATTCTTAGCCTTTTTCACTCTCATCTCCATGTCCACTCCATCCCTACTTGTCTATTGCCGTGGCTATTTCTAGATCCCAGTCCTTTTCCCCATTCCTATTCCTATTCCTATTACTATCCCCATTCCCTTCCCCATCCCCATTCCCTTTTCCAATCGCTTCCAATAACCGACTGCTCTCCCACCCTCTCATCCCGATCCCATCCCATCCCATCCCGATCCCGAGCCCAAAGCCATTCACATCACCTTCACCTTCCCCTTCCTATCCTCATTCCCCTTTCCCTTTCCCTTTCATTCTTTATTCATTCTCATTTCAATTCCCAGATCCTCCTATCGCTATCCTTACCCCCTTCCCATTCCCATTGCTGATTTCCTTACCTCCAGCACTCTTATCCCTCACTCTTATCCCTCACTCTCCTCCTTTAACCCCCTGTATTTCCATCATATAACAACACCATCTTCCTTGCCGCCCCTTTCCGTCACTCCCCTTTTTGACGCATCCCCACCCCGCATTCCTAGCATGAACATACAAATGCAGAGCGGTAGAATAAAAGCCTCTTAAACAGGACTATGACGATACGTATCACAATTATACTGCGAACAGCGGGAGATTCGCTGGAGTGGACTTTCGAGTGATGAGGGAAGTAATGACTTAGATTTGATCCCGTTGTGTAGATTAGTGTAGAGTGACTAGAATGGGACCAGGTACAACCAAGGGTTTACGTTCGATTTTATCAGACCAAAAAAGTCCAAAAGCTTGGCCACACAAACTCATCTTCAAAAATCCGTCTCACCTGCTCCAACACAAACCTCTCCACCTTCCCCACATTCTTCAGCACCTGCTTCCCACCCTCCTGCCTCCCAATCTCGCTCTCAACCCTGATTTCCCTTAACAGCCCACCCAGCTTCCCTTCCCCTTCCCCTCCTCCTTCGCCACCCACCACATTTCCAACCATCGCTCTTGCATCCTCAGCGCCTAAGAAGCAGAAATGGACTTTTTTCCTATCATCCGGCTGGTTCAGATATGCCAGCAAGCCCACGCCATCGAAACTTAGTCCCGTGATTTGGAGTTTGAGCGGAATGCCGACGAAAGAGGGCATCGGGTAATCGAGCAATATCTCTGCCGTCAACGAAAGCGAAAGCGAACCCGCATAAGAGATGTGAAGTGTGATCTGGACATCCATACTCCTATCCCCCTCTTTCTCCACGTCGGGGTGGTTGGTTGTAGGTGAGAACGTAGACGAGGTTGGAGGGCCATGGGATGGACCACTGGTAGACGGTCTGGAACCGGGATCGGCGTACGGATGCCGACTCTGCTGCTGTTTTTGGGAGGAGAAGAGGCTATGGCTTTGATCGTGCCATGCGGGCGTCACAGCCGCCAACGGCGTCTGTGTTCCGGATAGGCCTGCGCCGAGGGGGAGGTGGAAGTAGCTGAAATTCGAGGTGCCGCCGGGGATACCGGGGGTGGTGGTATTGGAGCGCGAGAGGAAGGGCGTGGTGATCTGGTCCGGGTGGCCGAATTCAGCGCGGAGGTTTGGATGACGTGTGTCGATGTAATTGGGCCTTCCGGCTTTGGCAATGCCATTTACTGGGGGTGGGGCATTTCGATGTTGTTTTATGGAGTTCGGCTCCGTATGTCCGTCTTCGTTGACCTCCCCTTGCTCTTCGTCGCTGTTGCTCTCCTCGTCCTCGTAGAACTCAGGCAGAGGATCAGAAATGTCCTTCAGCTCCACTACAGGAGCCTCCTTGCCAAAATCGAACGAGTGGACATGCACGGAGCGGATGTATCGCGGTAGCTGTACTTGCTGGAACTTGTCATGGATGAAGTCGCGTATTGATTCTGCAAGCTCGACGCCCTCTGGGCCTGTGGTGAGAGTCTCCCAGTCGATGTCGATGGACATTACATGATTGGTTGTACTGAGTAGAATAGAGTTGCTGGATTGAGAACAGTGCCAATCCATGTTTATCTCCGCATCATTAAATCCGGGCCCAGTCACGATACAACGCTAGCGAGTCTCCCAGTCATACAACATACTCTATGGCCCAGTCTGTGAGAGACAGGATTCTATCATGAATACTAGACAGATCAATTAGAATATAATTGTGATTCCATGCATTTGCTGCCTATCAGCTTCATACCAAAGCCGCATCTAACCAGTTCACATGCTCCTCAAACCTCAACCAGGACATGCACAGTAGTCCACAACTTCGATCTATCGCCCACCTCGCAAAGCGGTTCAATTTATCCAATTCCATACTCGCACATCACTTAATTCCAACCTCCAGCCTTTTCCATCAGAAACGCATGACGGGCACAGTTACATGATGAACGAACAGAACAAAATTACACCAATCTGAGATCACAATGCATCCCGCCTACCAAAAGCCAAGTCTAGACAAACGGTCGTTGAGGCTCCTTCCCTTCCACGGCGCGGGTGGCTCCGGAGAGGGCCGAAGCATGTCTGCTTGCATGAAGCCGTAGTTCGGGCGATGCCGACGGCAATCTCATCTCATCTCGTTCACCTGTCTCAGACATTCGAGCTTGAGAAGCTGATCCATCGTCATCAGTGCTGGGGCAACTCATACGTATCTACCGCTCTTTTTTATGACGAGACCGAAGGTCAAATTTGAACGAACCACTTTGTTGAACGGACATAGTGTGCGCATACCGAGTGCCGAGTTATATTTGTGTACCCAAGAATGTGTACCTGCAGCATTGGTTGATACGACGACCTGCATCTGCAACGGCCCGTTCTGGGAGAGATCTTGCCAGATAACCGAAGGCAATGTAACTGCATGCAGTCATGTTATCCAGGAGGCTCCTGCACTGCTGCACGAATGCCGAACAAAAGATTGGGAGATTTCAACGTTGTCTCAACATCATCTCAACGACTGTGGTGATCCGGCTACCTACTGAGACTTTCAGATCGCTTATAATATCACATGGTGTTAGCTTGTCACGAATTGCAAATTGCAGTAGATGTGATGGCCGTAATTGTCATGATATATATAGTCTATACGTGCAAAGAAAATTAACCTCCCAATACTGGTATCTCGTTATGAGCGAAAGTTCTTTGCAGTCGTGGTTTGATACAGCGAGATGTGCATATGATTAGAAATCGAAGATGGCGTGAGTAGGACCCAGACATGATTGGCCCATCAGGTATCGAGGGAGATGAAGATTACGCGGATCCTGTATTCCTTCGTCAGCTTTTTGGGGTTTGTTAAGCAGCCTTTGCATATGAACATACATGAACCACACGAGGCGCATCGCTCGCTATGGCTTATCGTCTTCTGTCCCTGCTGCCCTTTGCATCCACCGCTTTTCTTGGCAGCACACGGGGCTTGGTCCTTCTTCGTGTGACCGCAGATATACTTGTGTACGACGTCGATGCACATATTGAGTGGCTCCGGGGGAAAATGGGGGCACATTTCAGTATGTGTAGATATGTGTTCGAAGGTGTGTGTGATTGGACGGACTGATGCGGTTTGGCTGATTGTGCTGCCAAAATAGTCAGCGCTCAAATTGTACAGTGACGTTGGATGTCTGAGAGCCTACATGGAGAATTATTGCTGTAGGGAGGCTTTTGCGGAATCGGCTCAGATAGTCAAGGTAGTGTCTCTGAAGGATGATGAAGGAAGAGGAAGATGGAAGTGGATATTAATGTAGTTGATGGAAACGACCGCTCTCGGTGGTAGAGCCTCTTCGAGGTACTACGGACGGAAGACACAAGTGCAATGCTGCATGTGTCCGGAGATGATTTGGAAGAAGATATCGTAATTGACATGGAGTGGAGAGAGAGACGCAAACAAACGAGTCCAAACGTCTTTCTGCTCCGTAAACCAGATGAGTCTCACACATACGAGGACAACGATAGACCTCTGAAAGCATGAGGGCACAAGAGGAAAGTTATTTAAATCATGCGTGGTCGCGATTCATTGATTGCAAGAAGCGATACTTAGCTTTGAGATCAAATGCGATGTGTGGAAAAGGTTTCTCTCAAAGTTTGGTTGACAGGGATGATGCTCTGCAGAAGAGGGTCTTCGTGTCCTTGCAGAATGCTGGCCTGTGATGTAAGTATGCGATTGCTCGCATCATGTTGACGTCCTTCTCTAGTAGGTAGAATTCAATGGGCGGAATATCTCCTAGCTGCTGCGAGCAAAGGCGAGCCAAATGTCTTAGAGTTAGAGTGCAGAGAGCCTTCGAAGTGCAGGGCTTGGCTTGTACAATAACGACTGTATCTTGTAGAGGGCGCCTCCTCCAGAAGCCGTTGCACAGTGCTCAACGGCCACCTTTGCTCAGTACTGCGTTTCGCCACTGTCGCGTCGTGACCGAAATGGCAATCCTTAGATGTTGTATGTTATGGGATCGAAGAATCGCAATCTTCGCCGTCTCTCTCCACTATCTTGGCGGTTGCACGGGCGAATCAGATCTCATACTGGAACTCCTCCATTCGATGTGATGGCGGGCAGCGGGTTATCATCGATGGTCTGCGGGGATGCGCGGCCCACCAAAGAGGGCTGCAGTAGGCCGATTTTCCACCTTATAGCCTCGAAGCTTGACCACAATTGGCTTGGAGAAGAAGTAGCGATGTCGCTGGTTGCGTCGTAAGTAAAGCACTGAAGCAGTAGTGAATGGCCTTCAATGGATAGCGCAAAGCCACCGCAGGATTCCCCGTTGAGCCTCCTGCATGAACGTGAGAACGGCAGTTCTTATTCACTCTTCCCATGATGTGCTATATCGTATGCCACACTCCGTATAATGTCTCACTTTGCCTCCCACGGTCATCGTCGTCCCCTTGTTGGCTCACAGCACGCGCCCACCTGCGTCCGTCGGCACGGATCGTGTCGAAACCTGGTTCAGTCAAGGCAAGGTGCTCGATAACGGCAGTCGCAGTTATCGTGGATCTCGGCAGACGATGTCGCATGGCTTGCAGGAGCCGCACAACCCGAAGCGTAGGCCTCGGTAGTCGTCATGGTGGATGAAAGGTTGGAGGTTGGAGGTTGGTGATGCCAAGATGAAGAAGTTGGCAGGAGTGTGTGGCAAAGTACGAAAACGCCACAATCGTGGCGAGAAAACCAAAGATACCGTACAATACAACAGTATTGCTATATACCGAGTCATGGCATGATTACTCGAGGGGCTGAATATAGGTAGGGACGAATCCATTATTGTGCGCAATCTAATCAGCAATGCTGCTTTGCCGGAACCATCTTTCATGAATTAGGTTAATTGAACTTGACTACTACTTGATTCCGTGAATATAAGTCGAATCCGAGTATCAATGTTAGCAGCATGCGTGACCTATGGACAGCGTCCTGTTCCCTGCCTGTTCGACCGATTCTGTCATATATCAGGGCCTTCTGACCGTTGCGCTGCCTCACCTTTTGTCCTTGCTCGTTCCTTGACCTTTTCGATAAATGACCTGGGGAGATGTCCATGTTCAACTTCAACAGAGCGGTCCGCAGCTCCTAGATATCGTGACTCAAATACATCCCACAACGCCCTGTCTTCGGTCTCCACTGCCAACGGACGTGGGTAGTAAGCATCATTGTCAAAGAATCGCTTGACAGCCTGATCAACACCATGCTCATCCATCGTCATTGTGTGACACTGGTTAAAGTTTAGCAGCCAGATGTGCGTTACTCCAGCCTCCGAATGTGACATCGCCACTTCCAAAGGGGGAGTTGCCCTTGATTGTTGAAGAATTTGAAGGCTAGGAACTGGCCTGTGGGTAAGCGACGGAGGTCCGCCGAGAATAAATTCCACGTCCGCAGCATCTATCCTCGCCTCCCAGTGCATCATGGCCAAAGCCTCAGCCATTGCCATAGCGTATCGGTGAGTTTCAAGCCCAAGATCTTGCATCTGGTCTAGGCAAAGTGGGAAGTTCCGCAGACCAAAGAAGCGTCTCGGCCTGAGTCTAAGGACATGATCTCGCCGTTTGCCCAGGTATAGTCGCACCAGGCAGTCTTCGTTACTGTCTTGCAGCCGCGCCCCGGCTTTGAGCTCCTCGGGACAATACTGATCTATAAGTGCGCGTCTAGCCACCGCATGGACAGGTGGAATACGTTCGGAGAGCAATAGGTCTTCAGGCGTTCGATCCCCATCCGCGAACAAACGTGCATGCGTTGACCAACATAGCCTATCGTTTCTACTCATATAGCTGTATAGGCGCGGTATATGGAAGGAAGGTGCAAAAGATTGTTTTTTCAGCAATCGTTCGAAGGCTTCCTCAATAGCCTTATGCATGAAGAGATCGTTCAATAATCGACATCCCTCGTCCAGGGCCGCATTCCCTTTGATGGCTCTTTTGATGACGTGGGTGGTTCCGAGCTCTTCGAAGACGATACCACAAGAGCCCCATCCTATGGCACGGATTACGGATTGTTGCGCATTCAAGCTTGACGGTGGCGCGACAGAATGGCCCGAGCTCCTATGATTTCCCCGGCTGACCTTCGACGTTAATGCATCATGATGTTGTACGACATGCGAGCTTGATTCTGATATCACGAAGGAAAGCGAGAGAATCTTTCGAAGGACATCTCGAGGCTGGTCAGCAATCTGCAGCGGTTCGGAATGGATCGTCGCCAGTGGGTCGCACGCGCGATATGGAGTACATCGCGTAATCTGAGCGTCGTGAGTCGATTGCATGCTCTCGACGCTACCTTGAAGAAAAGTTCATCGCCATGCTGGCGACTGTGGGTGGTGTTCGTGTGCTTCCGTACGTTTTATGTTATATAAATTAGTATACTTGTAAGATTTTAGTTTGAGCAGAGGTGGGAGCAGCCAATGTTTTATGGAAATTGCTTGGCCGTGACTGTGACTCATGTCTGCCTATTCGCCAACAGCGACTAATTGATCAAAGCGTGAGTCATACGATAGTCCTAATATGCGTATGATTGCCGTACATACAGGATACTAACAATTCAGAGGATTAGCATGGTGCAAAGAGAGGGCACTTTTCCGCAGTATTGTTTGTCCCAGGGGCCTTCACTACCCACTACAAAACGGACTTCGAATCTGGCCTGCTTACCTCTATTTTGAGTAGCTGGAAAGCAAGAAAACGGGCACCGGAGTGGGGCCTCCAGCTACGAAGAGCTTTAGCGCCACATGTAATAGCATGGACGTTGCCAAGTTCCTGCATTAAAGCAATAACGGAGTCTCTGGTTTAGCATGCAATTCGCCGTGGTGTGGAATACCTGATTTCTTTGTCAGGCAGTCTTTAAAAGGTAGTTCACAGCTTTAGCGAAATGTTCCAGATGTCCAACGCCACAGCAATTGCTGTTAGCAGGCCAGCATAGGCTACAAGGATAGCCATAGCTCCCACTGGACCAATCGTGAGCGTATCCAAGGTCAGATTGATAAGCCCCGTCAGCAAGTTCGCGAACAGGAATATAGCAAGCCCATTGCGGTTGAAAGCCTTGGTCACTCTGCTCGTGGCCTTCTCGCTTTCCTTTTTCTCCACTGTCGCATTTACCGCAAGGTATACCCCAGGAAACGTCAGAGTCTCAACAAGGCTGTAGACTGTGAGCTGTGCGGTATTAAAACCCGCTACCCACACAACGTAAGGGAGATTAGCGAGACGACGTGACACCCTCAGGCCAAGGCCGTACTTATAAGATGTTGCAAAGAAATACAAAATTATCCACACAAGTGTAGACGCGATCAAACTCCAGATCATCCTCTTTCGCTGCTCAGTAGGAGTGAATCCATGCTCACGGACGAAGAGCCTAAATCCTATCGCTTGCCCAGCCAGGAAAATGGCAAGATAACCGCCGAGGGAGAATACGCCTTCACGATTCTGACTGAGAAGATCCGTCCTTGGGGCTGTGAGTATGTAGGCCTTTAGTCTTGTGAAGTCGAGAATAGCTTCATATATGAAGCTGCATGAAATGGATAGCAGTGCGGTGGAATACTTCCCAGCAGAAACAGATTGGAACAAAGCCAAAAATGGTGGCAGGAATGCAAGCGTAAAGAAGAAGTTCCAATGTACACCATATTCAGTCACATGCTCAGCATAATCAAGACCTTTGACACTGTATAATCGAATAAACCCGAGTACAAGCAGCGGTACTGAAGACTTCAGCGATGAGCGTAGAAGGGTACTCAGAGACAGAGCCTCGCCTGCAAGTAAGGCTTTTAGCGTTGGCCTTGACGAGACCAATCCAGCGGAGAAGACAAAAGACCCAACTCCTAGGTCCATCAAAGATGTTCCCCAATTCTCGACCTTTGCAAAGCGCCTAGGGAAGGCTCTGAAATCGACTGCAAGAATGGCCAGGCATGTGATTATTATCATTCCCCCTCTATATGCAGTGATGAATGGTCTGACAGGTAACGGCTCTGATTTGCTCAGGGCTTCCGGCATTCTGTCATGCTTCTTGGTGGCTAAAGTTCTGGCGTGTCTATTGTGCTTTCCCAGTGCCAGCGGCAGTATGTACAGAAGAACAGCCGGCACGACAAGAAGAGTGTTGAGCAGGATTGCATTCGAAGAGTATAAAGTAGTTGCAAACAAGATTGCTACCGCGTTGAGTAGGTAATCTGCGAGGAAGGCTGCGGGGCCATAATTGATGAAGAAGCCTTGACGAGCCTGGAGTGCAGACCATAGTAGATAGGCGGCCTGCTTTATTCATGAGCCCACCAATCGGGTCCAAATAGGAGAGTGCTCACCGGGGCAACAGCTGTCACACAGTTGATCTCGAAGACACTACCGCCTGATAGATTGGACACGAAGTTTTCCTTCAGCCTCTTGTAATCCTGCGCCATGCCTCACAGCACCTTCTTATGCGTCATTGATCTCCAAGACTCGACAATGCCAATATGCGGCGTCATATATGCACCGAGGAAATATATTTTAAGCCGTTGCGAAAGACGCGATTCTATGTTGTATTCTATGGTAGAACTAATAGGGGCCCCCCTAGTCGCAAGCTCCTATATTCTACGGGATCTGCCGGACGTCAAGATCTCAACCCCGAACGTCACTTTAACACACCCACTCAGTTAATTGCCATCTTGATGCTATCTGATTTAACCTCAACTTCAAAACAGCCACTGGCTACAGAATGAATCCAGGTACTTCCCTTCGCGGGGCATGCTCCTGCGGCAGGAATCACTATCTCATCGCGGTCCCTTCGAATCCTTCTGAATCCCTACAAGTCCTCTACGACGACCGAGCGGAACACGGTAGTCTCTACAGTCATCTCGTAATATTGGATATAGCGGTGTTGATGATCAGTCACAGCTCGAGTACTATCACTCCGTGTCCCTCTAGTCCAGCTACAGAGCACCACGTATGCCTTTTACCCGGAAGAGACTCACAGCTCCATTCGACGTGTCTTCACCCCTCACCATGCTCCACAGACAAAGCGGCACTTCTGCGGGTTCTGTGGCACTCCACTCAGCTACTGGAGTGAGGAGAGTCCGGAGGAAGCCGAATGGGTGCTTGTCAATCTCAACAGCTTGAAGAGGGAGAGCATGGAGAAGCTGGAGGATGCAGGGCTCCTATCGGGCGTCGAACTTTCTGAGGAAGAGAAGGATCAGAGCACTGCTGATCGATCAGGGGCAAAACAGGTGACTGCTGGAGGAGAAGGCCGGGAAATTAGTGGTACGCCGTGGTTCGAGGAGATGATTGAGGGAAGTGAGCTCGGTAGGATCAGGCGAAGAAGGGGCGGAGGAAGAAGTTCGGATGGGAAAACTATAGTTGAATATGAAGTCACGGAGTTCACAAGCCGTGACGGGGACGGCATTACTACCGGCACAGGAAAGAGGAAAATCGGAACTCTAGGAGGTGAGGACGATGTTGACATGCAGACTGGATGATTGATGTTGTTGAACAGAATGAATCACATGTCCTCCATTGATATCGAGGAACCAAACACATACCTGGAGCACTCGGGTATGGTTGGTACCACCGCACTAGCTAAGCTGACAGTCCCTGAGCATATCACGGAGAATACAAAGAGGTCAAGATAGTAGGGCTGATTGTTTATTTGACGTCCATCAACACTGAGTCGATTCGACGCGTCTCCATCGCGGATTCGCATTGCTTACATCACCAGAAAACATTCGCCCCCCCAAGATCACACTTCACCTTCTTCCAGCTCCTCTCCTCACTGGCATTCCTATCTAGTAGAAGTGCCTAGGTCTAGCCAGAGCTTCATTCGCTTTGCCTCATTGCGTACATCGACATTCGCAGACTTGCATAAACAACACGCATATGTTCAACACAGCTCAGGCTACTACAGTGGCTACACTCGTACTCACGACACCATGGGTAAGTTGGCTGATATAACTGCTCAAGCTACAAACACCCCTAAAAACCATTCGCACTCATCACCGAGCCATCAAACTCTACTATCGTCGGCTACCATGGGTAAAGAAAACTTTCGTAAATCGAGATCACCACACTTCATGACACCAACATTGTCCTCTTCCAAGCAGACCATTGCAGCAAACACTGAAGCCAGAATTCCTACACCGGCCTCTGAGCCTGCTAGACCAATCAAGCCTGATGGCATGATGAAGTCGGCTGCAAAGCGCGTTGGCTTTCGTCGCGCTGGTGATGGAACACCTCGATCCAGGAAAGAAGGCCTTACAAAGCAGGCTAAAGCCATCAGCTTCCCAGACAAAGTAAGCTCAGCTTCCTCGGAATCATCTGGTATCATAGACGCTGTGTTTACGCGTGAGACAGTTTGCTACACCGTCTGGAGGAAATGTCTTGCACTCTACTCCACCGTCTCAGAGGCAAGCTTCTGGATTATCACCACGAGACAAGCCACTCCCGAGTCCTCCTATCGTTCAGCTTCACTCCTCAACTTCAAGTACGCAGTCTTCCCACTCGCTCATCGACGCCAGTGATAAGCCTTTGCGGCGCTCACCAACCGGCCTTTCCAACGATAAGGAAGAGTGGCCAGTACTGCAGCCTCGACGACCCTCTAACACTGGCACTTTGCGAGACTTGATGCGTGACAGCGGGAATCAACTGACGCAGCAAGCGACCTCGGGTCAACAAGAGAGGTATCCTGTTCTTGGCAATATCACTCTTCGTCAAGTGCCTGGCGGGGATCAATTGCCAGTATCGCGCTATTCCGCACAGCACAAGATACCACGCAAAGAAGCCTCATCACCCAAAGTGCAGAAGCAATTGCACGAAGAAGGAGGATCGATCGTTCAAAAGAAACCAGACGAAATGGAACACCAAAATACGAGGAAGTCCATAGAAGACCCATTCCGCGACGGTATCTACAATACCGATCTTACTGCTCCATCAAAGGAAAATGTCTCATCTTCCAAGCCCTCGGTCTCAAGCTCTTTTATTGAGCCGCGGCAGACTCGAACTTCTTTCCTTCGAGCTCGCCTGTCTGTTGGTAAAACAAACAAAGATGGCCAATCCCAAGTTAGTGGTCCCAATGGTGTCAAATTTCTTGACGAGCCCGTAGCAGGCACCCTTCAAGAGGATAGCCGACTTGCTCACAAAGAGTTCAAAGGGCGTCGTTCAATCACTCCTCCCGTCATGCAATCTCTCCGAACGAAAGCATCAAAGGGTTCCCTCGCAAGCAACAGAGCCCCTGCAAAGTTTGTTGGCGGAAGCAGACGCCCATCTCATACACATCGTCCAAGCAGTCGGGGCAGCCTTCGTGACGAGACACCGGCTCCAAGTCTGCCTCAATCGAGCCCACCGCCACCAAGTCGAATGGCACCTACAAAACCTGACTCTCTGGACATTGGGACCGATGCTATGGAGGAACAAGGAAGACCTACTACTAACCAGCACGTGAGCTCTATCCCTGTATCGCGCAAGAATACGCCAAATGCCGCTACCCATGGAAATGATAATGCTTCTCAAACACGTTATGGAAAAGCCAAGTGTATTGATGTCCGGAAGCTGTCTTCCAAGAAAGAGGCTCGAAACGAATCAAGCATCTACAACGATCACTCTACTCAAGACTTGATGATCGATCTTGAGGGAACCCCACCGCCACGTCCCACTGTCAATCGCCTTGTGCCTTTCTTGATTGACAGCACAGATGCACATGTCCTCGAAGCTATCGAGGAGTCTCCTCAGCACGCTTACCAGACCAAGCGCCTGTCGACCAATTCACCTGAGTACGGCCCAACCCTGAAGATATCTCCATCAGCTGAGCGATTCATCATGGGATCTAATCTCAGGAAAGGTGACAGAGCAGCGAAACAGAAGCCTATCCAAGCGTTCGAGGGTGCCAAGAGCAAGGATGGTCTGAAATTACGCAAGAGTGGCGCCTCTTCGATCTCATCCGCCGAGAAGCTGCCACAACGCCCCTCGACCAGTCAGGGTCTCACGCAATTAGGTTCTCGCAAGAACCTAATTGATCCTGCAGTCAGGGAGAAGAAGGTGAAGAGCGCAGATGTAAGCCTCATCTCGCCAAAGACCCGCGACCGTGATAGCGCCAAGGTAATGCAACAATTGCATGATCCAAATAATATCAACATCTCCGTCAGGGGCTCTGGGACCTCAACTAGCACGGCCCCGTGCTTTTTCGATGCTTCCGAGGAGTTATCGACCAGCGATGGTAAATTCAACTCTCCAGACATCGGTGAAGAAAAGAAGCAAACTGCTCCCCTAGAGGTATCACCTCTGAAAATCAAAGCTTGTAAGGAGGTGCCCTCCTCTAACGGAAGTTCATCCGTGGATCTCCTGGATCAACCCCTCGAGCACTTGGGAAGAGAGGCTACCTATACGGACTGTACCAACCCATTCCAGGATAGCAACATCGAAGCCCATGACGTTGCAGAACTGCCAAAGGCCCACACGAAAGGGGTTGTCGTAGCGATGCTACCCGCTACACCTCAATCTAGTACCTATGGCAAGGCCAATGCGCAATCAGACACTCTCCCACCACGTAGCTCGTCTCGATTGGCCCCTCCGGATTGGACAGATAACAAGAAGTCGCCTTCACCCCCAATCACAGCAGAAAAGATCCCGCCGCCAACACCCCCAAAACCCACGAGCTTCGCCCACCGCCAGAACGAACTCGGCATTCGGCGTGGCTATGGTTCCTCGCAATTAGACCTGAAGAACCCATACCCCAAGCACGACAGCCACCGCAGCAGCATCGCTCGCGAATCCTACAAATCGGAAGCCTCACTTAAAAAAGGTCACGGCGTGCTCTCCAACCTAAAAGGTCTCTTCCACAAACGTTCTCTGGACAACGAGCCCCTGAGACCTCGGACCAACATCAACACCAAGACCAAACCCAAAGTCGCCGTCACCAGCAACGGCAGCCCCTGCGGCCCGTACCCAGCGTATCCGCTCTTCTCCGACATTCACCCCCTCCACCGCCCCACCCTCGCCTCTGCAAACCGCTCCAAAGCCTCTACCCCCGTCCACAAAGAACCCATCACCCATTCCAGCGCCGCAACGCCATCCTCCGCCTCCCCCCTCCCCACCAACGTATCCACCACATCAGCAATGGCAATGGCGATGGAAATCCTCGACGCAGCCCGAACCGAGAACACCAGTCCTAAAAAGGAGCGCCTGATGAAACTGGGTGAAGTGATTACCGCAACAATCACGCTAGCCTGCGATGCGCAAAAGGCGATGGAAGAGGCGAAGCAGGCGGCTAGGAACGCAGAACAGGCGTATGTGTCGTGCCAGATGGGGTTGGGGGAAGTGGATCGGTGCGTGCGGGAGTGGAGGGGGAGTCGGCGTTCGGAGGGGAGGTTGTGAGTGAGAGGATGAAGTTGAGGGGGAGTCGAATTTTTGGATGGGAAGTTGCGTGTCGATGAGGTGGAGTGGAGTGGCCAGACTATTTGGTAGGAGGATGATGTGTCTATCTCTGTTTGATGGACCCTATACGCCAGCAAACCTTTCGCCTTTTCTTTTTCTTTACTATCGTTCGATTCTCATACTGACCGATCGGTCGTTGTCCTTGTGAAGCGGTGGTTTGGTGTTTCGAGGACGCAGGTGGAAAAAAAGAACGAGACGGCGGTGTATTTCCCAGATGTGTCTACAACTCTGTATGTAGCCTGGACTTTCGACGATGAATTTCTCTAGACTATACTGTCGTAGTACAAACCAAACCTGAAGGCTTCAATGACTTCTTCACCCTACCGCGTCTACTATGAATCCGATCGACGCATCGAATTACAAGTCGTCCTCATCTCGAAAGTCCAATAAACTGGATACGTAAGCGCTCAGTTGATACTTTAGGCGTTTCGTCGTCTGGGTGATTCTGTATATTATTTCTCTCTACTCTACCCCCACAAACCCGTGGACGCTCGTATATGACAAAAGGCAGATTTCTAAATCTCCAGCCCTTCCAGACAAAGCTCGCCCCAACTCATCCCAGCTTACGCCATCGCTACTATCATCGTAATTCGCATCCACAGCCGCATCCAGGTTCCTATTTCCACTACCTACTAAACCCTTACGATTCCTCCCCCATCCTAAACCCTATAGAGCTGTAACCTTTACCAGCCTAAGAGAACCATCCGTCATCGCTTGAATCCCACATCCCACATCCCATGTCCACATCAACCCGCATCTATACCCCATACCACTCATACTCCCAAAAGACCATCTCCCACCAACACATACCACAAAACCTACCCAGCCCACAAGACTCCATCAGCTGCAGCAGCCTCCCTTTCCGCTATGGTAGATTGCATCTATGAACCTCGGTCTCAGAAATGTGAGAATATCTTTTGCACAGCATCCGGCCATCGTCATTCGGTTCCCGCCATCCCATTGCCCCTGGGTTCCACTAGGTATCATTCATGGCGAAAGTATTGGGATTACGGGAGAATGATCGCAAGTTATCTAGGAGAGAAGCACTGCTGCAGAAGCACATGCAAAAAAGCCCCAAAATCCTCCTCTTGGGTCTTTCATACTTGCAACTTGAACGTTAAGTAGCGTATCCTCAGTATCAAAGTCCCGCTCCACGGGTTGGGGGTATTCCACTTCTGTGATCATTTAGTCCGGTCGGGCGCGCATACGGCTTGTTCCTATTGTTGCTGATGCGTTTGGGTGGTCTTGGGGTGGGATTTTGGGTAGGGGATCTTCTGATGGGGCCGTAGTGCGAGTGTGAGAGTTCTGGTCTGTGAGATGGGAGTGGTTTTAGGGGGCGGAAGGGGATGTGATGGGGATCGGTTTTGACGATAATATGGGTAATAAGCGAATGGTGCGTGGGGCATTAGTAGGTGAAGTGTGTGAGGGAGCAGCTTGTTAGAAGTTGTGTAGCCTTGGTGTGGAGTCTTAAACGGATTTGATACAGTCTTTGAGATTGATATGTTTCTGGAACGATGAGCCGTCACCAGGGTAGCCACATAGACTTCTGACTCGGATTGTGGATGATTCTAGATGTGAGATACTATCGCTGTAGAGATTTGCAATTGAGAAAAGAAATTGATACATTCCAGGTTGTGAATGAGTCCAGCATGGGATGCTGTGTCCTTTTAAGCCCGGGAATGCGGCCGAGCAACGATTCGAGCCATCAGATGATGGTGAACAGGAAATCCACATCTTGCAGCATTCTAGTACGCAAGAAGATCGAATACGAAAGGCCGGCCTAGAAACGAAAAATCAATGGCGGAGGGGGGCGGTTTGACAAGCGTTCATTTCTCGTATATACACTTTATCATATAGTCGTTCCATCTTATACGATGCCTATTTCTTGGTAACTGCCTGAGCCAAATCAGCCAACGCTTCCTTGCGTTTGAACCTCGCATCTTCGATCACGCCTGCCATATCAATTAGCTATGTCATTTCACAAACAGAGTGTATAGGATGCATGGGGAAGGAGGTGTCGTACCTGCATCAGCGTCGGAAGAGAAGTGGGCAGACCATTGCACGAAAGTCGAGCCTTCGTTTGATCCAGCGGTCACAGGATAGCATCGAATGGTAGATATGACGCTCGAGTAGGTAAGGGCAGGGCTAGACGAGATGACAGAATAGGTGATGAAGTGGTCGATTGCCTACAAGCACGAACCATCAGCCGATATGTTACTCGGAAGCATAATTAGAAATCTGTATGGATAGGTCGTACCGAATGCTCCTCCTGCTTGACCTCCTGCTCAGTCCCATCCTTGAAAGTCCACTTCACGACATCAGTCTCCGGGGAGGCGCCTTGGACGTGATCACTCTTGTCGAGCTTGCTCCAGAACTTATGGAAGTCTTGCAGCTTGATCAAGTGCCAGACTTGAGAGAGAGGAGCTGTGATGACTGCGCCTTCGGTGATGGACGTGGAGGTTGGGATGCGGGTAGTCATGGTGAGCTGCTGGTAAGTGTCGAGGAGATGGTTTTCAAGTATCTGATACTGCCTTGCCTTAATTGTTTGTGTGACTGGAGTGTGGGCAATACTGCAGACGGTGTAGGATTCATAGACCACTACCTAACTACGTCAGACGCAGCAGCCCTACCGCTAGACTACTTCAGTGTCTCTTCTTCCAATTACCTCCACCCCACAGTACCGACTCCCATCTCAATGGTGCCAACCAACTCCTGAGCAGCGGCAACCACCATGTCGCCAATCCGCCCCTCCAAACGCCGCCGCATAGACACCGCAACCCACACCCTCTCCCAACCCTTCAAATCGCCCTTCAAAACCCCACTGAAACCAAAACCCGCCGCCGAAACCAACCTCCTCCCCAGCACATCCTCACCCTTCAAAGGACCCATCACCAGCACCTCCTCGCCCCTCAAAGAACCCACCACCAATCTCCCCTCCCCCTCGCCAGCAACCAAACCCTCACCCACCCTCTCCAAAACCCCACAAAAACCACCCCTCCCCACATCCACCCCTACCCCCTCAACAACCTACACCACCCTCCTAACCCACCGCACAAACCTGCACGCCTCCCTCAAAACCGCCCGCTCCGCCCTCGAAACCTCAACCCAAGCGCTAAAAATCGAGTCTTCGAACCGAGAAGCCGAACTCGAGGCCTTGGTTCAGAAATGGAAAGTGGCTAGCAGGGCCGTGGCGGAGGAGGTGTATGCGAGTGCGAGGGATAGGGTGAATAAGATGGGAGGGGTGGGGGCGATGAGGGAGAGGGAGAGGGAGAAGGGGGGGAGTTGGGGGTGGGAGGGGGAGGAGAAGGGAGATGGTGGTGGGCAGGGGGAGGGGGATGGTGAGGATGGGACTGGGTTTGGGGGCGAGGATGGGGGTGAGCGTGATGGGAGAGATGAGAGGGGTGAGCGTGATGGGAGGGATGAGAGGGATGAAAGGGAGGAAGGAGGAAAGGCCCGTGAGGAGGAGGATGGCAGGGACGAAGAGGGATACACGATGGACATGATGCTCAAAATGCTAAACATCGATCTGGATGTCATTGGGTATGATAAGACTTTACAAAGATGGATCGATTAAGTCGGATTCACATTATCGGTGTGGCAGATCGGAATATATGCATAAGAGCTGGTGGGTATAGGATGCTAGATGGATGGATGGGGTTCGCATGACGATGTTTGCTTTTGAGAGATACCCCATATAGCGAGCGATGCTTGTGAGCTTTTTGCTGAAGGGATAGTTGTGAGCTTGTATTCTGAGAGCTTTTGATGATGTGGGTTGTTGGTTGGCTGGTGTTTGGGAGAGGTTGTGATGGGTGGATTATGGGGATGTTATGGTTTTACTAAACTTTTCAGAGATTGTTATCTCTATTATGGTGGAATGTCATGTTTGCCCGCTAAACACCGACACGACGGGGTATCCAGAAGGTAAATACGTAAGCCAGCTCAAGTACTGTTGAAGACCATATATCCCTTTTCAGCGGATACCCCATTGAGATGTATGGATGTTTGGCAACGCGACCGCTTAGCATGGATGAATTATATCATTCATTGACCTGACAGGCCTGTATATATACATGGAAAATGGCTGGTAACTACGCGGCTGGGTAACCAGGGGTAGAGCTATTTTCCTTAGCGTCTGTCAATTTGACATACCTAGGAGGAGTCTCCACGACCGAAAGCGCAAGCGACCACTTCAGAAGACTTCAGTCTGTCCAAGTGAGGATTTCAAGTGATCCAGCTTAGAGGAGCTTGTAACCTTTCGATATCAGGCACTAGATCTCGCCGAGACACCCGTATTCGACTCCATTCTACGTCTCCCGCCATCTGCTTGAGTGTAAATCTTGCTTCAAAAGCGTGAACGACAGAATATGGGCTTCAGAGGACTAGCTTATGGCCGAAGAGACGAGCTGGTGCCCTGAATGCAGGTATCGTGTTTCTGTTCTTTGGGCTGGGTGTTCCTGTTATCATCTGTCAACAATATGGCGATTTACCAACCCAGGAGGCCGCGATTTTCAATTGGCTTGGCAGGACGATCGCCCTGAGGGTCCGTATACTTCCAGGGGATGAGCTGAAGGAGAGGTTGTCTTGATAGCTGCGACGAAAGTCCTGCGCGAAGCACCTGTATCCTGATTCGCCAAAGTGACTTGGGTCGGGAAGTGGCGACGGATGTTCCATTTCCTGATCTGCCTTTAGCCCATCTCTACCATCGTATTATATTGACACCGCATCGGCGCATTTCTCCAATTTCTGTACCACCTTGCTGAAAAAGTCTTGCTGCAACTCCAGATCATCGAGGTCATCCGAGGGGCCGAATCCGCAATGCAGACAGATCTTCACTGCCTCTGCATATCTCTGACCAAGCACCCTTCTCACGCTTTCTCCAAGTCTTTCGGCTGCCCAGTGTAGTGTGAGCGAATCTCCTTGATCATCCTCGACAGTCTGTAAATCCTTGAACGGAGAGTCGTACGCTAATTCTATCAGCATGATGCCAAGATTGTATAGAGTCTGGTTGCGGATATGCGACCGCATCGGTTTTTTGCCTTGAGCCACCGTGCGTCTATCGATTGTGTGTTCGTGATCCGCAGTTGCTCCGCTAGCTTCTCGTGCTTGAGTCAGTACTGATGACTGAAGGAACGGCATTCGTAAGGGATCCCTGGAGAAGTCCCGAACATTGAAGAAAACCACATCCTGGCTTTGCCACTGCGAATTAAGCCAAGGTGTGGAATGGTATTTTAGGACTGCCAATGCCAGAAGCTTCGCCAGCCCGAGTTTCTCTGGCAACGGTATTCCCTCCGAGGAATCTTTGGCTGCTCTTAGTGCATCTTCTAGAGTCCTCGTGGTAGCCACTGGCGGGGCGTCGTTCATTGGGATGTATACCATATGTTTGAACGTGGTCGTCTTTTGAAGAAATCCGATACAGTGTGAACTTACTCGCGTTATTGGCTGGCGTGTCAAATGATAGCAGAGATTTGGTATCGTATAAAGATCTGGAACCGAAACTGCCACAGCCTCCAATGTTACACTGGATGACTGATCTGACCCAAGAAGCGCCTGAGAACCGGTACCAATGTTGGCGAAGTCAATGTTCTTTTTCAAAACAGATTCCAGTATCTCGTGTTGACCCGAATAGAGTGGTCCATGACTAGGCGGGATCTGAGCCTCCGGAAAAGCCTCAACAGACAGCCTGATAGGACCTGCCGCCTCGCTCCAAGCCCCAGCGCTGCCTGGACAATTCCACGCCAGATCGAAGTGTATGTCTTGCCGATTCCCTTTTGGCGCGTCCAGACAGATGTTGGCATAGTGAACATCAGACGAGTCACATCTCCAATGACTCTCAAGAGCGTCATGGAGCCTAGACGAAGCAGACTGCACTATGCGGAAGTACTCCACACGTTCGTACGAGGCAGCTGCGGGTGCTCGCCTGGTGTCTTCAATGCGTTCAACATGCTTGCGTATCCGGTGAAGGCTCTCAATGCTGCGCTCCAATTCCTTCAGCTTGTTGTCATATCGGTCCTTCGAGAAGCTTATCTTGCTCCGCTGCCTAAGGCGTCTAAGCCAGTCCATATCGATTCGTCCCGTCTTCTATACATTGTCTTGAGCCTACGGGAACAGAGACAAAGAGCTTGTCGGTTTCATACCTTCTGTGTCAAGATGTCCAAGGTCTTTGTCTCCCTCAGGATTTCAGACAACACTGCATTGATCAAAGAAAGTGCCGACACGCAAGCGTCGTAGCAATCGGCCAAGCGGACTTTGATTCTGTCTTCCAGGTCCTCGTCCTGCCACAGAGCGTGACGAGGATCATTGATCATCACATTTCCTCGGTTTGATGTTACACTGTGAAGAAGAAAACAGCATTCGTTCGCAAAGCTCACTCTTTGCACCTTGAGAGCGTGCTGGAAACGCTCGACTTCTCTTCGATAACCACGGCTGAAGATTATAATAGGCTGGAAGGTATATTCATAGTTCTCGAGAGCGGAAATGATTAGAGGTCCTACTGCAAGCGCAAGACCGGCCACAGTCGCTTCCATCACGATAGGGCCGGAATTCCAAGAGGCTCATTACCTTCATCAGAGATGCATCAGAGATGATGGCCAGGGTGACTCCTAGCATCCGACGCAACAGCTCTCAATGATAGAGCTGTGAAAACTGGAAGGCATCAGCTACACTCGGCTATAATTGGTCTGACTGTTAGCGCATACTAATCACGTAGCGGGACGCTAGGCCCCCAGCTCCTGCGGCTGACATCTGGACCAGGCTCATACAGTATCCCACTACTTCACCTTCTATAACCCCATGAGAAGCACGGCATATCGTTGTAGGGACTACGCATATAGCTAGCCACTGATGCTCTGCATCGCCTGACATCCCCCTCAACCAACAGTGGCCGGATAACCGCACCTATTCTGGGGAATATCAGCCACTATTGATGGAGGCCTAGGTGGTTGGAACAATAGCAACACTTGAAACATTGTTTTCGAGAAGAAGTCCTTGCTGGCTTGCTCATCGATTCAGTCTACGATTCCAACGCACGATGGAGGGTTCGTCTTGTAGAACTCGCTAGCTGCATTCCCTTCAAGCATGACCGTCCGCACCCTTACCACTACAAACCGAGCAGGATCGACTTCGACAACTCGATGGGACATCACGACAGACGTGACGTTATGTCAACAGACTCTAGAGCCCTCGGCTTATGTGGTCAATCCAGACAAGCTCGCCACAGATCTCTACGAATGCTCGTTGATGATTTTCCTTGGCCTCATCCGGCATCCTTCGGCGGAGACTGTCATCTCTCAATGCCTTCGTACACAATTGCAAAGATTCCGTCTTTGGGGCAGCGATTTCGATGCCCGGGAAGGGGGTCTTGATGGAAAGATCGCGAATTCCGATCGATTGAAGGATGTCCTGCTTCCCGTCCTCGGCAGAATGGCAGATTCCCTGGTCAAGATAGCACATCGACGCAGCCAAGACTCGGAATTAATGGACGTAATTGCAAAGGTTGAGCTTCTCAATGAAGAAGCACTTAGGACGAATTTTCAGACGTTTCTCGGTGAAGAGGATGGCGAAATGGGTGGTCTTGATGTTGCATCGATCCTTGACGACGTCACGTCTTCAGGCTCTGAGGTCTCTACTATCAATGAGTTGAGTGAAACCGACGAGCTTCTTCAAGATGTCAAATTCTCCAATGACTGCCTGTTCGAGTTAGGTTCTGTCCTCCAAGATTCGGCCGAAAGAATAGTTCCAAGTTCAGATAATGTTCACAGATCGACCGCTGACAGCGTAAATCTACTGCAAAATACCGCGTGGCCCTACATAGCAAATGTACTAGAAGCATTTCCTTCTATTGATCGAGACTTCGCGCGCCGTCTTGGGGAAGCCAATGAGCGAAGATACCACCGTCTGCAAACCCGGCGCGACAAGATGGTCACTGGGGCCCAAGCCTACGATGTTGATACTCCTGGTGAGGAATCGGTCCTCGGGTCATCTTCTGTGCAGCCTTCTCGTGAAGGGTCTACCGGCATTGCACAGACTGATTCCACTGCTCCAAGCACAAAGCTTTCGTCCGTGTTTGACACCCTAATGGTCTCCGCACCAGATCCAACCAGACTGAAGGCTTCCAAACCAGCGCTATCAGTGACATCCTTCGCATCCAGTCTTGATGAAAGCGAGCGGCGGAAGCGCGGTCGCAGGCTTCCTAAGATGCCGGACGATCAACCCTGGGGTACTCCCTTCAACTGCTCGGTCTGTGGCGACAGGCTTCACAATGTTTGGAGTTCCGCAGAATGGGTGTAAGTTCTTCGTCTAGTCTACGGCGTCGTCACTGACCTAAGCTCAGGCGGCACATATACCAGGATCTGCAACCGTACATTTGCACATTTCCTGCCTGTTCTACCGAGAAGGAAGCCTTCGTCTCCAGACGCGAGGTACGTTGCTTTTCAATTTATCGATTCTGTCTCACTACCAGTATTTTTATGTTGTACTGTTCTGGGTTGAATCACTCGTATTACACCACGTAGCTGTGGCTCATATCACTAGAACGGGAAGACATTACCATGGGCTTCAAGCCCAAGATGTCTGAATCTTTAGCGTGGCTCAGACTACGGATACTCCTGTGAAAACTCCTAACAAATGTTGTTTTATGTTCCGGCCCGTGAGTCACGGTCATAGTGCATTCGGCCTCTGATACCTAATACCGGTCCTACTATCATGAGTCCTCCCAGCGCATATCTCAATTTGATTTTCTTGATGATCGCATATCTTCATTAGATACAAAGCTTACTGTAGAATGTCGTTTAGTGGTCCGCTCACGAATTGGATAAGCACTGGAGACATGTCGCTTGGGCATGCGATCAATGCGATATGGGCGAAGGTATCATTACGTGCGAGACGCAATTGAGAAGCCACTTGTCAAAGGCGCATCCAGCCCTGAGTCCTCAAGAAATCACATCCGAAGTGCAATCTGCTTCGGAACTCGTGTTCAGTCGTTTTGGACGGGAGCGATGTCCGTTTTGCCTGACGGTACCTGCTTCTACTCCAGGTCAATATTTTTCCCACATTGGAAAGCACTTACAGGAAGTTGCACTCGCTGCCATTCCAATTTCCCTGACGTCCGAGACCGGGGGTCTCGAAGGCCTAGACGACTCCGATGATGAAGTACAAGGAGAAGGTATCTTAATGGAATCCTCTGGCATGGCAGACTCACAGAACCCTGCGGCGTCAAAGAATACGGATGAAAACGATCGCAATCTCCGAAGCAATTTGAGCGAAAGTATTGATCGTAATATTTCGAGTGTCGATGAAGTAGTCAAGCGACTACGAGAAGTATGCGAGAGCGACAATGACATCGTATTCATCACAGCCGGCCACTTTACTGACCTTTGCGCCATCCTTGAAGCCATACTCACATGGCATATGACCGAGAACTCCGGAAAAGAGATAATACCACAGTTACATAAGGATATATCAATACGTTTAGATAAATGTGCGATATTGGTTAAGGTTATCTTTGGTCAATTGAGTGAGTCGGGCTACATGCCTGGATTTAAAGGAAAGCAGAAGATCAGATACATATGGCTAGAGGATGTACTCAAGAGACAGTTGTTGAGATTAGAGTATCTGGTGCGGGCCCTGCGACTACTATTGATCATATGTCGACGTAGGACTTCAGCGGATCAAACCAAACTGCTCGCTATTCCGGCGAGGCGAGAGATCATTGAGAAAGTGGGGACGAAGATCATGGAATTGGACGATAGGACGACGATGCTGCCACAAGATCTTTCGGTCCATCAAGACGTGGATACAACGCCTCGGAAGCCGCCTGATGATATGCTAACAGTAAGCATTATGGAAATTACGCACCTTGTGGAAAATCTTCATCATTACGGCAAAGACCGGTACAGTACCGAGAGTGGAAGATTAGCTTTCGATGAAAGTGTGGAGGAACTCTTCGCAATGGTGAAAAGATTTGAGGTTAGAAGTAAAAGCGTTGCTTGCGACGATGACCTTTTATGGAGGCAGATCGAACGTAGCAACGACACCGACACGCTTCAGGCGATCAAGTCTGCTATAGATGATGCATTGCATGAATCAAGGACTTCACGCGGCTTTAGAGCTAATGCTCGACGACTATTGAACCTCCGCAATGCGAAAGGATCCCAAATTACCGTTGAAAAGGTCAAGGAATGGACAGCCAAGATTAGGTCGATTCTCGACGATGATCATTCCATAGTAGCCCCTGATCATCAGCAGGATTCGGGGTCCCGACCACGGGATGGGGAGCGGCGCGCGTATGCAGAGAGGGCTGCGAAGGCAGAGCAGGAGGCTCTGAGAAGAGCTAATAGACTAGCAGACTCGGAGTACTTCGAAGGGGAGAAAACACAACGATCTCGTACCGGGAACCAAGTAATGAGACGACTTGAAGTAGTGGATACAAGCATGAGAAGGCCACAACAACAATTGGAGGAGTCCGAAAGTGATAAGTTACGGCGGAGGCGTATCGCATATGAAGAGGTGAGACGTCTTGAATTAGAGGAAAGAAGCAGGAGAAGGCAACAACAAGAACAACAACAACTACAACAGCTGGAGGAGTCCGAAAGGGATAGGATACAACGAGAGCGTATCGAGAATGAAGAGGTGAGACGACTTGAATTAGAGGAAAGAAGAGCGAGATCGCAACAACAACAAGAAAACGAGGAAAGGGACAGGATACAACGAGAGCGTATCAGGTATGGAGAGGTGAGACGTCTTGAAATAGAGAAAAGACAAAGGAGAAGGAAACAACAACTACAACAGCTGGAGGAGTCCGAAAGGGAGATATCACAACGAGAACGCATCAGGCAGGAAGAAATGAGAGTAATCGAATGGGAGAATACAGCCAGGAGAAGCCAATGACAACATCAACGACAGGAGTATTCCAAGAAAGCACAGGCAAGAGGACAGCAAGAGCAAGTCGACATCGAACGCGTCAATGCAGCTGACAGCGCACCAATTATACGAGTAATTGAGTTCAAACAGAATCTCTGGCTATTAATGACATAACGAAAGCCGACATCGCAACGAATGAAAAAGGAACAGCCAATCGTAGAAATACTTCTTCGACCCTAGAGTGCTCTTTAATTCGGATGCGTCTATGAGTCATCCTATGCAAACCATTCCAGAGACCGCGGCCCAAGAGACAGGTTCTTTGTGGATACAGACAACATCTACGAGCGCTAGAGAGGTATCTCAAGGCCAACGCGATCACAGCATATAACCATTACTGCCTCCACATATCTTCGTCCTAGATAACCGATCGGAAAACAGTCTTAGCCTAGGCTGAATCGATACCGTGGAAGATGGCGCTGTAACGATCGAACCTTTCAAGATTTCGAAAGAGACTGCAAGAAACATGGGAATGGGCAGCGTGTTGGCCAAAGCTTGACTGGTCGGCAAGCTACATACCGCTTCTGCTCGTCAATCTTGGTTTCCGGCCGTACTCAGTGTCGAGGACAACCCTACGACTGGATATGTAGCGCAGAAGACGGAATCGAACATCAGAAGCAGGCGGCAAGACCTTCCATCCTATACCTTCGAAGCCTGTTGCGTGAGCCTATATAGCACAAAGGAGATGCTCTCTAGTCAGCGTGAATAAACAGGCCAAGCATGCCCCTCTGGATGTTTGAGGTGGTTACTTCGTATGCAGGCTCTTTTATCGGGATCCGTCAATAGGGGAGGGGGTAGGGAAGATGAAGGGTGATATATACATGTCATCAATATTCACAGCATCATCAGCATTGTTACTGATCGCATAGCCACTTGTCTTAAGGGTAGAGTTCATGCAATCGACATGAAAGTCCATCGTGGAGGTCGACGTGTGGGTTGATATTTCGGCCGGCACTTACACTAGTATCAAATGATTCGTTCACATTGGCGTTAAAGGGGTAAGAGGGTGTTGAATATCTCTAGCCTTTTCATAGTTCCAGACACCATGACGACATTTTCGAGTATATCAGTAGCAATGGTGGGTGCACAGGGGAACGATGCTTATGGAAATCCATCAAAGCGCAAGATCTGTTATCTGCTCGGACGTGCAATTCTCGCTTTCGGGGTCTTCTTTATTGTTACGGATTGACTTTGGGCCTAGATATCTAGCTGCATTCCTTCGCCTAAGACGCGATGGTGAGTATTTGATACTATGATGGATTCGACGTCCATTTGCGGTTGGTTCGTGTTCATGAGTAGGGGCTATGCGAGACGAGGACTGTCGATCAGGGGAATCTCGAGTACTTTTAGTGCTCGTGTCCCCTTCATAGATACTTCTCTATTAAATCTTTTTGTCTTCCAATGTCGTGTTTCTAGCACTTCCTAACCGTCTCAGCACGCGTCGTCATTACGTAGCTCGCTTATCCCGAACTTTCGCTGCAGCAAGAGGAGGATCTATGGCTTTTAACTTGTCATGCTGTCATATTGTCATTCTGAAGGTGGAGGTTGCTGAGGAGCAAGAATAATGGGGCTGTTAGCCCCCCTGAATACACATTTTCCAATATACATTATCTACCCCTTTATCAGTTGCCTTTTTGTCAAGGGTATATAGCACTAAAGCTGCTGCGCAAAGGCTCACACGGTGTGCCTAGGCCGTGCCCACATTATATATATAATCTTCGCCGAGCCAGTGGCTATCACCAATATCCGGGATCTTCATAGCTTTGCTCCTTTGGCAGCACGTATAAATTCAGCGATTCTCTGCTTGTTAGCATCGACACGCTCATTCTTAAGTTCCGCTGGGAACACATTCCAGGGTTGCACAAACTTTTCGGATCCGCCGCCACACATGTATTTGAAGACTCTCTCCATCATGGTCCGCCTCTTCAGTCGACTGACAGTCTCCTCGAGATCGTGGTCGTCTGGTTTCGGAACGTCGTCTCCCGATCCCTGGGCGGTATCTTGTCCGTTGTGGAACGCAAAACGAGCAAGTGATAATATCAGAGCTGCCAGTCCAGCCGCCACGGCCGTAGCAGCAGAACTACCATTTGCCGAATCATTCCTGCCTTGATTGAGATACTGCGGGATCTCAACGAAAAGCTCCTCAGCAGGAACGAAGAATTCACTATTCTCGATTTCGGCGTTGGCTGAGGGTATGCCAGTGATCGAACAACTGCAAATGCTGAATGGGCTTGGAAAGGCAGCGGGGAATGACTTCTCCGCCGAGGGGCCGTTGTCGCCTGTTGCGCAGAAGATCAAGCATTTCCCACCTGCATCTGAGATTTTATTCTCTAGATTCGTGTAATCATCCTCGTCGAGATCTTTGGCGCAAGTCCAACTTATACAGATGATGTCCGCTTCTTGGTTCATCGCCCAGTCAAGTGCCTGAGAAGTGAAATCGGTCAGTGATGGATCTGGGCCGCTGATGTTAAGGCTCACATTGATTGTGGCGTTCACGTCACCACCCTGCATGTCGGGGCCATGGTGCGTCCGCGCGGCATAGATGTGGCAGTTTGGGTTTATCTTGCGGACCAGAGAAGCCATGATCGTACCATGGGGGTTCGTGATGGTATGCCAATGGCTGTCTTCGGTTAGGTCCTCTATGAAAGAGGCTCCAGTGATGGCAGGGAAGCAGACCGTGTCTGCTATCACCCCCGAGTCCAGAATTGCCACCTTGACCGGGTGGCTATTCCAATAGTCTGCGTCTGCACGATCTTTCTTCTTTTGACATGCCAAGATACTGAGGAATTCCCGTAACGGTGACAACTTGTTGAGGATATTACCATGCATACTGCGGTATTGTGAGCATATGGACTCGACTTCGGGGCAAAGATCACACGAGCTTACGTTTTGTGTTCGTGCTTTTGCAGTCGTGTATCGCTTGGTAAAGGCAAAGGCTCAAGATTCACTGTGATGCGAGATCTTTCGAAACGTGGTTCTCGACAATCACAAGGGCATTGCTTTATCTTCCACAGACCATCGATACATACCATGCAGAACTCCCGATTGTGCTGGCTGTGTACCTTGTGGCCTAAGAGCGCTTGTTCGCATCGCAAACGAATCTTTTTTAAATCATCATCGTTACTCTCACCCTGGACCTAGATTAGCCTATCAATCGTCATAACCAAAGTGATCAACAGACTCTGAATATAGTTATACAGATCGTCTGCAGCTGAATTTTGTCAGTCAGTCAACGTTATTCACCACTTGTAGAAGCGTTCAACCTTTGGGAGTTGACAAAGCCCGTCAGAGTTAATCCATTGGGCCAGAGCGTCCTCGTCCCCACTCGAGTAGAGCGCAAGCGTCTCTACGTCCGGAGCAGACATCATGATTGTCTTGACACCAAGATTTGATTTTCGCCAGTCGAGGTTCCGAATGGTGAAAGGTCTAAGTGCATCGATGATATCTTTGTTGGCGTGGGGATGTATTGTGCAGTCCGGGACCACGACCTTCAATATGTGTTTGACTCCATTCACAGCTAAATGCTTGAATATTACATTCGCTTCTCGAGCCTTTCGTAGGCCGTGAGCATCAGCATCACAACGCTTTGTGTCAGTGCAACCCAAATTTGGGATTGTAACCCGTAACAGAGTTTCGTGGAATTTCACGTTGAGATGCTCTTTTCCGAGGAATCTCAAGTACTCCGAAAAGTCAAAATCCTCCCTGTCAAAGGTCGACAAGTCCCACAACAATTCGTAGCCTAGAGCCCAATCAGCATCGCTTCGGAGGAATCATGTTCACTGTGTTCGGTTGTTTTCACCATGTTCTACCATTGGTCAATACAGATCTTAGCTATTCTCAAACGATATCGACTATACCTTCTTTGAAGAGAAGCTTCCTCTTTTCTGAGATAGTCAAATCCAAGTTCAGAATCGCTTTGTCAAGCATGGAGCCGATCTCAGGATCAAACGGAACCGTTTGAGGCACATGTCTCAACAACTCCTTATTTGGACTAGAGTTATTTCGAACGTGCTTGAATTTTAGCGTGAATTCTGTAAATGTTCGGTAAGCTGAATTGTTCTTATTGTCACATTTCCTCAGACTATTCGCATCCACCTTGATGAGGTTCTCTAGGATCTGTTTTTCATTTAATTTTACAGCTGTGTGCCAAACAGTTTCCCCATTGTGGTCTTGTTCCGCTATGAGTTTAGGCTGGATCTCCAGCAGCTCGAGTACCGTAGTAAGAAATCCTTGCGATATTGCCACGTGGAGAGCGGTCTGGCCGTGGCTGTCTTGGAGAAATAGCTTCTCCTTGAGAGTAGTGCCGGCTTGTGTATACAAGGTTCGAAATATGCCTGTGATGTTCCGCCTCGCAGCAGCATGCAGGACGGAATCTCCCGTTGGACCTAGATGTCTGAATGCCTTTTCGGCATCGATGTGCTGTATGACAGTCTTCCAGGTTGGCTCGTCATAAAATTCCAGCGCGGTAAAGAGAAGATCGGCCTTCTCCTCAAACTCGATGTCTACTTCCGGGGTCTCGGGTAAAAATTCCATTCCCAGGTTGGTCATCAGGAGGTCCAAGGCCTCTGGGCTTTTCATCCGGATGGCCCAGGAAAGAAGCGTATCTCCTCGGTCGATGGTCGGAATGTTCTGGTATGCTGGCAACTTCCATTTCTCCAGCAGCGGCTCGCCCAAAGCTTCACGTAATTGTTCTATGTTACCCTCTTCTATTAGTCGCATCAGCTGCTGTAATTCGACCGTAACTCGGCGATTATTCTCACGATCCATGATTGTATGTGAGAAATGACAGCCTAAAGTATTGAGTATATATGTATATATACAACGTGCGGCCGGTCAGGACAGCATGTCTTAAAATAGACACATCGACGCCACCCCGAGGGACTATTCTTGTGCGCTAGATAATTTCATGTCATCTTGCAGTTGGGGACCACTATCTTTCCTGACCGAGTTGGTGCGAGGAACCCCTCCTTCATGCAAGGCTGTGGAGTACAGCTGTACAATAGTTCAAAACGTTTCGCCGACCTCCATCAAATCGAAATATCTTTTTCCCTGGTAAATGAATTGGTTGTTTGACTGCACAAAAGTGAAGACACAAGCCATTGAGTGGAGTAAAGATCGTTGTATTAGGCAGTAAGGTATGCTATCGTGCAGACTGTTATTGTGAATTTGGACGTAAGGAACAGTATGGGGGCTAACAGGAGCTTAGGCGAGCCTTCGACTATCTATCTGATCGTCGAAGTGGGGTGTATATTTATACTGTCTCTAGAGCTTGTCATGGCGCCAGAGGGTCAATCTGTCACACTTGATTTGGACCTCAGGCCCAATTCCGATCAAGTTGGCGAGCTTCATGGACAAGCTCCGTCGAAACCTGTCCATAATTTTCTTGCGATATCCCCTCCCAAATCACTCTTCCATTACCAAATCACTTCTGGCTTGGAAATTCATGGACTCTACAATGGCGAGCTCGCAACGCTGGTAACTTTCAAGGCTCATTTTCAGCCCGGGAGACAAGCTCGACCGATCAAACGGGCCACCATCACGGCATATTTTGAGTCCGAGGCAAGGGATACTGATGAACCTATTCGAGTCGAGGCATTTGCACTAGGACAGCCGACTGTCAAGGTCAATTGCTCTGTGGAATCAGACACGTTGCGAAAGTCAACCAGGGGCAATCTTGGAGTGGATGAATATGCCAGTGCTGGGATCAACGCGTCCCGAGACCATGATGTTGGCAAAGAGAAAACATACGCTGCCACAGTGAGTGGCTTCGCCTACTCATCGGAAGTGGGAGGTGATACAGCAGACACCACGCGGTGGATCCTCGAAGGGAATGTTAGTCAAGACAGTGCCATTCCGCCTGATATTACATTCGGGGTCATCCTACTCCGAGCAGATGATTCCGACTTTGTTGGGACTGTGAAGGTGGAAATCCAGGTGGATTGGAGACACACAGTGGAAAGTTGGTGTGCACCCTTCAAATCATACAAGAAGTGGGGGAACGTAGCGCGGCACAAGGTCTACAGTCCCAAGAAATCGAATGAAGATAGACTTTCCAACAAGCTAGAGATAGGGCATCTGGAGACACTCACGGAGAACAGCATGGCTTTGATGAAAACATTGGTGAAGATTGAGATGCCCGAGATATACAAGTACGAAGAATGATCGAATTCCAGAAAGACCGCACTTTTCTAGAAATTTTTTAAAAAGACCATCGACGTAGGCGCCCCGGGAGCTGGGTTAATTGGGCGGTCGTATAGAAGCTCCTGCGCATGACTCTCCCGCACATCGGTCCCTAGAGCATAGATGTTAAGGTCCGAAGACCCCCCAAAGAGAACCATCAGTCATGAATGTTATTATATTAGTAGTAATTGATAACTTCCTAGGGAAACAATACTAGGTTTCTTTGAGCTCAGCGCTCCTTCGTCAACTCTATAGACATGTGCGCATGATGCCTCCCGTGGCGCTAGGATTCTTAGGCCCATCAGCAGCTGAGATGGCCAGCCGGGAGCCCAGGGCTGCCTACTTAGGTGCGCAAGTAGCCGGGTTTGATAATCGTGAAAACCGTGGGGTGGTACATCGTGAAAGCTGCCCCAGAGGCTGCAGGATTTCTGCAATTTGCCATTCCCATATCGTATACAAAGGAATCTGGGTTCGTGAATTGTCGTATGGATCTGCGCTGCTATGTAGCGATCACTGGTACAATGATGTGGTTCATTCGATATAGGAGATCTCTGCCAACCGCGGTATATATTCAATGCCTCAGATTTCTCCTGATGCGGTCCACTTCTCCATGTCTCCTACGGGGACCGTGGCGCCAGACTGGAGCAACAATTTGATAATCTGAACCTTGCGCTTTTGTATCGCATAATGCAAAGGAAATTTACCATCATGACTTGGCTGATTGATGTCAGCGCCGCTACGCAGCAAGAGCCTCACAATATTCTCTCCTATGTATTCCGATAAGCAAGCGTCGTGAAGTGACGAGAGACCGTCTTGGTCCTGTTTGTTCACGTCAGCCCCTGCTTCGAGCAGGGTCTCTACAACAGTACGAGCTGGTCGTTTCGCTAGACAACCATAGTGCAATGGCGTTCGACCTTTCTTGTCTTGAGGGTCTGGGTCTGACCCAAGACACAGTAGCTCACGAACGATAATATCTGAACCCTGCTTCGCAGCTACATGAAGCGGAGATGTGTCTTCCAGATCAAGCGCCGAAGGGTCCGCCCCTACTAAAAATAGCACGTAGAGTATGCTCAGATTTGCTGACTGGGCAGCGTAATGCACTGACGTCCTCCCTCGAAAGTCTTCCGCATTTACATGGGCACCATGATCGAGCAGTGCAGCTAGTATAGCTTCCTGGCCTAATTCGGCTGCCGCATGGAGCGCGCTGCGTCCATTGTTGTCGGTAGCGAAGACGTTACTGCCATATTCAAAGAGTATATCGATAACCTCTTTATGTCCTGTCTTAATGGCTAGGTGAGCCGAGGAGCATCCAAATGGTCCGGGCATGTTCACATCTGCGTTATTATCACAAAGCAGGCGAACCATTGCTGACAAGCCGATACTGCTGGCAACATGAAGTGGTGTCTCCCCTCGCTCATTGATGGCATCAACCGCAGTTCCAGCCGTCAAAAGTTTTCGAGCCGGTTCTACGGCCCCTTCCTGTGCCGCGACATGGAGGACTGTATTGCCATGCTTGTCGATGGCGTCGCAATAGCCTCGCATATCAAGTAAGAAATCGAACGCCTGGTAAGCGTGGCTTCGAAGCGCAACGTGCAAGAGGGGATCACTGTCCGTACCGTGAATGGCAGCTGCTGTACCTATAGGGTTCCCCTGACCAGTGTATTCAGTGTATATCTCTTTTATAAGATCGACACTGTCAATCTTAATAGCACTTGTAAGCAGCGATAGACGTTGGTCCGAATGTACAAATTCCGTTTGATCATAGAGAGTCTCAAACATCTCTCTGTTACCAGTGTCTGCAATCGTCTCGAACAACATCAACTCAAAGATATGGATCGATCCTGTGGATGTCAACAATAATTTCATCATTTCGTCGTGCCCGTTTTGGGCTGCAAGCGAGAATGGGCTTTGCCCATTTATATCCTTCATGGAAGTTAAGTTTCGGAAGTCTTTGCCTGCTATGTCATAGAGTCTCTGCAACCATCTAGCAGTTGAAATGGCGTTATTAGCGGCGGCGAAATGCAGTGGTGTTTGTCGATCTTGATTGATCGACTCCAAATGCAATATTGATATTTTGAATGTTGTACCAAAGACGCTTACAAGATTGAAAGCTGCGAGCACGCAGGGAAGATCTGCGCTCTTTGGCAACAACGCAAATGGCACTGTGGTAGCATTTGATACAAAACCGAGCCAGATAGAAGTAAAGTCACTATTATCCCTAAATAGCACCTTCAACATATCTTCAAGAAGCCATGTCAGGGCCCCCCTAGATTCTCGAGCGTGTTCTGTCCAATAAAGGCAGGCAAAATCTAAGAAACCTAACGGATCGTGTTTGCCATGGAAAGACGCAAGCATATACTGAAGACACAAGATAGCCACCATCGTATGCACATCAGATAGGCCGAGTTGATATCTATTTAGTTGTGGAAAGTTGAATGTGGCTCGGATTTTTATAGCTGCCTCCTGCTCAAGAAATTCACGTAACGTAAAGTGAACAAGTGAAAGTGAGCTTTCTTTCACGCTCAACAAAGGCTGAAAATGACTTTCCAAGTCTCGTTCGAGGTTCATCGTCTGATTTTCGGTGATTTCTTTCAAGCTAAAGCTCATGGATACGTCTGCCGCCTTCGAACGATCAAGCAACGTTGAACCCTGATTTTCCCAGCATTGCGTAAGGGCTAATAAAGCAGATATTTCTCTGACGCGTAACGGTCCTTTAGCAACCATGACAAAGTAGAGAGCCCTGCGCATATTACTACCTGTAAAGCCGGTTGCCCTACTGAGAGCGAAAGAATAGGATTCTTTGAGATTCGTGGGCAGCTGCTCCAGGACACGTCTGACCATGTGTACCGTCCTTGCTTTCGAAACGTTCTGGAGCACAAGATGGACCCACAGGAAATTTCCAAAAGATTGCTGTAGTATCTTGGATATGATGTAAGACTCCAGGTCAGGAGAAAACCCTCCCGCATCAGCATGCTCTTTGACCGCTGTTTGTACGTATTTCTCGATGTCAAGGTTTACATGCTTTATAGAATCATTCAAATCCATGGTAAGATACGGCTTGAAGTCCCATTCCGATCTTGATGTAATCAGAAGTTGGGTGCGTGACTGTTCATCTAGGGCTGACAAGACCTCGAGAATTGGTTGCCGAGATTCCTCATCACACTCGTCAAGTGCGTCTAGAATGATGATGGTACCATGTAAAGTTGGGTCATATAAGATTTCTTTGAGGATTTCCACATATTGACCGAACTTACTTCGTTGTGGTTGGGTGAAAATTGGCTTTCCGTGGATGTATTTGAATAATTCCTGCTCCTTAGACAGAATTTGATAAAGCAACGACTGAAGGACAATGAGCCTATTGTTCCTTGACGAGGTTTTCATATCGAAGAAATATGCGAGAACATGGCGTGGCCTCGATGGTTGGATGCTGTCTTCGGACGCCCATTGCGGTCTATGTGTGGGAAAGCTGCCCGTGCTATCGGAGAATGCTTCACGCAGCTGCCGGTACAGAAATTTCGCCAATACTGTCTTGCCCATGCCTGGACCTCCTAGTATGCGCAATGTAGGTTCGACTCCGGACAGCCAAGCTTTGAATGGCTGTGACGCCAGGACCCATTCACATGTTTGCGGAGTATTATCTGTTATCATCACGTCATCCAACCAATCCGATCGAAGGTTAGCGAGAAAACGCCGCTCGTATTCTATAGATGATATTAGGAAAGTAGGGTGGCGACAGGTATCGTATTGCTGCTTACCAACAAGATCAGGACCATCGTCCTCAACTTTAAGTTGTTGATCTGTCGCAGATATAAGCTATGAGGCCATATATTTTCAGTAGAAGCTTCACACACCGCCGAAAGCTGCGGGTCCATGTTCGTCTATCATAGCTGCAAGTCGTGAGCATGCCGTTGCTCAGCTGGTAAATGAGCTTACTGAGATTGAGCATTTTCTTAGGCTTGGACGCAAGGATGCCTATAACAGCTTGTACAACTTGGTGATAGGCTGGGTCATTGTTACTGGTGAATTTTGTCATCGCCATATGGTCCGCTTCCAAAGGGATAACAACTTCACCTCGCAAACCCATGACCGCATCTTCGTGTGGGACAATCTGTCGGAAATGTAAGATTAGAACAAGAAGATGGGGAATATTGACAGACGAGAAGCTTTCCTCGATTGGTAGATGTAGTAAGTGTTTCGACGCAAGAGACTGACCGCAGCTGGCGGGCTCGATGGACGAACGCTGATGACAGCTGAACCATGTCTTCAGGCTCGACCAATCCCAATACGGAGTCAGAGAGTTGTGTCGTTAATGGAGACTGCGCAGCCAATGCTCTAGATATTTGAGAGCTCGTCTGTGCCCAGGATGATCTACCCAGCTTGACATGAGGCGTTCCGAAGAAAACGCAGCCGATGGTGGCTCTAAAAACCTGGCAGGAGTCTTTGTCCACTGCATCTAAAGCGTGTGAGTACACGAGAGCCTCTGAAAATCAGCATCGCGTCGAACGTTCATGTTTGTTGCGAGCTCATACACTTTTGACCAATAGCCCCCCAAAACTGTGCGCGACAAAGATCAAAGGCCTGGTGGTGGCTTTATCATGGCGTCTGTTGATGGAAAGAGACTCCAGAAGTGTCTTCCCTAGATCTTTGATCGAAAGAGGTGTGTCGTCTCGGTTGAGGGCACTGTAACCAAATGTAAGAACGCGTGCGTTGGGCAGTTCACTCGGCAACAGGTCCCTGGGCCAGCAAACGTCCAAGACTGTCCAGGCGTTCGTAGCATGACCTCGTAGTCCATGCACGAAACAGAAACTAATCCCGTCCATTGATTAGCCCGTGTGTATGTAACAGCCTTCTTGTGATGCTTACTCCACGGTAGGTTGAGGAGGCTCATAGAGAGTGATTAGTCCAAGAGAGGAGCGTGGTAAACTCGCTTGTGCTGGTTCTTTGCGCCGTCTTGACGGCTTCTTCGGCTTCGCGATGATTGAAGTCGCAGGGCCGACGGCTTCCATGATATGATATGATCTGAGCAGATCCAATTAATATCTTCGGCATCAATGCAGAGTGCACTATTGAACGATGTGCCACTTTCCTATGTGAGCATTGATCAGTAAAAGGAGGATCAATCTTAGCGTTGTCATCGAGAGAGCAGTGGTTGCCGCAGTATTTCGGACATGTTGCTAACGGTCAACCTCGGGCTAAAGATACTCGATAATTCTCCGTAGCGTAGCGGCTAGATAACTCTTGACTGCTTTATATGGAATACCTATCCTGCAGCTCGGGTAGTGGAGCGTACTTCCATACAACATAGGGAAACGGTATAGACTTCCTCAAAGTTAGCATATCGGCAAATTGTAAAAATAAAAACACTACATTCGGGTACGTAGCCACCTAAGCACCCCCAGAGGCTAGGCGCCTTTCACGCATTAGCCCCCACCAATACCTTAGCGGCGGGCAACGGATCCTTCGGACGGTCTGTAGGCGGTAGCAAGTTACTAAGGATTTTACGTCTAATATTATAAGCGTTAATTTAAATTATAGTATCTAACTCTTTCCTATCTATATATAGTAGTAGATATAATATATTACTAGTTTTATTATATCTTATAAGTAATATTATATATAATAGTAAATACTTATAATACTACTAGTAAGGCTACTAAGAGCCTTACTTAGAAGTATAGGATTAGGTATTCTATTAATATTATATTAAATCTAGTATTAAAATTAGTTAATTTAACTAATTTTCTTGTAAGAGTAATATACTTAGCTAATTAAGGGGCTAGTATATATAAGTATATAGGTATAAGGTATAAGTATACTAGGTAGGTTATATATACCCCTTAATACAAGGACGTTTTATATTTCAACGCTAAAATTAAGGTTTTACTAGTACTATTAATTAGGTATACTATTCTAAGAATTAGATACTATTCCTTAATTAGATATATTAGAAATAAGACTTATTTTTAGTAGTATTAATAAATTTTAATATTATATACTAGTAATAGTAACTAAATAGTTCTACTATAGTCCTAGCTAACTACTTTATAATACTAAGATATCTTAGATAGAGCCTAATCCTAGCGCTTACCTTAACACTCTATTATTAACCTATTATAAGCGAATTAAACAGGTCTTATAATATATATAGTAAGACTATATCTTATTATAATAATATAAATTAGTTAGAAGATCTACTTAAACTACTTAGTAGATTAGATAGGTTAGATACTAGATTTATATAAACTATACCTCTTAGTATATTAGTAAACTAAGAAACCTGTAAAATACAAAATATACGCATTATACGCACATGACTAATGCGCTTATATGTCAGCCCTAGAGCTTGAAATAATACAGTGAGTTGTAAAATATATATTTAGCTAGATTTAGCAACTTTTAGAAATACTAGGTAATAGGACTAATAGGGGATAAGTCCTACTAATTAGCTATAATATAACTATATTAGGCTAGTACTAACTAGGTAATTATAATAAGGTATTAAGTCTTATTAATAATTAGTACTACTAGTACTTAGTAAGAGAATTAATCGCAGGCGTAATATAGGGATAGGATACCGGGCTAGGGTAAAGGGGGGTACTTTACATGTAGATAAATTACGTGAATCGACTGTATTTAAAACCTATATTACGCTAGCGTTGATAACGTAGCCGCTATAACTCTAGCGAGCTTCCCGTTTCTTCCTAGCGCTAGAGGAAAATCACGGATTTAAGGCCTTAAATCCGGATTTTCTATATTTAGGGGTTTTAGGCTAGAATAAAAAAACCCTAAAATTTTCCTATTTATTACCTGCATTTTACCTGAAAAATACGCTTTTAACGGAATTAGTAGTTTTATTTATTTTACGCAGGTTCCTAGTTTACCGATATAGAATCTCTTATAATTATATAGATAGTATAGATTTCTATTTAGATAGAAGCTTTATACTTAACTTATATTATTATATAAATATATCTCTTAGATACTAAATATAACCCTTATATCTTTAAACTAGTTTAGTATAAAGCCTACTTATCTAGTCCTTAATACTCTACTTTATAAGATCTACCTAGGTCTTTTAAACCTAGGGATAAATAGTTTATAATATAGCCCTAGAGATATATATAGAAGTTCGCCTTTTAACTAATACTACTAACTACTAGCTTAGAATATAAAGCTACTTAGGTATATATATTATAATATATATTAAGTATATTAGTAAATTAGAGAGCTAGTATATTATAAAAATATACGTATTTTTATATATAACTAGTATACTTATATACTAGCTCTAGGGCTAGAAGTAATAATATAAGTTACTAATATAGATATATAGGTTTTCTATAAGATAATTAATTATCCTAAGCTATTTATATAATAAGAAGTAAATATAATAGATACGCTAAGGCGCTAAGACTAATCTATTACTATTAGGCTATAAATAGCTATATTATATATTAATATACTTATAAAATAGAAAAAAGTACGCGCCCTTACTATATATAGTTATTTACCTCGCTATAAATAAATAGTTACTTGCCTTATTAGCGATTTTATATAGTAAAGGGATACTAGATATTATAGTTCTTTACTAATCTAAATATATTAGTTAGATTTAATAACTTATACTACTAATTCTATTTATTACTATAACCCTTCTACTTTACTAGGTACTTAGGTTTTCCTTAGGTAATCCTTCTATTAAGAAGCCGTTTAATTTTAAATAATAAGGCGTTTACATCTTTATTTTTAATAGTAGGAAGGTTTTTAGAGTTAGGACGGCGGTAGTAATATAAGTTAGGAGTAGGAGGTAGTAGCTCTAGCTAAGTTATAGAAATAACTAGATATATCTTTATTATTAGGGGTAGATCGAGTTAATATACTAGATTCCTAACTTTTCTTAGGATTTAGAAGGGGCTAACCTATTATTTAAATAGCTTATAGTTTACTAGTCCTTTTAACTAATATCTATAATATAATCTAAGGTAAACCGTAGCGCCTTATTATAAGTTAAGGGCGATATATTTTCTATATAATACTATAACTATTTAAGGTTTAATTAGCTATTATTATATTAAGTAATAAATATTATATAACTAAACTTTTCTTTTTATCTCTTTATATATCCTATTTATATTATTACCCTTCTATATATATCTTATACTATTTAGTACTTATCTATATTAATCTATATATCTATATAAAGATATCCTAATAAACCTATATAAGGTACGCGAATACTAAGCCTATTACTAATCTCTTAGCCCTTAATTAGTTTATATTAAGGCTTTACTTATATTATTAAATATTATAAACTCTTACTACCTTATCCCTTTCTTTATTAATCTACTTTAAGTCCCTAGGTGAAAAAGGCCTCCTTTATAAAAACTTAATCTAAATATAATCTTATAGCTAAATTACTAATCTAAATATTAATATATAGTTATAGAATAGTTACTTCCTACCTTAAGACCCCCTATTCTATTATATACTTAAAGGTGTAATCCTCCTCCCCTATTATAAAGCCTATTATAAAGCCCTTAGATTTAATTATAATATCCTCCTACTAGCCCTCTACCTAATTATACGCGTTTAAAGGGCTTAATATTAAATTATAAGGTAGTAATATATACTTTAAGGCTTATAATAAAATAGTACCTAAGCTATTCTACTTTATATTAGAAGGAAGAGTATAAGGCCGGCTTTATACTATTTATAATATACTACTTACGCGGTAATAGCGTACTTTCTCCTCTACTTAAGCCCTTATAACTCCTAAAAGAGCTACTCTAAGGAAGTATACTATATTTTAAGTATTTTTTAAAGAATATTTATAGATATAATAATACTCTTACCTTTATATCTTATAAATATTAATAGGATACCTAGTTATAAGGCTATATTAATATTTAATCTTTTATAATTTATAATTTATAAGGAACTTTACTACTTCTAAGGCCCCTTATAACCTAGTACTTACTTAATTCTATCCTTTACTTAATTATACTTTTATAATCCCGCCTTTATAATAATATCTTAACTATCCTACTATCTAGATCTTTAGCTATCCCTTCTTAAAGAACTTAATAGAATAATATAAGCTTATAATAACCTATTTATTAATATATATACTATTATATAAGAGTAAATTAAGTAAGTAAGGGTAATAATAGGGCCTATCTAAGTAGTTTTAAACCTTTACCTTTAATTAGTTATAGAGGCTAGATCTAATAAGAGGTATATAAATCTACTAACTACTTTAGAAGTTACTATCTTTATTCTAGATAAGTATAAGGATTATAGCTTTTATAATATTATTATTATAAAATATAATAAGGATAGTAAAGAGTCACTTTTTTATACTATTAATTATACTAATACCGCGTACTTTTTATTATATTATATTCTCCTTTTCTTATAAGGAAATCTAGGCTAGTACTAGGCCTTATAATTATATAATAATAATAATTACTATACTATTATCTATTACTCTAAGTATATATAGTTTTACTATTACCTCTTTTAATATCCTAGTTAGTACTTAATAATACTTTATAATAGAAAGCTATTTTAATAGTATATTATTAATTACTTTATTATAATTAATTAATAAAGACTTAATTTCCTTTATAAAAATTAAGAAACTATTTATAATCTTCTTACTATAATAGAATATCTGGATATTTAAACCTTAAAGATCTCCCGGACCCCTTATCTAATAGATTTATCGCTTTATACCCCTATTTAACCGCTTTTAATTTAACTTACTTCTACGAAGAATATTAAATTCCTAATATTCTTTATATTCTACCTACGTATATACCGACGTATTATAATATTTTCTATATAAATTCTATTATTCGCTCTATTTTATACTACTTAGCTATATTAAAATTAGGAAAATTACTATAGTAGTTTAAAAGATATATCGGAATAAATATATTTACCTACTAAATTCTATACGCTAACGGCTAGAATATAGATTACGAATAAAAAAATTCCTACTATTATTTATATTTTACCTATTCTATAATAACCCCTACTAATATAACTACTATTAGTTTAAATAGGGGGAAATATCTATCTTATTACTAGGTATATAATACTATTATAATAATCTATATTACTATATTACTTTATTAGCTAATACTATCGCATTTATAGGCTAAAAACCCTACTATTTATATTACCTACTAACGTATCTAATATCAGCTTAAATAGGGGGTAATATCCGTCTTATTACTAGGTATATAATACTATTATAATAATCTATATCGCTGTATTACTATATTAGCTAATACTATCGTATTTATAAGCTAAAAACCCTACTATTTATATTACCTACTAACGTATCTAATATCCGTCTAAATAGAGGGAAATATCCGTCCTATTACTAGGTATAGAATACTATTAGAATAGGTATATATAATATAGCTAATACTATTACTTTTATAAGCTACCTACCTACCTACTAACGTGTCTAATATACTCCCTACTATTTACCTTACCTACTAATATATCTGATATCAGTCTAAATAGGGGGAAATATCCGTCCTATTACTAGGTATAGAATGCTATTAGAATGATCTATATCGCTATATAGGTTTATAAGCTAATACTATCGCATTTATAAGCTAAAACTCCTACTATTTATATTACCTACTAATATATCTAATATCTACCTACTAATATATCTAATATTAGCTAAAATAGGGGGAAATATCCGTCTTATTACTAGGTATAGAACGCTATTAGAATAGGTGTATATAATATAGCTAATACTATTATATATATAGGCTACCTACTAATATATCTAATATACTCCCTACTATTTACCTTACCTACTAACGTGTCTAATATTAGTTTAAATAGAGGGAAATATCCGTGTTATTAATAGCCTACTATATCTAATATACTCCCTACTATTTATCCTACCTACTAACGTGTCTAATATACTCTCTACTATCTATATCACCTACTAACATATTTAATATCAGTCTAAATAGGGGGAAATATCCGTGTTATTAATAGCCTACTATATCTAATATACTCCCTACTATTCACCTTATCTACTAACGTGTCTAATATTAGTCTAAATAGGGGGAAATATCCGTGTTATTAATAGCCTACTATATCTGATATACTCCCTACTATTTATCCTACCTACTAATATATCTAATATACTCCCTACTATTCACGTCACCTACTAAACGCCAGGTAGTAGGGGTGATTTTCCGACGTAAAAATCTTGAATTTTTACAGGTATTTTCTAGTAAACTATATTAAGGGGTAGAAGATATAATACTAGCTAGTAATAATTATATAAATACTCTTAGATATTATACTATTCTACCTTCTAGCTTTAATAGTAGTAATTAGGTTATAATATAGAATTATAAAGACTCTCTAGCTATTTAGTATTATTATAAGAAGCTAATACTCTTTATAATAATAGTTATAAACTTATACTAGCCTAAAATTAAGGCTACTATCTTTAATAACTAGACTACTAGTAATTAGGTAGAAATTATTATATATATCTTTTATATAAAGAAAAAGGTATTATTATAAGACCTTAAAGATTAATTTAAGTACTATCTTAGTACTATCTAGACTATTAAGTACTAGAAAAGAGGTCTTCTATATATTTATATCCTCCTTTTTTTATATTAGGATAATAGCTTCTTAGACTATTTTTATATTAATAATCTAATCTATATAAAGTTACTTAATCCTACTATTAATCTAGATAGCTCTTTATATTAAATTATCTAGGAGTAAATAACTTATAACCCTTACGGGTATTAGAATTCTAAGTCGCTATATATAATTAAGAAACCGCGTAGATCTAGGTAAATCTATTTAAAGTATTTTCTATAGATATTCTAGCTTAAAATATTAGTTATAAAAGATAGCTATCTTATATACTACTATTATAAGGATAGATATATATAGATAAAATAGGTATATAAATAGGATATTAAGATAAATAATTATTAAGTAGTCTTATATAATTCCTAGCTAACTTATAAGTATATAATATATATTAATATTAAGGTTTACACCTCTATTAATACTATTAAGTATATATATAAGTATATTTATAAGGGTACTAACTATATAACTCTTAAGCTAGTAGATAACTAGGATAAAATTATATATTACTTAAATAGTTACTATATTAGTTTATACTAGGTTATATAAAACCTATTTAAATTCTATAATTATAATAAGGATCCTCCTATTATATAACTTACTTTATACCTCTCTAGTTAATAATAGGTATATTTCTATAATAATAAGACTAACCTTTTATAAGTACTTAATAGGCCTAAAATAATACTTATATACTTTTTATAATATAATATTAAATATTCTAATAGCTATTATCTATTATACTACGATTTTCCTAAGTACTATATCTATTATAGTAAGAAAGGGGAGTAGTAGTAGATACTTTAATAAAGGGGATATATAATTAGGTATATATATAATTATAAAGTTATATAAGGGGAGAGGTTCTACTTATAAGTCCTACTTACTATTATCTATAAGCCTTCTAGTTTTAAAGTAATTTATATAGTTAATAGTAATTTATATCTAACCTTCTAGGCTATATATATTACTTTAAGGCTCCTTAATAATAATAGTAAGTAGTTTATATACTTTAAAGAATCTTAGTACTACTCTTCTAGCTACTCCTTATATTCTTTATTTATATTTATATTTCTTTATAGTAATATTAGTAAGCCCTTTAAGCTTTAAGAAAAGTTTTATTATAATATTTATAATAATTTACTACGCCGTATTACTAGGGACTTTCTAGATATTCCTACTAGTATAGTAAATATATATCTTAATTATAAGTTATTCTTAGTTACTAAATAGTTATAAATCTAGGGTAGAAGGCTTAAAGACTTTAATCTACTTATACCCCTCCTTATATAGTTCTAGTAGAACTACCCTCTTCTAATTATATCTAAATTAGAGTATAATACTAAGGAGTAAGTAACCTTATATAATACTACTATTCTAAACTTAAATATTAATTAATACTCCGCTTATAATACTATCCTTATAACTATTATAACTTTATTATAAACTACGTACTTCTTTATATATAGTATTATAAGTACTAGGAAGACCTTTCTTTATAAAGCTCTTTATTATTATTTCTATATATAAGGATATATTATATTATATATTACTTCTATTAATATTATATTAATATTACTACCTAGTAGTTATATATTCTATTCTACTTTTAAGATCCTAATTATTTATAATAATATATCTACTTATTATATCCTTATATAATCTAATATAGTAGAGTTACTCTATTATATAGCCCTAATTATATAGGATAAAGTTCTTATATAGAATAAAAATAATTTTACCGCGGTTAATATAATATTATATAATATCTATAAGAGTAATAACCTATTTAGTAGGCTCCTAGTAATTATAAGTAGTAACTTTATATAAATAACTCCTATTATTTAGAGAGGTAATTAGGCTATATAAGTTAATACTAGCCTTTATAACTCCTAGATCTCCTAAAGAAACCGTAGAAGGAGAACTACGCCGACCCTAAGTCTTATAAGCCGATCGCCCTCTTAGATACCTTAGGAAAGATATTTAAGACGGTAATAGTAACTAGGCTTAGAGATTATATAGAGGCTAATAACCTCCTTCTAGAGGAATAGATAGGTGTAAGGTAAGGGAGATTAGTAGAAACTACGCTAGAAATAATTACTAATATAGTTTATATAGTATAAGGAATAGGGAAGAGGAATATAATAAGCCTCCTCTCCCTAGATATTACTAGAGCCTTTAATTATATCTCCTACTCCTAACTACTCTATATAATAAAGATAAAGAGGGTTCTAGAGAGGATAATATACTAGATAGTAAGCTTCCTTATAGAGAGGGTAACCTTTATTACCCTTAGTAGGAAGATAAGTTAGATAGAGATAGATAGAGATAGGGATCCCCTAGGGTTTACCTATCTCTCTAATCCTGTTCCTATTCTTTAATACTCCTTTAATTAAGGAGTATAAAAAGTTAAAGCTACTAATTTAAGTCGGCGGATTTATAGATAATATCTATCTACTAGCTTATAATAAGAGTACTAAATAGAATTATAAGGTTCTAGATATAGCTTATAAGGTATACTTATAGTAGGTAAAGACTTATAAAGCCTTGTTTATACTAAAGAAGTACGAGCTCGTTTATATAACTTATAAAATAAAGGGTATTAAGATAGATATAATAGTTAAGCTTAAAGGAATTAAGGTTAAACTAAAGATATTAATTAGGGTTTTAGGACTTATACTTAATAGTAAGCTAAATTAGAATATATACCTAAGGAAGGTATAAGCTAAGATAGATAACTAGATTTAGGTGCTCTACTATATTACTAGCTCTATATAAGGCGTGGTTCTACTAGTTAGTAGGCTTATATACGTGGTAGTAGTAAGGCTTATAATAATATTCGCGGCGCTAATATAGTATAACTTAAAGAATACCCCTAGGGTAGTAGGGAAGTATGTAAAGACCCTAATAATAATCTAGAATAAAGGATTATATAAAGTACTAGGGGCGTATAAGGCTACCCTAATCCCGGTCCTAGAGGTAGAGGCGGGAATCCTATTAGTGAGAGACTTCCTTAATAAAGCCCTACTATAGAGTAAGATCCTTTAAGGGATATATAAGACGGTCCTAAAAGGGAATATAAAGATTAAGTCTTAGTTATAACTAAGAAGGGGTAGGAGACAGCGCCCTCTACTACCCCCGTTAGCTAAGAAGGAGTTATAGGCAAAGCGGTTATTAAACGGGGTACTTAATAGCCCGACGTTATAGAAGAGGATACTAACCTAGTAGGAAGGCTAGTAGTAGGGCTGGTGGCGCTAATACTAGCGGGTATTAGAGGGCTGAAATATAAGCCTAGTATAAAAGGGTGACCTAGTAGGAGGGAGGTAGGACCTTTATAAGGGCTTAAAGAAGCCGGAGAGCTTTATAATAGTCTAATTACGTATAGATAAGATTAGGTTTAACTACTTTCTATTTATTAGGAAGGTGCCTAGGATCCTAAGTCCTAGCTACTTATATAAAGTAGCGAGGTAGACTGGTAAATATATCCTACTATTCTACCCTAACTATTATACTAGTAGGAGTTAGATATTACTAGAGGCTAGGTCGGATAATTATAATACTATTCTCTTATTATTAATAGGGATAAGGGTAGTAGTAAGATAGTTAACTAGGTTAGGCGCCCTCTACTAGTTTATACTAGTAAAAGAGATATTAGTAAGAACTAATAGAGAAGAAGGGCTCCGCCTTAATTAAAGAGAAGAGAATAAATTAATAAAACCTTAGTATTATAGATAGTAGACCTAACCCCTCGATATACCACCCTAATAGTAGGCCTATTAGGGGGGGGAGGGAAGGAGCTAAATAATAGTATAGCCTGTAGATAGTAGGTAGAGTTTTTATCTCTTAGCTAGGTTTCTCCTTGAATAATAGGTACGCTAGACGTAACCCCCTTAAATAGTCTACCCTTATTAGCTTTAGCTAGTATAGGAGTATAATTAATCAATTAATTAACTAACTCCTAGATCTAGTTAAAGTTAAATATACTCTAGCTATATTAAAATATATAGCTTTATACTAGATCTAATATCTAGGCGTTTATAAGGTAGATAGGCTAGATATTATATAATATATTAATATATAAGATAATAGCTCTTCCCCCTAAGGTAAAAAATTAAGATAGAGATAGATATACCTTTATAAAATATATCTTTCCTACTACCTCCCTTATATAGCTGTTATTACCGCCGGATTTCTTTAAGAGTAGAGTTATACTATCCCTATAAAATAACTCTACTACTATTTTAAATAATAAGATCCTAACGCGTTTATATAAAACTATATAATACCTTTTATTAACTAATAAGTTATTATCTAATAGTAATAATAATAGACTTAGCCTAGAATTCCTATAATTCTTAAAGCTATCTAGATTTCCCCCTTCTTAATTATACTTAAAGGTTAGGGCTCTAATTATATTATTATAGAACTTATACCTAAATAAAATTATATATAATAGGACGCGCCTAATTATTATATATCTATCCTAATAATATATTTAAGGTCGAATCCTTAGTAGAAAGTAGGATAGAGGGATATTTCCTTAAATTAAACTAACTAGTAAGGAAGGTAACTACCCTTACCTTCTTATATATAAGTAGTTTCTAGTCTAGCTCTATTTTATAATAACTATTAATAGATCCTAAGGCTAGTTACTTTCTACTACTAGGGTAGATTTACTTTTATTATATTTTAATTATAGTTAGCTTTATATTATACTATCTTATATAAGAGATATATAAAGACTTTTAGTCCTCTTACTAGTAAGTTTAAAGGGGCGTATAAATAATATTATATATCTAGAGGTTCTTTTAAATCCTATATAATTTAGTTAAATATATTAAGCTTTTTATTAAGATTACTAGAAAATACCTGTAAAAATTCAAGATTTTTACGTCGGAAAATCACCCCTACTACCTAGTGTTTAGTAGGTGAGGTAGATAGCGGGGAGTATATTAGATATATTAGTAGGTAGATAGCTTATATATACGATAGCATTAGCTATATTAGATATATATACCTATTCTAATAGCATTCTATACCTAGTAATAAGACGGATATTTCCCCCTATTCAGACTGATATTAGATATATTAGTAGGTGAGGTAAATAGTAGGGAGTATATTAGACACGTTAATACACCTATTCTAATAGCGTTCTATACCTAGTAATAAGACGGATATTTCCCCCTATTTAGAGTGATATTAGACACGTTAGTAGGTGAGGTAAATAGCAGGGAGTATATTAGACACGTTAGTAGGTAACATAAATAGTAGGGAGTATATTAGACGCGTTAGTAGGTAGGTAGCTTATAAATACGATAGTATAAGCTATATTAGATATATATACCTATTCTAATAGCGTTTTATACCTAGTAATAAGACGGATATTTCCCCCTATTTAAACTAATATTAGATACGTTAGTAGGTAAGGTAAATAGTAGGGAGTATATTAGATACGTTAGTAGGTAAGGTAAATAGTAGGGAGTATATTAGACGTGTTAGTAGATAGGTAGCTTATATATACGATAGCATTAGCTATATTAGATATATATACCTATTCTAATAGTATTCTATACCTGGTAATAAGACGGATATTTCCCCCTATTTAGACTAATATTAGATACGTTAGTAGGTAAGGTGAATAGTAGGGAGTATATTAGATTATCTTAGCTTATAAATACGATAGTATTAGCTAATACACTAATAGACCGATATAGATTATTCTAATAGCGTTATATACCTAGTAATAAGACGGGTATTTCCCTCTATTTAAACTAATATCAGATACATTAGTAGGTAATATAGTAGAATAGGTAATTTATAAATAATAATAGGATTTTTATTATTAATCCAATTATTCTAGCTGTTAGCATATAGAATTTAGTAGGTAAATTTATTTATAAAGATATATCTTCTAAACTACTATACTAATTTTTATAATTTTTAAAGCTTTAAATAGCTATAGATATCTTGTATAACTTTATTTAAGTAGAAAATATTATAGAGCGTAGGTATAAATATAAGTAGGATAGGAAGAATTATTAGAGTTTTAATATTCGCGCTAGTCTAGGAAAGGAAACTAGGGGACTTATTAACTAACTAATAAGCTGCGATAAGCTTAGGGTCTTAAATTACACTAATCTATACTAGTTTTTATAGAATTAATCTTAAGATTTCCTTACCTAATAATATATAGGTTAGATAGTTAGATTTAGTAGAAAGAAAGCTTAAGATCTAGTATTAAAGGCTATTCCTAATTAGGATCTATATAGCTCTATAATTACGCTATATACCTACTAATACTATATAGATCCTTATAGGCATATAATAACCTAAATATATATCTAATCTTACTTCGAGATAGTAACCCTCTAGTCTATTATACTATACTTTAGTAATAGTATTAATAAAGGTAATAGCTTTATTAGTATAATTATACTTTACCTAGCGTAGGTAACTATAGTCCTTAGGAGGTAGATCCTATAATAGACCTAGATTATTATTAACTTAGAACTTATATATAATTTTATTTAGTAATAATCTAGTAGTAGTATTTATAGAATTATTATAAATAGTACTAAGAAGTAGTAGTACCTCTACCTAATTAAATTTAGGATATACTAATAGGTAGAAGTATAAGGTAATTTCTATAAACTAATTAGTCTATTTAAACTACCCGTCTATTTAAGTATAATAGGCTATTAAAGTTAGTATACTTATACCTAGCTTTATAAAGACTATTTTCTAGAATACTAATATAAACTTAATATCCTAATTACTAATAAATACTTAAGGTATTCCCTAATCCCTTTTAAATAAGGTAATAATAATAGTATTAGCCTATTCTTTAATATCCTAGATATCTTTACCTAGTTCTAGAAGGACCTTTTTAGTAAATTTATTAATTATTATTAGGAGTATATTAAACCTATTAGTATTAGGGAGTTTAATAATAAAGTCTATTACTATAAAGTAGAATAAGATTACTAGCGTACTAACTAGTATTAGAGACCTGTATAACGCGTAGTAAGTAGTTTAAAATACCTAGTAATCTAGGTAATACGTAATATAAGCGTGTAATCTTTTAGATAGATACCTTATAAAGATAGAGTTAATTAGTCTATTATAAGTATAATAAAAACTACTATAATTAGATATATTATAAGTAATTTTAAATACTTTAGATTCTATAAACTTAGGTATATAAAGGTGTTTATAACTATTAGTAGATATATAGTATAATAGATTTTTTTTAGCTTAAACTAAATACTAGGTTTTTTAAGTAATTCCTAGGTAGTAGACTTATTAGTTTATATAGACCTAAGTAACTTAATTATTCTTATCTATACCTTATTATTCTTATAAGTAACCTAGAGGTAAGACTAAAAATTATTAGATATTTCTACTAAGGTAATATAGTAGATATCTTTTATAATATTAGGTAGAATTATAACTTTATCTAGTTTATCTAGCTATATATATATCTATAAAAGATATCTAGAATACCTTCCTAATTCTAAGATATCTACTTAGATCCTAGTAGTTATAATAATATATTAGGTATAATATTTAAATTACCTAACTTATAATATATAGTAATATTAAAACTAGATAGATATTATAAGGTATAAATAAGTTAAAGATTTAATTTATTAGTACTAAATATTATAAGTATAATCTACTTAGATATTAGTACTATAATAGAGTAATTAGTATAGATAATAATAGAAGGTATTTATAAAGATTTAATAAGATATCTTATCTTCTTTATAACCTAGATTATACTTATAACCTTAAGTTTTATAAGCTAATAGTTCTTCTTAGCTTTATTTAAGAGCTTACTAAGAAATAATATAAGCTAAATACTAGTTCTAGTAAAGGTCCTATTAAGTAAGGGGTCTGTCTTAATATAATAAACTATTACTATAGAACCCTAGTATTTAGAGGTATCTAAATTAATATATATTCATCTTATCTAATTATAATAAATAAGGAAGACTAGACTTTTAAATACCTTCTATAATATTTTATATACCTTAATTTTAATAATACTAGGTTTATTAATAACTACCTTTATAGATTAGTATTTATAAGTTATACCTTTAGCTTTATTACCTATCCTATTAACTAGGAGCTCTTTTATTAAGGAAGTCTTCCTACTTTATAAAGGTAGGATAATCTAGGTATATTAGTAGATTAATAATCTTAACTAACTAGTAAGCCTAAGGTATATTTTAAGATCCTATAAGTTTAATAGGAATTTTAGGGCTTAAATAGCCCTGATTTTCTTAGTAGATGTTAATAATCCTAGGCTATCTACCCTTTATATAAGTAGTATTATAAAGGGATAACCTAGAAAAGACTTAGTAGGGCTAAGAGAAATACGCTTTTAATAGTATAAGTTAAAAAGGTATTAAAGGTAAACTAAATATTCTTCTAGAGTTTTAGAATAAGTAATTATATTATTAATATACTAGAAACTACCTGTAAGAATCTAGATTTTTATATTTTACTCCTACTACCTAGCGTTAATTATATTAGGTATATTAGGCGGACTAAGACTAGCTTATGAATTAGATAATATCAACTATATTATATATACTTATATACTAATCTAAATAATTCTAATAGTATTAGAATTACTAGAATAAGATATATTTATATATATATAATAATATATCTAATATATATTTATTAGTAAACTAGGAAGCTTATATATTATAGAAAAATACGTATTTTCTATATATAATAGGCGCGCTTATATATTAGCCCTAGGGCTAGGAATAATACTATAAGTTACTAAATCCGTATTTAATATATTTAGTAACTTTTAGAAAATACTAGGTAATAGGACTAATAGGGGATAAGTCCTACTAATTAGCTATAATATAACTATATTAGGCTAGTACTAACTAGGTAATTATAATAAGTTACTAAGTCTTATTAATAACTAATAGTACTAATACTTAGTAGGAGAATAAATTGTAGGCGTAATATAGGTATAGGAAATAGGGCTAGGCTAGAGGGAGGTACTCTACGTGTATAGAAATTACGTGAATCGACTGTATTTAAAACCTATATTACGCTAGCGTTAACGACGTAGCTACTATAACTCTAGCGAGCTTCCTAATTCTTCCTAGCGCTAGAGGAAAATCACGGATTTAAGGCCTTAAATCCGGATTTTTTATATATAGGACTTTTAGGCTAGAATAAAAAAAACCTAAAATTTTCCTATTTATTACTAGTGTTTACCCTAGAAAATACGCTTTTAGTAGATTTTCTAGCTTTGAATTTTCTATACTAGTTCCTAGTTTACTAATATTATTAGTTAACTAGAATAGTAGTAGAGTATTATTAAGACTTTTAATATTTACTATTACAGTTATAGTTATACTAAATTTAGTAGGTGAAATCTATTTATTCTAATATATCTTCTAAACTACTATACTAATTTTAAGTATTTTTAAAGTATTAGATACCTTAGAATAAGCTAAGTAATATTATTTATACTAAAAATATTATAGAGTATTAATATAAATATAGGTAGAATATAAAGAATATAAGACTTTAATATTCTTTATAAAAGTAAGCTAAACTAAAAGTAGTTAAATAGAAGTATAAAGGGAGTATTCTATTAGCTATATACTAAAAAAAATAACTCCCTTTTTTAACTAGCCTAGAATCCTAGATAGGTAGCGGAACTTATTCTATTATAGTAAGAAGATGCCTTAGTAAATCCTTATAAAAGTTAAAGTAGTTTATTATTTTATCTTTATATATATAATAGTAGACTCTTATACCTTATAAGCGTAATATTTAACTATTCTTAGCTATAATAAGAGATAATAGTTAATTTAAGTCTATCTACTACTTTAATAAGAAATTAATAAAAGTAGCTTATAGTATTAATTATATAATTAAATAGGTAACTAGCTATTATATTAATAATTTCTAATTATAAAGATATTAGGTAGTTATCTATCTTTATAATCTTATTTAAGCTATAGATATTAATAATAACTTAGCCTTTCTATTTACCTTCTAGTATATCCCGCTAAATAATAAAAACTAGGTAACTATATTTTATTAGCTAGTTTAATTAAGTTATTTTACTCTATTAATATATTTTACTAAATATCTTATTAATAACTTCGTAATCTTTCTAGCCTAATAGGTATACCTAGTAAGGCTTTAGATCTACTTCTAGCTTAAGTAGAATAGGTATCTACTTATCTTCTAGAATATTAACGGTTTATCTATTATTAGACTAGATTTCTAGGAATTTATTAGCTATAGTAGTAATCTAGACTATATTATTATATTTACTATAGACTATTATTCTACTAGTTATTATATACTCTAGTAAAGGATTAATTATTATAGTAGATAAGGTAGTACCCTAGCCACTAATTTCAGGAATTATAGATAAGCCTTATAACTACGTAGCTATACCTATTATTACTATTATAGCTACTATAGTAGTAATACCTCACGCGATTTTAGATTTTTATAATTACCTTAGCTTTTATATTAACTAACTATAAGTAGTAAGTAGTATATCTTTAAGACTAATTAAATATATACCTACCTAATTATATTTAATAATATTACTATAACGGGTATATTATAAGATTTAAGTAGGTTAATCTATAATATTACATAATTATATAAATAATAAAGAGGAATTAATAATATAGATAAATATACTACTATTAAATCCTAGGTCGCTCTTATACTAGGGCTTAAATAAAAAGTTATAATTATTAGGTAGTTCTTTATACTAGTAAGATATAGGTACTAAGGTAGTAGATATTACTAGGATTATAACTATTCCTTTAATACAAATTATCTAATAGACTAGAGGTATTAACTTAATAATAGTATTAATTTTTATAACTATATCCTTATAAGTACTAATAGTTATATATTAGCTAGTAGAGTTAAGACGTATTTTTTAAGGTACTATTACAGCGTTACTAATAAGTATATTAGCTTAGAGGCTATTAATAATATATACTTTAATAATTATCTTAGCTATAATAGATTTCCTAAGTAAGATACCTTTAATAGAAATAGGTATTTTTATATACTCGCTTATTTTATATATTATATCACCTAGTCCCCTAACTAAGATTAGAGAAGATAGCTTAGAAAGCTTTAGATTAGATATAATTTAAAGTAATAAGGTGTAGTTAATTAGTATTATTAAGTAGGCTATATTTATATAAGCCTTAAGGATTTCTAATATAATCCTAATACTTAGAGTTATATAGTAAAACCCTTAAAATATATAGCCTAGTCTTCTTAAAGGAGGCGTAATACTAGATTTAATTAAGGCTCTCTTAGCTACCTTAATATAGTTAATAATATGTAATATATCTACCTTATTAAATAACTCTTCTACTAGGATATACTTTTCTAGGTTTACTTATTTAGTATAAAGGAAGTAAAAAAGCTTATTCTTAGAGGAAAAGATCTCTAAGTACTATTAGTAAGATTAAAAGTTAATAGGATTTATAAAGTAGATATTAGAATCTTAAATAATTTTATTAATTAGGTCTAGCCTATTAGCCCCTTTATATTCTTAGTTATAATTAGCGCCCTCTTAGTCTTTATAACTACTATAATAGGTACTATAACTTCTATTATAATCTTTCTTAGTTATATCTTCTATATTCTTATCTACTATATTCTTATCTACCTTACTATAATAGACCTTTAGTTATAGTAGTAGCGGACTATAGCTTTACTATTATTTCCTTAATTAGTTTTACCTAAGAAGTAAATCTAATAGATCTAAATTTACGTAGCTAGCTATTATTTAATAGCGATCTAGTAAAGGTATTAGATATAAGGCGCTTAAGGTTTAATTTCCTACCTATTATAATTAACCCTAGTATTACCTAGGCCTCTTATACTAATTAAAGTAAGTATTATTCTAGTAATTATTTAGATAATTAGAGAATTACTACTACTAGAAATTTAGCTAATATCCTTAATAAGTAGACTAACTATTAAGTCGGGTTTTAGTACTATAGATTAGTACTAACTTGAATACTTAGTACCTATTTAGATATCGACCCGAATACTTAATACTAGTTTCTAGTATCGACCTAAAAAGCCCTTAGTACCTTAGCGAGTTAGGTTAACCCGACCTAACTCGCTAAGGTATCGCTAAGACGCTAAGCCCCTAATAAAATAGTAAGGAACCCTAATTTTTTTCTAGAATTACCCCTATACTAAAATAAGATTTTTTAAAATTAGAATATTACTACCTCCTTTAGTTCTCTAGGGATATATATTACCTTTTTATATTACCTTAAAGAATTACCTAGGTTAGGCTAGGTAATAATAATAATAATACTTAGTAATATAGTAGTAAATTATAAATATAATAGTAAATACTATTATAAATAGAAAATATTAGTAATATTATAGTTATTATATCTATAGGAATAGCTAATTAGCTATTACCTTTCTATATTATCTTATTTATTATTAAGAATTACCTAGTTAGTAATAATAATAACGCTTAGTAATCTATTAGTAAGTTATATATATAGTACGAAATACTATTATAAATAAAAAGTATTTCTAATATAATAGTCTTAGTAAAATAATATAGTAGTACTAATATCTTAGCGAGTCGGGTTAATACTTCGGTACTAATACTTAGTACTACCCTATAGTATTAACTCGAATACTCGGTACTAACTATTAGTACTAACCTAAATACTCGGGCTAGGAATCTGGTATTAACTCGCTAAGAGTCGAGTCGGGTACCTAACTCGAGTTTAAAGTACTAACCTAACGCGGTTAGTCTATTAATAAGATATATACTAACTATTCCTAGTAGATTATTTATTTCTTAAATAGTTACCTAATAAGATTTCCTTCCTAGCTATTATTATACTTTAATAGTTTTAGTTTATATATATCTACTAGTCCTATTTAAGTTTATTAAGGTTATCTAGGAATTCTTCTAACTTTATATTTATCTTAGAACGGTAGATATTATAGTAGAGGTTATAATTAAGTTTATTATATATTATATTAAGCTAATTATTAGTAGTAGTAAGATTAATATCTTTAATAGCTTATAAAATCTTCTAGATATATTTATATAACTCCTAGTAGTTAGAAGTATTATAAAGAGTATATTTCTCGTGTAATATATAATTAATAGCTATATTAGTAGGCTACCTAAATCTATTAATAAGTATTTACTCTTATTTATTAATCTTAATACCTATTTTTATAAGTCTCTTATTATTCTTAGATAGCTTACTTAGCTACTAAGATAAGATAGTACCTTTTAAGTATATCTGAAAGTAAGTATAAACTAGGTTATTACCTGTAATACTTATAATACTATAAGTATACTTAAGAAATAAGTAGATATATATTCTATTACTAAGGTATTAGAAGTAGTAGATTTCCTATTATAAAGTAGATTAAAGAAACTAATATTACTAGAGTTCTAGCGTAGCCCTCTATTTATACTATTACTATTAAATCTAGCGGGTCCTTAGAGGCCTTAAGGCCTAGGTAATCTAGTAGGTCTAACTCTTACTAGATTAGCTATCTAGTAAGCCTAAATTATAATAGTTATAACTTCCTAGATAATCTACTAGATTACTAGGTTATTAACGCTAGCTATATTTATAGTAGATTAGAAGTTACTTCTAAATACTACTAGGGTTATATTAGTAAGATACTAGGGTCTAATAGGCTTATTATAAATTACCTCTTTAATAGATTAGAAGGTACCTTAGGAAGTTTCTAAAATTATCTTAGGGCCTAGAGTACTTAATCCTATTAGAGTTATTAGATAAGATATTAATAATAAGATAGCTATAATAAGGAGTTCTTTAAGGGATTACTAAATAGCTATTATATCTTATATAAATCTAACTACTACCTTATATATAGTTAATTAACTAATTACCTACTTAAGAGGCTAGGATAGCTTAAATTCCTTAATTCCTAGTAAATTAACTAGTTTAAAGGAAGTAGAATAAGACTATTATCTATTATCCCTTACTAATATTAAATATAATTACCTAAGAGGCCTAAGTCTCTTTAAGATAATATATAAGATTATAAAATAACTTATTTTATTAATAAGATAAGAGTATTAATATTTAGTCTTAATAAAATTATAAAGTTAAAAAGCTAATATAACTATCTCTTAACTAATAAGTAATATTATAATAACTAGTAAAGTAGGTCCTTTACTATATTCTTATAATATTCTTAGAGTACTTAAATTATAGATAGATAAATAGTATTAGAGGAGGGAGGTAGATTTTTATTATTAGGAGTAGGATTATTACTACCTTCTTAGTAGTAGCGAATTCTTAATAGGACCCCGTCTTTTATTAGAAATACCTTAAGATAATAGCGAGGTAGATTTTAATATTATAAGATAATAAGGTATATCTAGTACTAGTCCCCTACTAGTAAGATTATAGAGGGGTTTTATCCGCTCTAGTAGGTAGGTATTCCTTATAACTTCTAGGTTTTAGCCTAATAGACGCTTTACTAGAGGCTAGTAGAGTTAGTTTCAGTTTTAGTAAGCTCTAGATCTTACCTAATAAGTAATTAATTAGTACTTATTAAGATTAATATAGTATTACTACTATTAATATAGATATATAGGTTTTCTATAAGATAATTAATTATCCTAAGCTATCTATATAGTAAGAAGTAAATATAATAGATATATTAAGGCGCTAAGACTAATCTATTAATATTAAGCTATTAATAGCTATATTATATATTAGTTACTAAATATATATTTAGTAACTTTTAGAAATACTAGGTAATAGGATAAATAGAAGATAAGTCCTATTAATTAGATATAATATAACTATATAAGGTTAATACTAACTAGGTAATTCTAATATATTACTAAGTCTTATTAAGTAATTAGTAGTACTAGTACTTAGTAAGTAAAATAATAGTAGATATAATATAAGTATAAAATATAAGGCTAGGCTAGAGGTATTACTCTATATATATATAAATTATATAAATTAACTGTATTTAAAACCTATATTATATTAGTATTAATAATATAGCTATTATAACTCTAGTAAGCCTCTTATTTCTTCCTAGTACTAGAGGAAAATCTTAGATTTAAGGCCTTAAACCTAGATTTTCTAGATTTAAGACTTTTAGACTAGAATTAAAAAAACCTATAATTTTCCTATTTATTTCTAGTATTTTACTTATAAAAAGTACTTTTAATAGATTTTCTAGCTTTAGATTTTCTATATAAGTTTCTAGTTTACTAATATATATATCTTAGTATAATAGTTTTATAATATAAGTATAGTAGTTTTATATTTTTCTTAGGAAAGTATAGTATTTTTATAATTTATAATTAGTATATATCTAGTAAATTATAAAAATACTATACTTTTCTAGAATATTTTTAAAAATACTTCCCCTATATTTTAAAAATATTATATCTAGGAAAATATATACCTTAGAAGCTAGGTATATTAACTTTAAGGCCTCTTTTTAGGCCTAAGACTCTAGGTAGAAGACCTTATAATAGCCTTATAGTAGCTCTTATAATAGCTACTATAGTCTAGCTACCCTTATAAAGCTTCTAATATAATTACCTAGCCTAAGAATAGAGCGCGAAATACCTTAAGCTCTAGGCCTTAAAAAATTATATTTTACTATTAAAACTATTATTCCTTATAATAATAGTAATAGCTAGGAGGTTTATATAAGAGATCTCTAGGCCTACTTATATCCTAGGGATAGACGTACTAGAAACTAACTTACGGGGGCTACTACAGGGTATTTTAGGTATAGCTCTAGATGGACCCCGTATAGCTAATAAGAGACCCCTTAGAAAGACCCCTTAAAATAATATACGTAATACTAGAAAATACCTATAAAAATTCAAGATTCTTACGTAGGGAAAGATCACCCCTACTACCTGGCGTTAGTAGCGGTAACTACGGAGTAATAACACAGATATTTAGCGGGTAAAAAAGACGATATTAGCTATATTATATACACCCGTACACCTATTTTAATAATACTAATAGTATTATATTCCTAATAATCTAATATATATTTCTATCTACTTAGACTAATATTATATACGTTAGTAAGTAATAGGAATAGAGGCGGAGTAAAATAGTAATTTACGTATTCGGCCTACGAATACGATAGTATCTATCTTATAAATAGTTTTATACTATATAATAATAATAACGACATATAATATAATAGTCTTAGTACTACGCCTAGAGGTAGAGTAGTTAATAAGGGACGACCGGAGCTATTATAGAAGAGAATTAGTAGTACTATTATTAAATATAAAGACCTGGAGTAGAATACCTTTATAGAGTATACTGGAAGCTATATATAATCCCCTAGTATAGTAATATAAGCCCCTTATTAATAAGTTTTATAGTAGGTTTAGAATAATTAGGATGTTTATTACACGTTAGGTACGTATTCTACGCCTTAGCTAACCTACTATAATTATTAATTAGAGCGGTTAGAAGAGATATTAGGGTATTACCTACCTTAAGGTACTAGAGCTCTCTTACTATACCCTTTAGATTATAACTAACGCTAGTCTTAATAATACCGTAGTATTATAGTATAGACTTCCGTTCTTATAACTAGGCTATTATTATTAAGAATAGTGTTTTATAAAGGAGGATAGGTTAATCGCCTAGTAGTTTCCTTTACCCTCTCTTTAACGCTATTATATATCTAAGGGTATATAGGCTATAGTAAATATCGTAGGTTAAAAGTATTATTAAAGTATTTACGTAGGGTAGGATTAACGCCTTTAAACTATTTTTCTAAAACGTCGTTAGCTATATCTAGTAACTCGTAGTCCTATATCTTTCCTATCTCTTTTTTATATATATAACGATAATCTTCGCGTTTATAATAGCGTTACTCCTCCTATCTTTTATACTACATTCGAATAGCCTATATACTACCCTAGCCCTTCGGACTACCCTAAGGATTCTATAGATTAAATATAGGGCGATTAGTAGGCTACTATAAGTCCTAGGGGCTATAGAAACCTCGTCAGCGGAGGTTAATTCTAAAAGACTACTTACCGTTAATAGTATACTAGGCTTCTTTATAGATTTTAGGTGGAATACTATAGCGTAATATAATATAGCCCTATATATTATAAGTCGGTAGTAGGGTAGTAGGTTAGTAAGAGGGAGGTTACTAAGGAGAAGATTACTACTAAGAGCGTGAATTCTTAGCTATTTTAACTATACGGTGCTTTTCTTATTTAGCACGCTTTCTTTACTAACGTAGACCCTATACTATAGAAGCCTTAGTAGTATAACTAAAATCGAGTGTTAGCTGAGATATACTATAGCTATTTTAGATATAGGATAGAAGATATAAGGAGTAGTTAGTAGGAAGAATAGGAAGTTAGGATTTACGCGTACTATTTAGCCGTAGGGCTAATAGCTAATATAAGTATTTAACGGATAAATAAGATAATATTAACTATATTATATATACCTATATATTAATTTAAATAATTCTAATAGTATTATATCCCTTATAATAAGATATATCTTTTTATCTATTTAGACTAATATTATATATATTAGTTAGTAACTAGAATAGAAGCGGAGTAATATTAGGACTTTTAATATTCGCCGTTATAACCACGGTCGCACCTAAATTTAGTAGGTAAAACTATTTATTTAGATATATCTTTTAAAGTAGTAGACTGATTTTAATTATTATTAAAGTGTTAAGTACCTAGAAATAAGCTATATAACTTTAGTTAAGTGGAAAATATTATAGAGTATAGGTATATAGGTAGGTAGAATACGAAGAAATCTAGACTTTAAAGTTCCTCGCTTTTCCTACTAATCTGAAAGGGGTAACTAGGGGACTTTTAACTAATTAATAAGGTAGGATAATAAAAAATAACTCCTGTATTAGGCTAGGCTATAATCCTAAAAAGGTAGTAGAACTTATTCTATTATAGTAAGAAGATATACGCGATATATATAGATCTACGTAGTAATAGAGGTATTAACTAATATATCTACTATATTTATTCTATATATAATTACTATTACTATCGCTACTACTATTACTATTACTATTATAAGGAATAGGTTAGTTATTAACTTAGCGCTTTATATATTCTATATTACCTTCTAGTACTATTACCTACTATATTTATTAATTTATTTCATAGTATAACTAGTATATATATCGGCTACTTTACAGGTAGCTATTACTAGTCTTCTAAGGTAGGTAGTCTTAATAGCGCCTCTTAATTAATAGGTCGACCTCTTTATTAGTTACTACCTTAGTTAGCTAAGGGGATATTTATTAATTATTATAACTAAGTACTATTTATTAGTAGACTAATAATAGGAAGGGGTCTATTATTAAGAGGTCTCTTATTAGCTATACAGGGTCTATCTAGAGCCGTACCTAGTATTTCGCGCTATAAGGGGGCTGATACGCCTAGCTTCTAGGTACGTAATTTCCTAGGTGTAGTATTTTTACAATATAGGGGTAGTATTTTAAAGATATTCTAGAAAAGTATATAATTTACCGTTAAGAAATCGGTTTATAGATAAGAGATCTAGATTTAACTATAGAATTAGAGAACTCCCCTCTACTTTATATTATTCTAGGCGTTTATAAAGTAAATAGATAGGTCTTATAGTAAGATTATTTAATATTTATTTAATAATTTATATAGGTCTAGTTATATACTAACCCTAATCTAAATTTACCTAAATATAAGCTATTACTACTTAGCCCTACCTATCTAGGATTTACCTGTAAAACCCCTTTTAGTAATTATCTATTTATTTATATTATTAATAATAATATATTATAGATATTAATTCTAATAAAGAACTTATATATATAGCTACTCTAGCCCTCCTTATCCTTAGTCTATATTATATTAGTTAAGTCTTATACTACGCTTATATCCTACTAGTTAAATATTAGAGTAAGGAGTAGAGTCTTAATAATTTTCTACTTAAGTAAATAAGGTGGATATTTAGATTTACTAAAGATAAGATATATTAATTACTTACTTATTTTAACCTTAAAAGTATTAACTAGTAATATAGTTATTAGCCTAGCTTAGAGCTCGCTTTATATCTTATTTTAGTAAAATCCTTATACCTATATCCTTTATATAAGTTATTAATAATATTTAGCTAGTCTCCCTCCTTTATTTCTACCGTAATTAATAATATCTTTAAGTACCTATATAATTACTATAATCCTATCTTATACTAGTATCCTATTTTTAAATATAATAGAATCTAGAGGTACGTAAGGGTAATTAAATATATAGGTAAAATATATAAGAGGTCTATAGTTTAGGGGGTTTATTAATAGAATATTTCAGCGCTTTCATTAATTAAAGGATAACTAGAGGTTCTTCTACTTTATATATAAAAAGGTATATAGTATAGTATAGTTAGGGGTAATATACCTAGACGGTCTAATTAGTATACTATATAGCCTATTTAAGGGAAAGGTAAATAACTTAATAATACTATAAACTTCTAGTATATAAGACTAGCTATATTAAGTATTCTAGGGGTAGCGAGTTCTAGATCTATTTAGTAATAAAGCTTATAAGTATATAGAATTTATTATATTACTATATATAGGCTACTTAAATATATAGAAGAGAAAGTTTAATAGAAGAATAGCTAGTATATAAATCGCTATTAAGTATAGTTTTAAGATAATATAGATACTTTAAGTAATAAATATCTTTAAGTATAGAATAAAATTAGGGCTAATACCTATTAGTAATATCTATTAGGTAGTAGTACTATTAATAAACTATTTTACTTATTTATAAGGCTAAAATATAGTATCTAGTTAATTTAGAATAAGGCCTTTAATAATTTATTAATATTTATTAGTAATTAACTCCGCCGAATAATTACTTAGGTATATATTTTTATATTAAGCCTTATAGTATAATTAAAGGGATTATAGGCTTATAATTTATATATAATTACCTAACTCTAACATTATAATACTATTAGTTTATAGACTATATTACTAATAAAGAGCTCGTTATTAAATTTAAGATTATAGAGAAGCTTATAGAGATAAGTTATAAAGTAGCCTAAATTTATAATATATATAAGAAATATAGGAAACCCGCCCTTATTAAGTAATATAACTTATCTATATAATTACTATAAAATAGTAAGTATCTTATAAGACCTTATTTCTTTATTCTCGCCTAAAGTTTCCGCTTTTATATTCTATTTAGTTTTTCTACTTTTTATTCTAAAATATCCTAATCCTAAGTTACTTAAATATTAGGGGTCTATACTAATAGTTATTCCGTCGTTCTATATTATTTTATATATTAGAGCTATAAAATATACTTAAGTATTATATCTACTAGTCTTATAGTATTCCTACTATATATTATTAACCCTATCTTTACTAAGCTCCTTATTAACTTCTATATAAAAATCCTTTATAATATTTCTCCTTTACTTACTATTATTATTACTAGAAAATGCCTGTAAAAATTCAAGATTTTTACGTCGGAAAATTACCCCTACTATTAGACACGTTAGTAGGTGAGGTAGATAGTAGGGAGTATATTAGACGCGTTAGTAGGTAGGTAGCCTATATATACGATAGTATTAGCTATATTAGATGCATGTACCTATTCTAATAGCGTTTTATACCTGGTAATAAGACGGATATTTCCCCCTATTCAGACCGATATCAGACACGTTAGTAGGTGAGGTGAATAGTAGGAAGTATATTAGACACGTTAGTAGGTAACGTAAATAGTAGGGAGTATATTAGACGCGTTAGTAGGTAGGTAGCCTATATATACGATAGTATTAGCTATATTAGATGTATATACCTATTCTAACAGCGTTCTATACCTAGTAATAAGACGGATATTTCCCCTTATTCAGACTGATATTAGACACGTTAGTAGGTGACGTAAATAGTAGGGAGTATATTAGACGAGTTAGTAGGTAGGTAGCTTATAAATGCGATAGCATTAGCTATATTAGATGTATATACCTATTCTAACAGCGTTCTATACCTGGTAATAAGACGGATATTTCCCCCTATTTAGACTGATATTAGACACGTTAGTAGGTAAGGTGAATAGTAGGGAGTATATTAGATATTTTAGCTTATAAATACAATAGTATTAGCTAATACACTAATAGACCGATATAGATTATTCTAATAGCGTTATATACCTAGTAATAAGACGGGTATTTCCCCCTATTTAAACTAATATCAGATACGTTAGTAGGTAATATAGTAGAATAGGTAATTTATAAATAATAATAGGATTTTTATTATTAATCCAATTATTCTAGCTGTTAGCATATAGAATTTAGTAGGTAAATTTATTTATAAAGATATATCTTCTAAACTACTATACTAATTTTTATAATTTTTAAAGCTTTAAATAGCTATAGATATCTTGTATAACTTTATTTAAGTAGAAAATATTATAGAGCGTAGGTATAGATATAAGTAGGATAGGAAGAATTATTAGAGTTTTAATATTCGCGCTAGTCTAGGAAAGGAATCTAGGGGACTTATTAAATAACTAATAAGCTATAATAAGCTTAGGGTCCTAAATTACAGATATTCTATTATAGTAAGAAGATTACTCTTAGAGTCTCTATTATTACTTATTTAATTTATATCTTTAATACTATTAAGCCTATTAGTATATAATTATACTATACTTATAACCTTTTTATTAGATATCTAGGGACGGCTTAGTATATTATTATTTATAGGGATAGTAAGACTAATTTTACTAGTAATATATTCTAGTATTTTTTATATTTATTCTATCTCTTTACTTAGGTACTATTAATATAAGACTTAATTTATATAGAGTATTTAAATAAAGTCTTCTTAGGCCCTTATTTACTTTTATAAAAGAGTTATAAAGGCTTATAACTCCTTATAAAGTATATTTAATATATTATAAGTCTATTATATTCCTTTAATTAAATATTTAAGTTCCGCGTTAATATTAAGTTACTACTTATAAATAAGTTCTAGCTTCTTAATTAAGGCTAGGTCTTAAGTACTAGTTATTATAGATATATTAATATTAGTAAGTAGAGGGGCCTAAGTACTACTTATTAATATAAGCCTATTAATACTTATAGGTATTATTACTAGAGTTATTATATTATAGGATTTAAAGAATTTTAAACTTTACTTTATAAAATTAACTAAAATAGTAGTTATATCTTAAGTTAGATAAGACCTTTATATTTATTTAGGTCTTTACCTATCCTTTTATAACCTTATCCCCCTATTCTTTTTCTTATTCTACTATTATAGTTATTATAACTAATAGATAATACTATTAGTAGAATTAGCTTTATCCTTAAGATTACTCCTAATACTAATATTACTCTAGTAGCTAGTATTACTCTAGTATTAAGGACTTAGGCTTTATTACTAGTAGGGGGAACCTTTTAATATAATATTTATACTAGAGGGTAATAGTAATATTACTATAAATAAGAGTAAGATAGATAAGCTTTTTAAAGAGGAATCTTATTTATTATTTTCTTTATAAGAAGGAATTTTATTAGAACTAATATTCTCTATTTCCCTTATAACCTTTTTACTCTAGTAAGTAGAGAGTATATCTTATTTAATATTATAATCTTATATTTTCTCCTTCTTATCTTTTATATCTTACTTCTTTTTATATTTTCTAGCTTAAACTTTATTAGCTATTAATTATTATTAATTTAGTACTTATATAAGGTTATTATTAATTATTATATACCTAGATCTCCTATTATATTCCTTCTTATACTTATACTATTTAAGTAGTACTACTACCTTTTATTAATAACTATTCTAAGAGTAGGAATAGTAGGTATATACTAGAAAGTCTATATATACCTACTTTAATAAGTATATAATTAATAAATATTATTATTTCTTTAATATTAAGAAGCGTTCCTTTATATATACTTTATCCCTTCTACCTACCTCTCTTATACTTCTTATTATAACTATCCAATTATAAGATATTTAAGCTCCTAGTCCCCCTTCTCTTATACCTCCCTAAATACTATAATAGCTTCATATTATATAACCTAGCTTTCTTATAACCTTTCTCTTTATAAGGGGACTTTTATAGGGTAGGTTAAGAGGAATATAAGGGAAGGATTAAGAGGTTCTTAGGGTATAAGAGGTATATTTATATAAAAGCTAGTAATAATATCTTCCTATTAATTATATAAATATATAGTAATTATATATTTATTATACTATATTAAGATCTTTAGTTATAGGGATATAAAAGGAAGATCTAGCGTATTAGTAATAATAATAGTAAAGGTACTAATACCTAGGATATCCTTAGAAGACTTTAGAGTACGCCTAGGAGGTATAAAATAACTATTAATAATAGTAGAGGAAGGTTATAAGAGAGATAGAATAGATATAAATATAAGTAAGTAATAGATTAACTATAAAGGATATTAAAATAATAGCCTAATTAGGCTATTATTTATATTAAATTAGTAATTTAATAATTAAATTACTAACTTAATAATCTATATAATTAGTAAATACTATAACCTAATATAACTATTAACTATTAAATAATCGCTTAAAATCACTTAAAATTAGGACTATAAAACCTATCTAATAACGTCTCCTACAAGAGGTTACTATATAACCTAAAGAAGAAAGGGGTCCTAACCCTTATTATACGGTAGGTATAGAGCTTCCTAATAGAAAGGGCTTTAGTAATTACGCTAGGCTAGGAGATAAGTAAGATAGAGATAGTAGAAACTAGGATCCCTCAGGGATCTCTAATATTACCTACTTTATTTCTATTTTTTAACTCCCCGCTTATAAAAGAGTATATAAAGATAAAACTCTAGGTATAAACTAGAGGCTTTATTAATAACATCTACCTAATAGTATATAATAAAAGTATTAAGGAGAATTATAAGATCTTAATAAAGGTATATAAGGTATACCTTTATTAGGTAAATATATATAAGATAACCTTCGCCCCTTATAAGTATAAGTTAGTCTACCTATTAAGGAGCCTAAAGAGGTTTAATATAAAGGTAATAGTAGACTTTAGAGTAGTAGTAGTACGCCTAGAGATATTAATAAGAGTCCTTAGACTTTATATTAATAGTAAATTAAGGTAAGGCTTCTATATTAATAAAATAAAATTAAGGATAGAGATATAAAAGCTAGTCTTATTAATTATTACTAGCTTAATGTAGGGTATTATACTTAATAGGGCGAGATAGGTTTATAGTATTATAGTCTAATTAGTAATAACCTACGTAGTAGAGATATAATATAACTTAAAGGGGATATTAAAGGTAAAGAAGGCTAATATTATAGCGCTAGAAACTATATAAAATAGGTACCTAAGAATAGTACTTAAGGCCTTTAAGGTAATTAGTATATAAGTATTAGAGGTAGAATTACTAGGGGTCCTATTAATAAAGATAAGCCTTAACTAGTTAATATTATATATACTAATAGCGCGGGGGATCTACCTACTAATTAAGGAAGGGAACGCGAGGATCTATTATAAGTTAAAAGGGAAAAGGGGAAGGGAGAAAAAGATTATAAAGACTCTAATAGAAGAGAAGTAGTCCTAGGTAAGGGGAGCCCTTTAAGTAGTAGTAGGGGGAAGGGATATTAGGATAGTAGCCTAGCTTACCCTTAAAGAAATTAGGAGGTAGGTAAAAGAGAAGTAGAAAGAAAGGTAGTAAGGATATTAAGAGGATATCCCTAATTATACTAAGATAGTAGTATAAAGGGGTAAAATCTAAGAGATAAGAGTTAATCTTTATATAAGGCTTTTTAAGGCTAAGAGCTCCGTAGGTATCTAATTATATATAGAGAAGATCGGACTACGCGCCTTCTTATATAAAAGAAGGGTACTAGGGGTTAATAATACTAGTTATAAATATAGATAAAGGTATTAAGATATTAAGTATATACTTATATTCTACCCTAATTATATAAAAGGGAGGAGGTAGATACTTTAAAGGGCGGGGTTAAATAACTTCTATTAGATAGTATTAAACTTAAAGAGGCTAAAGGTAGTAATTAAGTAGGTTATTTAATAAGGTATACTTAACTAATTTACGTTAATAAGGGAATAACTTAGAGGGGCTATATAAGGGTAGATAGGCTCTAATTAGAAGGTAGAGGGGTAGGTAACCCTAATAAAAGAAGAGATAAGATAGTATAAAGAGTATAAGATAGGGTAGTATATAATATCTAAAGTTCTAGAAGTATAATAGTAAATAGGGTAGGAGATAAGGTTTTCTTCCGTAGATTATAATTTCCTCTAGCGAGCTAGATATAGACCGCCCTTATTAGCTCTAAGTAGCTAGATAGTAGAGTATAAAATATAAATATAAATATAAATATAAAACCTATCTAATATAGAATAGATTAAGTTCGGCTTTACCCTCAGGACGACTAATAGCTAGATACTTGATGCACATAATACATAGAGATTTAGGTGGTAATATAAGGCTAACATGATATATTTACCGTGCGTACTATATCGCACTCCTTATCATCGCTTCTTATTGATAAATATCGCTGGTGCAAGCGTGACATAATGATGGTATGCGGGAAGTGGACGCGACTTGAGAACTGTCCATTCTGCTCATCGACCTTGTATCGGGCCACAATCACAGCAAAGTGAAAGAATAATCTTAACAGTGAAGCCTCCAGCTTCATCACTATTGACCGTTTCACTAGCGCAGAGAGCGCATTCATGTGCGTCCAGGATCGCTGAGATAGCAGGTCCCTCCCTTCTTTTAGCTTATAGTGAAGAAAGAAACCATGCTGAGTAGATACATATTGCGGGCAAGCAAGCAATTAAGGAAAAGGTGACTGTGGGAAGATGAATGTCCGAAGCCGAACCCGAAATTCAGCAAATACCTTTGGAGTGTGCAGATCGGTTGCCAAACCTTCTGCAACGTTGTATTCCTTGGAATGAGTGGCATTTTTTGCCCTATCTAGATATATATCATTTGCGCTAGACAGTGAATAGGACAGCGGCAACATACGTATCAAACATGAACCTCACACTCGTGCCACATCTCGATCCTGTCATCAACCTATCCCACCCCATTCCCATTCCCACCCACAACGTTCTACTGACAAGGAGGCAAAACGAAACTCTAGAAACCATCACAACCTTCGAGAGTATCAGGCGTGTCAAAATTGTAAACGGAATGCGGGGCTCACATGTTGTAAAAAGTTCATGATCAGATACCTGATGTCCCTTGAGCATAGATTGATGGAAGAAGTAGTTCATCGTAATTGTAAGACGGTTAATAACGGCTCCAGATATTCACTGCGATCGAGTTCCGCCAGTGGTGAAGACATTAGTCTGGGATGGAGGGGAACGGTGTTGCGTTCTCGAGGGATTGATCCACGACCACACTGAGCGAAGGTGGTAGGTGTTGTTGGATGAGAGTCGATTAACAGCTTCAATCGGCAAACTTTAAACAAAGGAAGTGAGGAACAGTATCAACAAATACATTTGTAGTCATTATAACGCTGATATTGTACATCGCCCCAAAACGCCAACGCTATGCTAATGTCCCACACCACCAGCAACCCAAGGCCCAAAATTCGGATCGTCAGCCGGCGGAAAGAAACCTCCATCAGGCTGCTGACCTGGCAATGGCTCTTCAGGTGGTGCAATGTTCTGCTGCGGCGCAGGTTGCGCCTGTCGCTCCACTTCCTGCCTATGAGTGTTCTGTCTCTGCTGTCTGTAGTAGACTAGGAATGCCAGTGCGGCCGCCAAGCCGACAATGACGATGCTTTCGATGATGCTCTCGTCGAAGTCGTCGTAGTAGTCGTCATCGCCGCCAGGCATGCCGTCGGGCAGTGGATCGTCGTAATCGTCGTCTGTGCCGTGATAGTAGGGGTGAGGATCTTCGAGGAAGTTGGAGATCCATTCGCCAAACGACCAGTCCTTTTTGGTTTCTACGAATATGTAAGATTGAGGTTCATAGGGTTATTGGATATAGATGACATACCTGGCTCCGATTGAATGGAATTGACCTTCCCGTTCGTTATCGTGTTCCAAAAGCTCCGCATCCGCAACTTTGCCAGACTCAATGTGACAGGTAGGTATGCCTCTTGGTTCGTCTCCAGCGCTTGGTCATAGAAACGCTTCGCAAGATGAAAGTCTTGCTCGACTCCCATACCGTTCTCATGTATCCAACCAAGGTTCCACAGTGCCTGGGCGCTCTGATGAGTCTCGGCTGCAGTTTGGTAGCAAGTCGCTGCTTTCTCCATGTCCGCCTCAACACCATAGCCACCAAGATAATAGTCTCCCATCTTGACCATGGAGTCGATATTTGACTGTTTTGCGGACCTTGTCCAATAGATCAGAGCGAGGAACGCATTTCGAAGCAAGGACGTTCGTCGCTTCTTCCAAGGGATCAGAGCGTCGAGCGACAGAATTGACTTGTACTCGTCTAAGATGAAGGCAACATTCGCTTGTGCAGACTCGTAACCTTGCTCGGCGGCCATCATGTAGATAGCCAAGGCCGATTCACTGTCGCCTTCGTCATAGGCTCTGTTCGCTTCATCAAAAGCAGAATGTATACTTTCGACTTTTTCGACAACCAACTTGTAGTATGCCGTTGCCATGCCACAAGAACGCTCTCGGCCAACACCGTTGTTGCTTATCTCGGCAAGGTGATAGAAAGCCTCAATATGTCCGTGTCGAGCTGCGAGATCAAAGAAGCGAGTGGCTGCGTTGATGTCACCTTGGTCCAGGAATAGCTGACCCATGTTGACCTGGGCAGACGCAAAGTCCTGATTGGCGGCCTCTTTGAAGTAGTCGGCAGCCAACACGGCGTCTCTACGTGTACCCAGCCCGTGCAGATGCATAAGCCCCAACTCGTACTGGCACAAAGCGTCACCATTTGCAACTCCACGCTTGAACCATACCAACGCCTTCTCGAAGCTCTGCTCCGTGCCTTCACCTCGAAGGAACATCCTGCCGATATAGCCAGCCGCTTTCGACGCAATCTTCGCGATGCCCTGATCTTCTTCTTTTATCGAGCCATCTTTCTGCCAGTACTTCCGGGCGACGGTCATGAAGTACGCCCTTGCCGTTTTCAAGCTTCTCCGCATGGTCCGGGAACCTTCGTAGTGTAGTCGGCCTAGACTGAAGGTGGCCTTGAGATCGCCTTTCCTTGACATCAGATCCAGGTACTCCAAGACGTCATCAAAGTCAGCGTGGGCATCTGAATTAGGGCCACCCTTGTTTGCGTAGACTCCAGAGCTGATCACACTGGCACCTTCTCCATAAACACCTCCATGCTCATCTGCAATCTTGTAGGAGTCTTTCTGTAGTAGCATCCCGCCGGGTGGACCTGATCTTGAATACGCGATTGCCTTGTCTGCCACTTGCTTGTACCAATACGACGCCTCGTTACAGTTTCTCGGCGTGCCGACCCCAGTATGGTGCCGATATCCCGTAGTCATCTGCGCCCTAGTATTTCCTCCCATCGCCGCGAAGGTATGGTACATCAACGCCTTTGCCTGATCCCTTTCAACCACTCCTCCAATTCCCGTGGCATACATGAATCCGACCATGTGTTGCGCAGAACTGTTACCGTTCAGTGACGCCAAGTCAAGATACCTTCGGAAGGCCTTGGTATAATTACGGGGATGTGTGTATTTCCCGAAGAAGTTCATCTCTGCCAATAGAAACATGGCGTCCGGCTCATTCTCATCCGCTGCGGTCTCCAGCAACTGTACAGCTTGCGCCAGAGGCTTGCTGAGTTTGGGCGCTTCCGGTTGGGGGTTGAGATAATCATCTTTTGGTGGGTTGTTCATGAATAACAATACAAAAGCCTCCTTCGAGTAATATAACATTGTCCCCATCAGGCCAGAGTTCTTGTCGAAGCTTGGGAGGCGGCTCCGTGTTGGCTGGAGTGGTTGGAGTATCCGGAGGGCTTCACCAACAGTGAAAGATGCTGTTTAAGCCCATTAATTTGTATTATGTTGCAAGAGATGATCCAGTTTACCCTGAGTTTGACCGCTGCCGTCGCTTATTTCTTGCTGCCATTGCGATTCGGAGTGTATAGCTGCATTGAGCACGGACTTCTCCCTCGCCGGCTCCTTTGTACTGTCATCACCTGTATAGCTCAAAACTTTTACGTTAAGGGCAAAGCAGAACGCCCATATCGATACTAACAGCAGACACGTTAGTTAGTAGGTAATAGCTGAGGGTGGACTGGACATACAGCATATGAGCCGCAAGAAGCGATTGCACATGGCTGCTCCTGGGCGAGATATATGGAGAAAGCAACACCAAGGCCCTCTGACAGTCTCACAGCCGCCCGTATACAAAAACGTTACCGCCAGATCATATCTCCGCAGAAAACATGAATATCAAAATGACAGATTTGATGATTTGTCTCAGTACCTCACCTCGGCAGCTAAGCCACCTTAGTCAGCACTGTCCGCCCGAAGGGGCATAGCGCCGAGCCACACAGCTGATGCACAGCTGAGCTCTCTTGAGGCATCTGCAGCATCTCTAAGGTCTTCCCAGGTGCGAATATACTCCTCTACGTGCTATAGGTTGATACTATTGGTACCAGTCTGATACATGATATCGACGCATTCATAATATCACTTAACTAGTAAGTATGCTACATTCGCAACCAAACCTACAACCCTGTAAGATGGGAGCAGTAAAATAACCCAGACGCACTGATAGCAATCCAATGAATTATCCTTCCCTCGTGGTTAAAGCCGTTCTCTAATGCATAACACAACACCCTCCTCAGCGAAACAGCAATGGGAGTCGAGGTCCATACTGCCGAGTCACCCATGGTGTAATGGCCCCCACGTCAGCATGGTCATCAAGGCTTGTCATGTCATGCAGAAGCACTTTTGGTGGTAAGGAATCATATGTTCTCTCTGTGACCCAACCAATGGGATTCATGACCTCGAATCAAGAAATTAAAGCATAAGGGCATACGACTTGATAATCATACAATGAGTGCTGTTGAGAACTACCTTCGATATAACGATTGTATTCTGGCTTCCATGGCAATGGCGATGAGGATGGTGTTTCCTCACGGCTATATGAGACCGGAGATGGTATACATCGGTACTTTGGTTGTAACTTCACATCAATATTGGATCGATATCCCGCAGCTCCAATCAAACTCGTCAAGGGTGACTATCCATAGCGGTGAAGAGATCTTTTCCCCTACCTCAGCTATCTTCCATACTGAAGAAGATGAAGGGGCGTATTTCCCGTCGAGCGCATGCTTATCAGGTACCGCCAACAAACGATGACGGCCTGCACGGATGAGGATTACATGCATGGTCATATTATGTAAGTACCTGAAGGTCAACGACTGAATGCGCATATCTCGCCTCGTAACCAGGAGGAACAGACGGGGCTCAGATCTTCAGGCCAGCCATGTTGATCTGACTGCCTTAGTTACAACAAGACAAGTACGCTAGCAGCTGCTATACTCGGAGCAACCGGGAGCTATTGTGTGTGAGACGGCAGGCGAGAGCGTGCCGCAGGGTTGAGTATCCACCATCGTCATCCCGAGTGGGACCAGATAATCGCGAGACGGATCTTGCCGATGTTGCAACGGTTCTGTTGGTGACCTCAGATGTTGGTACACAATTAGCAATCTCGCGATCTACTTTGTGTGGGATTGCAGTTGGCAACGTTGCTCACTCCGTTCGATCCGGATAAGACATCGGCGGTGTGGAACGGCTGCAGCATCCTTCTAGAACAGGGTCATACCTAGATTCATCTTCAACCCTGGATAGATTGATTCAGATCCAAGGCACGGCCTTAAGCTGAATAGCTCCATAAACTTAGCGTAGCTTCCCCATCTCGCGCCGTTAGGATAGCTGAAGTCAGTATCGGAAATCCGCTGATTGAATTGAGAGACGAACGGTCTGGCTTGGCAGGATCGAGTTGCTGACACTTCTGACATGCATGATGACAGATTGCGTACATGGAGTAAGCAGCTTGCAATCCTTTAAGGCTATGTGCATCCATCCTTTGCAAGCGTACAGCCCAATTCCCTTCCGTGTACTTCGTACTCCATCCGCCATTGAGCTTGGTGGTAGGCTCAGTACTCATACCCATACCCTGGAAAGCGCGTTCTCTAGAGGGGGGAGCCTACGTCACATTAGCCCCCGGAGCGAGGTACCAGCGGAGGCCGGCCGCCTTAGTAAGCCCCCCCCGGAAGAGCATGGTGGCCTGACAGGCCGCTTAATACAAAGGTTATTTCTTCAGATATAGTTTATTTTAAGGCCGGTATACTAGGTCGTTCTCCCGCTGCCCCCGCTCGAATTGATTGAGCCCAGTTAGCTAAGCCGTCCGATCGGAGAGCCCAACCGAGCAAGCCACCAAGCTGAACGGCGGAGGGTGTACGCGGGGTTTTACGCGCACAAGGACGGGTCCATGGGGGTGTGCGTAGACCGATAGCCCTTTTGAAACCGCCTCTCTTGCCTTTGAAACCACCCTCCGCCGTTTTACGATTCTCACACCGCCGGAAGACTGACCGTAGGACTATCATGTATCCGAGAGATCCGACAACGGTATGCAGGTGGTATTGCATATAATGTTCGCATGTGCCTGTGTATCCCACCAACACTTCAGCATCAAGATAAGTCCGATCAATATATGGATGCTTCGAGTCCAATGAGTTTGTCAGTGTCTGAATCAGCTGCTGAGATGCGAAGCTGGCGCATGGCGATGCAGAGAATTCGATACAGTCTCTCGTACAAATTGATGGAGTCTAGCAGCATTGACAGATACGAGCCCACACATATGTCAATGCTCGGAGTAGTAGTGATGCGTCTGATTGTAGCATACCGTCGAGACAGACCCGAGTAGAGGCGTTGACTGGCGGACCGGTACAAAACTGTCCGCGCCGAAAGCTGGCGAATCAATTTTGGACCGGTATTCGAAGGATTTGCGCATGCTTCAAGCTATGGCAATTCTGAAAAGTCATCTTGAATCTCACTCGGGCGGCAAAATCCGATCAATGCATGCCAAGGCTGTGTGATTCAGCTTAGATCTGCATAGACCACGAATCCGTGATGGGACGAAGGATATACCTGCTGGCCTGAATATGGCAAATCTAGGCGAATGTAACACAGATTGTTCTTGTTAGGCTCCCCAAGACAATTGACCATAATGGCGTGTTGCAAGATAGAAAGCGAAGTTTTCCGTCTCTTTGTTGCGGACCTGAGCTCCTAGATTCGCTAGAAACGGGTGGGTTTCAGGTGGTAAGGTAGTCAGGGTTAAGGTAGCCCTAGCCATCTTTCTCGACTGGATACTAAAGTATGAGCAACAAGGAGTTCCGATTCGTGGAAGGCAGAATAAGGAAATGCAGGGTGGACGTTAGGGGGCCATAAGCCGAGTTCCTAGTTGCAGGGAGTACGTAGGGACCTCCGAGAGTCTTCAGTCTTCAGTCTTCAGTCTTCAGACTTCCATACTTCAGACTTCTGCAGGACCGGAGACCGACGCTGTCAATAAGCCTCTGTCGAACCATGCGCTTATGCAGGATCTTACTAGGTGGGAGACTGTGCCATGGCAGGGCTGGTAGCCTCTGCGAGAAAGCATGAAGATTGATTTGATTACTCGGACAATCTTGGATTGAGAGGGCCGGTGAATCTGATTTGGCGACTTCCATGATCATAGCTCCAACTCCAGCGAACGCGTATTCGGATATGGATCCTATCGGAGTTGGGCCCCCTTTGAGCCATGCCAACACTTGGGGTGAGATCAGATAGTCATCTTCGTCCAGCGGAGCGTACCACGGCAAAGGCACGGCGGTGTGTTTGCGAACCGTTCATCCCACGCTTTAGCCATGCGGAGGTACATGCACGCTCTTGCTCACTGCGTGGTGCCCGCATATGCTCGGAGTAGGGTTGGCCCGTCAAACCCCTGATGTTGCTTTAAGGTAAGGTAGCTGGCCTTCTGGATCAGTGCAGTTCATCTTCAACCTGTCTCCTCTGTCCCCATCTTTTCTCCTCACAGCGGAAGACGACTTCGATCCAGGCACTGGGTAAAGAAAATTGTAAATTGTGCGGGGCCGGCCCCTTCCTTAAGTATAGCCGCTCTCGGGCACTTGCTCTGGCGCCTTCCGGGCCATTTCCCCCAGCGACCACATGGCTGGCCATGCACGACAGCAGTCATATACACTATCACAACAGAGACAATACCCCGAATCCAAATCACGTACATCCAGCATACCCACCAGTGGGACGTCAAAGGACCCGAAGTCGGATGCAAACTTGCCCAAGCCGAAGCTCCGTACATCGTGCGATGGCTGTCAAGCAGCCAAACTCGGCTGCAGCCAGGAGAAGCCCACATGCCGTCGTTGCATGCGTCACGGCACCATATGTGTGTACAGCCCTTTCCGGAGGATAGGACGACCTCGAAAGTCTACCAATCCTCGCTCGAACACCTCCGCAAAGTCTCGGTCACAGGCGGACAATGCCAACGAGCACCTTTCCACCAGCACAGTTGAGTACTTGCCAGATGCAGATATTGATGGTCAATCCGGCACTGTCACACCGTTAGACATACTGGTTGCACCACCGTGCTCTCCAGCGTCCACAGACAATGGATGCGGCCCTTGGTACCCTTGGTCTTCAGACGGGACCTCGTTGTCCACGATGAATATGGACACATCAGCAAACTTCATAGAAGGCCTGGATCCCTACTCAAGCACGACAGACTACCTCGATATGGATTCCTGCTTCGACATGCACCATGATATGTTGATGAATTATACACTACCCACAACGGACGAACCCAAACATAACATACCGTCATCGATGCAGCCTACACCACCCTCGTCAATTGATGACGAGGTAAGTGTCTTTGGAGAGACCATGGCGATGTCTCCGACACAGACATCAGCCGATTATCATTCCAATCCTACCCTACGTCAACAATGCACCTTGGAAGCGCCTCGCACTTCAAGTGGCGAATCAGCCCTGAATGTTGAAACTCCATATACAGCTCTTGCCAACCTCAATTCGTCCCAAACCAAAATTCCCCTCACCTTCCCCAGTGAATACATCAACCCAACTTCCCGAAGAGCAAAAGAGGAGCTTTCAGACGACCGCATATTCAGGCCCAACCCAGATTTCAGCCCACCATTATCAGCTCACAGCTCGACCTCGAACCCGTGCAACAAGCGCTGCTCCACATCCCTAATCCAGCAACTCACCTCCCTCAGCAAGACTCTCTCCGACAGCTTTCACCCCTCCCTGGACGTGATCCTGCAGGTGGAACGAGACACCAGCTGCTTATGCCGCAGGATCCTCGCCTGCGCAACATGCATCAACGAAAAGTCCAACCATCTCCTCATTTCAATGGTGGTCGAGCAAATAACACGCTTGTTCGAGACCATCTCCGACGAACGCACCTCCGAACGCTGCAACCTGCTAGTCGGGAATTTCCAAGTCGACGACGCCAGCGCGAAAGCGGAGATCCTGAAGCGCCTTTTACTTTCACGGATGTCCAATTTCGGTGGCATGCTGAAGGAATTCTCTCACCTGATCATCGAGGATCTGACAGATTGCAACACCAGGGCCGCAGACGAGATGCTGAGGGATGTGCAGCAACGTCTTGATACGCTGAGAAGCCTCATAGAGCATTGGGAACGAGGCCATACGGCTTGATACAGGAAGAGAGTTGGTTCAGAGCAGGACATGTATAGTACGACATTCAACAAGACAAAAGACCCCAGTACGGGAGAGCGGATGAGAGCGACTCAACATCAAAGCTCGCCGCATGAAAAATAGAGGATTATACAGCGACGTCTAGAGATGCTAAGAAGACTCATAGAGCATTAGGATTAGAGCCATACGGCATGATAGAGGAAGCCAATCAACCTAGAGCAAGATGCAACTTTCATCAAAACAAGATACCCTAGTATAGACGAAAGATTTCGAGTAACTCCACACGAAAGATTTCGAGCAACTCCACATGAAAGCTCAGCGCATAAAATGCAGAGGAATGAATGTGCAAGCAATCTCGTATCTATTCCAGAGCGGTCGGCTTAGGAACCGCACCGCTTGACAAACACAAGCCCGTTGACTTGTGTACTGTAAGCCCATATGCAGCGCAGCGCAGTGCAGTGCCGTATCCAACAAATAAAAGCCTCCAAAATGACAGAGAATTCCGAATACGAATATCTCAATCATGGAAGCTCGGTGCATGACATGAGATGCGACTACAACAGTATTCTATGACCTATAACTTACTTACGTCGACGTCTAGAGATATCCTGAGGAGTGGTTGTACGTTATGTAATCCAAGAGGATCCGAATGTGAACCGTCTTCGTAGAGTATGTATAATGCAACATCCGCCCAAACAATCGTCTACAGTACAGACCCAAGAATTCGAGCATCTCCAAATCCCCACACCCCCCATGCCACCAGTAACGAAATCGATCCACAGCAATCCATGCACAACGTGTGTGTGTAAATACTTGATAAAAAGGATATCCAAACCTATAACCTCTAACACAATAATGAAGGGATATGGAAGCTAAAGTAGACGTATATAGGTATAGAAGTGGGAAATCCGAATCCGAATCCCAATCCGAATCCTAATATATCAATATAAAAAAAACCTAGTAACTCGAATAGATACCTAATTGAAGCATCCTATCCATGCGGAAAAAACAAGATCAATGCGGTTTATACGCCAGATGCCATACCCTGTACCCCGTACCCCGTACGAGAGACGGATGAAGCGTGAATTATATATATATACTAGAAAATGCCTGTAAAAATTCAAGATTTTTACGTTGGAAAATCACCCCTACTACCTGGCGTTTAGTAGGTGACGTGAATAGCGGGGAGCATATCAGACACGTTGGTAGGTGGCCGCGACAGCATTAGCCATATCATATATATGCACTAATGGACTGATATGGATTATTCTAACAGCGTTCCATACCTGGTAAAGAGACGGATATTTCCCCCTATTCAGACCGATATCAGACACGTTGGTAGGTGAGGTGAATAGTAGGGAGCATATCAGACACGTTGGTAGGTAGGCGGCCTGTGCATACGACAGCATTAGCTATATCATATGTATGCACCCATTCTGATAGCGTTCCATACCTGATAATGAGACGGATATTTCCCCCTATTTAGACCGATATCAGATACGTTGGTAGGTGGATATTAGATACGTTGGTAGGTGACGTGAATAGTAGGGTATTTGGCCTGTAAATGCGACAGCATTAGCTAATGCACTAATACACCGATTTGGACTGTTCTGATAGCGTTACCTACCTGATAATGAGACGGATATTTCCCCCTATTCAGACCGATAGTAGACACGTTGGTAAGTGAGGTGAATAGTAGGGAGCATATCAGACACGTTGGTAGGTAGGTAGGCGGCCTGTAAATGCGACAGCATTAGCCTATGCACCTATGCAGCGATATGGATAATTCTGACAGCGTTGCATACCTAGCAATGAGACGGATATTTCCCCCTATTTAGGCCGATATCAGACATGTTGGTAGGTGGATATCAGACACGTTGGTAGGTGACGTGAATAGTAGGGTTTTTGGCCTGTGAATGCGACAGTATTAGCCTATGCACCCATGCAGCGATTTGGATCATGCTGACAGCGTTGCCTACCTGGCGATGAGACGGATATCACCCCCCATTCAGACTGATATCAGACACGTTGGTAGGTGAGATGGTAGAATAGGTAATTTATAAATAATGACAGGATTTTTGTTGTTGATCTAATTATTCTAGCCGTTGGCGCATAGAATTTAGTAGGTGAATCCACTTATTCTGATATATCTTTTAAACTACTGCACTAATTTTCATGATTTTTGAAGCTATGAATAGCTGTAGATGAGCTGTATAACTTTATTTAAGTAGAAAATATTATAAAGGGTAGGTGCATACGTGGGTAGAATATAAAGAAATGTCAGAGTTCTAATATTCGCGCTAGTCTAGGAAAGGAATCTGGGGGACTTATTAACCAACCGATAAGCCGCGATAAGCTTAGGGTCCTAATATTCCTATATTCTATTATAGTAAGAAGATACCTATTCTAATAGTATTTTATACCTAGAAATAAGATAGATATTTCCCTCTATTTAAGCTAATAGCTAATATATTAGTAGATATTATTATAGAATAGGTAAAATATAAATAATAGTAGGATTTTTATTATTTATAATCTATATTCTAGCTATTAGTATATAGAATTTAGTAGGTAAATCTATTTATTTTAATCTATCTTTTAAACTACTATATAGACTAATTATATTAAGTTAGTACTTTAAACTTAAGTTAGGTATCTAACTCGAGTCTTAGTAATTTAATACTAAAATCTAGTACTAAGTATCTTAAGTTAGTACTTATATAAATACTAAGTATCTTAAGTTAATATCTAAATAGGTACTTAAGTAAGTATTAATATTAAAGTATTAACTTAAATTATTAAGACTTTAATTTTAAATATAGTATTTTACTAAGATTATAATATTAAGAATACTTTCTAGTAATATAAAAAGGTAATATAATTATTTTATAGTCTTTAATAAATAGCTTATCTATTTAGTTAAATATTTCTATAATCTTATACTTATAATCCTTCTATTAATTACTATCCTCTTTATTATTATTATACTTACTATTATTATCTTTACTATTACTATTAATCTTATTAGTATCTTTTAACTTATATTCTCTATCCTCTTCTTTATCTTCTTTAATAGTATACTTAATTTCTTTCTTATTAGTATTAACTTTAATTAAGATACCCTCCTTATTTTAATTCCTCTTTATAAGGTTAAGTATAATATAATCCTTTATATTAAATATATTAATATACTTTTATATAAACTTAATATAAGTATTTATAATATTAAGGTCTTATATATCTTTTAACTCCTCTAGACCCTTATAATATATAATCCTTTACTTAATAATTTATATAATTAGTAGATTAAATCTAGTAAATTCTAGCTTAATAGTATCTATATCTTCCTTAAAAGTATTTTAAAAGTTAAGTTAATTAGAAGATAAGATTAAAGACTAATTATATATTTACCTCTTTTATAGAATTAATTATACTAATTATATTCTTTATATAATTTACTAATTTATCTAGCTTAGCTTATTCCTTAATAGCCTCTTTATTATCTTTAAGATATAATTCTATCTTTAAATATTCTATTATATAGTATTAGCTATTTAGGAAGTATTATATTACCTAATTATATTATTATAAATCCCTCTTTTATATCTTTCCTCCTTTATAATATCCTTAATTTTTATTACTAACTTTATATAATCTTCCTTAGAAGCTAACTTTTATATATTTAATTCCTTTAACTTCTTAGTCCTTTTTAATACTACTATATAGTTATTAGATATTTTTATATAAAATAGCTTCTTATTATTATCTTAGTCTTTTACCTATTCTCTATTTATAATTAATTTAGGATTCTAATTATAAGGACTTAATATTATTAAAGTATTATATTAGCTTATCTATCTAGTAATATATTTAAGTAATATAATTAATAATAAATACTTATTATATATTAATAGCCTATCTTATTATAATATCTTAAGTATATAAAGGTAGGAAGAGTTAGAAAGAAGATTTTAAGGGGTAATTATACTTATAATTATATTATAATTACGCGGAATATTCCGCCTAATATTACTTTACCTTATATTAAAACTTTTAAACCTTATATTCCTTCTTTTATCTACTATTATATATCTTTAATAACTTTAATAATAGCTTATATTAAGTAGACTTATATTTATATTTTATACTCTACTATCTAGCTACTTAGAACTAATAAGGGTATTTTATATATAATTTACTAGAGGAAACTATAGTTTATAAAAGAAAACCTTATCTCCTACTCTACTTACTATTATACTTCTAGATCTTTAGATATTATATACTACCCTTTCTTATATTCTTTATACTATCTTATTCTCTTCTTTTATTAGAGTTACCTACCCCTTTATCCTTTAATTAGAGCCTATCTACTCTTATACTACCTTAAAGAGTTATTCCCTTATTAATATAAACTAGCTAAGTATACTTTATTAAATTACCTACTTAATTACTACCTTTTATCCTTTTAAGGTTAATACTATTTAATAGAAGTTATTTAATCCTACCTTTTAAAGTATCTACCTCCTCCCCTTTATATAATTAGGGTAGAATATAAGTATATATGTAATATCTTAATACCTCTATTTATATCTATAAATAGTACTATTAACCCTAGGTACCCTCCTCTTATATAAGAAGGCGCGTAGTCCTATCTTCTCTATATATAATTAGATACCTACGGAGCTCTTAGCCTTAAAAAGCTTTATATAAAGATTAACTTTTATCCCTTAAATCTTACCCCTTTATACTACTATTTTAATATAGCTAGGGATACCCTTTTAATATCCTAGCTACCTCTCCTTTTATTTCTCCTTTACCTACCTCCTAATTTTTTTAGGGGTAAGCTAGGCCGCTATCCTAGTATCCCCTCCCCCTATTACTACTTAAAGGGCTCCCCTTACTTAAGACTACTTCTCCTCTATTAGAGTCTTTATAACCTTTTTCTCCCTTCCCCTTTTCCCTTTTAACTTATAATAGATCCTTGTATTCCCTTCTTTAATTAGTAGGTAGATCCCTTATACTATTAATATATATAATATTAATTAATTAAGGCTTATCTTTATTAATAAGACCCCTAATTCTACCTCTAATACTTATGTATTAGTTACTTTAAAGGCCCTAAGTATTATCCTTAAGTACCTATTTTATATAATTTCTAGCGCTATAATATTAGCCTTCTTTACCTCTAGTATCCCCTTTAAGTTATATTATATCTCTATTATATAGGTTATTATTAATTAGACTATTATATTATAAATCTATCTTACCCTATTAAGTATAATACTTTATATTAAGCTAGTAATAATTAATAGGGCTAGCTTTTATATCTTTATCTTTAATCTTATCCTACTAATATATAGGCCCTACCTTAGTTTATTATTAATATAAAGTCTAAGGACTCTTATTAATATCTCTAGGTATATTACTACTACTTTAAGGTCTATTATTACTTTTATATTAAACCTCTTTAAGCTCCTTAATAAGTAAACTAACTTATACTTATAAGGGGTAAAGGTTACCTTATATATATTTACCTAGTAAAGGTATACCTTATATACCTTTACTAGGATCTTATAATTCTCTTTAGTACTTTTATTATATACTATTAAGTAGATATTATTAATAAAGCCTCTAGTTTATACTTAAAATTTTATCTTTATATACTCTTTTATAAGCGGGGAGTTAATAAATAGAAATAAAATAGGTAATATTAGGGATCCCTAAGGGATCCTAGTTTCTACTATTTCTATCTTACTTATCTCCTAGCCTAGCGTAATTATTATAGCCCTTTCTATTAGGAAGCTTTATACCTATTATATAATAAGGGTTAAGACCCCTTTCTTCTTTAAGTTATATAGTAACCTCTTATAAGAGATATTATTAAAGGCCCTTATAATATTTAATAATAATATACTTACTATATTAAACTTACTATAGTTCTATACTATATATACTACCTCTATTATTATCTTAAGGGATATTACTATTAACCTCCCCTTCCTTACCTCTATTTATTATTAGGGTAGTAGTTTATATTCCTTTATAAGGTCGCCTAGCTTCCTTATTATAACCGCCTCTAGCGCCCTCCTTAAGGTACTAAGAAGGGTAATTAGATAGTATAACTTTAGTTTAAAGTAGTCCTCTTTCTTTAACTTCTTTAGGATAATTATATTAGCCTTCTTAAACTCTATTAGGTAGTATCTAACCCTTAGGTAAGCCTGAAATAGGTATATAAAGCTAGGTAGTAGCTCCCTCTCTACTATATTAAGTAGACTTATAATATCCTTTTATAATATATTTCTTACTTTATATATTAATAAGTAGATAGTATATATAGCTAATAAAATATTATAATTACTAGCTAAAAAAGTTAGAGGGGTAAAGCTTATATAAGGTAGAAGGGGGAATATATTATTAAGAGGGAAGGGAAAAGTAATATAAAAGGATAATATATTAAAATATAATTAATTAATTCTTTATAACTAGTAGTACTTATAAGATAAAAGTATAAGGTTAACTTAAGTCTTAAAGCTTTAAAGGAGATAAAATAATATTAAAAGACTATTAATAACCTTATCTTAAAGCTACTATTTAGTTATATTATAAGGGAGGTAATAGTAGATATTATAGGAATTAGCGTAGATTTATATTAAATTTAAAGTTTAACTTTAGTAGTATTATAAGATATTATAGAAGTGTTTATAATATCTTATCTCTTAAATAAATATATTACTATTTTATATTACTATTTACTTATTAATATATCTTATAATATAAATTTAAATCTACTTTATATTTATATTAATATATTATTATAATAAAGAGGGATTTATAACTAATAAGGGAATTAAAAAAGAGCTTTAATATTATACTATTTAATACTTAAGGGTAGTAATAGTTTTATAATATTAGGAGTAGAGGGTAGGTCTAAGATATTACAGCGCTCCTAGTATTATAATACTCCTAGTATTATAGTACTCTTAGTAAGATAAAGAATTATATTACCTTCTTATATTACCTTTATATTTATATATAGAAATTAAACCTACTTTATAAATATACTACTTAATTATTAAATAACTTTAAAATAATAATTATTAATCTATTTATCTTAAGATATCTATTAATTCTAATTTAAAAGGATCTTTACCTTTATTAATACTTAAATTAGTATCTTCTTCCCTCTAAAGAATATCCTAGGGCTTAGTAAGAGCTTCTTTAAGGTTTAAACCTATAATATAATTATAATACTTTAGAAGTACTACCTATCCTATAAACCCTAGTCCTAACTATATATAATTCTATAAATATACTCTTTAAGTAAGATTAAAGACTCTCTTAATACCTATAAATAATATTAGATATAAAAGGATATCCTTAATTAATTATATTAGATTTAAATAAGCTAAAGTATTATCCCTCTAATACTCCTATATAAGAATATCCTCTAGTAGGCTTTTAGAATAAAAGTATTAAATAGCTTTACTTTATAATAAAGACTTATAATTTAGATATTAAAGTAGACTTCTCCTTACTCTTATTAAAGGCTATTACTAATTAGTATAAATCTAAATATATTACTATATTATATTATCTTATTAGTATTTTATATATCTTATATATTAATCCTTTTAATAACTAGTATTATCTTATAATACTTATAAAAGTAGTTAGTAAATTTATTCTTATATATCTCTTTATAAGAGGTTAAAGTATTATTATTATTTAACTCCTCTTATTTATCTTTAATTTTATATAGACTTAGTTTTATAAAAGGGTCTAGAATATTAGTAAGGTTATATATTAATCTACCTTTACCTTTTATTTTAGAATAATACTTAGTAAGTTTTACTAAGGCTACTTTATAAGTATTAATAGTATTTACTCTACTAAGTATCCTACTATTATATATTATTATTTTAGTATTATTAAAATAGATAAAGAGGGTATTATATAATTAGAACCTTAAATATATACTTATATTTATTATCTAAGAAACTATTAAGATAAGTTAATAAGTAGGATTTAATATACTTTTAAGTAGTAAGATAATTAACTACTTATATCTATTAAAGCTAATCTTACTAATTTTTAGATTAATTATATTTCTATCTACTTAAGTATTAATAAATTCACGTAGCTAATATATATAATAAAGTATTAGGTAGGTAGAATTCTAATAAATATAAATATTTTATATAAGTTTTCTAGGTCTTCTAATAGAGCTTTCTTATAACTATTAAAAATTAAGCTTTTATTAAGGAGATAAATTAATAGCTATTATAAGAGTATAAATCTATTAATTAATTAATTAATTAATTATACTCCTATACTAGCTAAAGCTAATAAGGGTAGACTTTTTAAGGGGTACGCCTAGCGTACCTATCGTTCGGGGAGAAACCTAGCTTAGGGATAAAAACTCCACCTACTATCCGCAGGCCATACTATTATTCGGCTCCTTCCCTCCCCCCCCTAATAGGCCTACCATCGGGGCGGTATATTAAGGGGTCGGGTCTACCGTCTATAATACTAAGGTTTCGTCGACTATATTCTCTTCTCTTTAGTTAGGGCGGAGCCCTTCCTCTCTATCGGTTCTCGCTAACATCTCTTTTACTAGTATAAACTAGTAGAAGGCGCCTGACCTAGTTAGCTACCTCGCCGCTACCCTTATCCCTATTAGTAATAAGAGAATAGTACTATAGTCTTCCGACCCAGCCTCTAGTAATATCTAACTCCTACTAGTATAATAGTCGGGATAGAATAGTAGGACGTGTTTACCGGTCTACCTCGCCGCCCCGTACGGGTAGCTAGGACTTAGGATCCTAGGCACCTTCCTAATAAATAAGAAGTAGTTAAACCTAATCTTATCCGTACGTAACTAGACTATTATAGAGCTCTCCGGCTTCTTTAGGCCCTTATAGAGGTCCTATCTCCCCCCTACTAGGTTACCCTTCTATGCTAGGCTCTTATATCGGCTCTCTAATCCCCGCTAGTAGTGGCGCCACCGGCCCTACTACCGGCCTTCCTACTAGGTTAGCATCCTTTTCTATAGCGTCGGGCTATCGAGTACCCCGTTTAGCGACCGCTTCGCCTAAGACTCCTTCTTAACTAACGGGGGTAGCGGAGGGCGTAGCCTCCTACCCCTTCTTAGTTATAACCGAGACTTGATCTTCGCGTTTCCTTTTAGGACCGTCTTATATATCCCTCGGAGGATCTTACTCCGTAGTAGGGCCTTATTAAGGAAGTCTCTTACCGACGGGATTCCCGCCTCTACTTCGAGGACTGGAATTAAAGTGGCCTTATACGCCCCTAGTACTTTACGTAGTCCTTTATTCTAGATCGTCGTCAGGGTCTTCACGTGCTTCCCTACTACTCCGGGGGTATTCTTTAGGCTATACTATATTAGCGCCGCGAACGTTATTATAGGCCTTACTACTACCGCGTATATAAGCCTACTAACCGGTAGAATCGCGCCTTATATAAAGCCGGCGACGTAGTAGAGCGCCTGAATCTAGTTATCTATCTTAGCTTATACCTTCCTTAGGTGTATATTCTAATTTAGCTTACTATCGAGTATAAGTCCTAGGACCTTAATCGACGTCTTTAGTTTAACTTTAATTCCTTTAAGCTTAACTATTACGTCTATCTTTACCCCCTTTATTCTACGGGTTATATAAACGAGCTCGTACTTCTTTAGTATAAATAAGGCTTTATAGGTCTTCGCCTACCGCAGGTATACCTTATAGGCTTTATCTAGAACCTCGTAGTTCCGTTTAATACTCCTATTATAAGCTAGTAGATAGATATTATCTATAAATCCGCCGACTTAAATTAGTAGCTTTAGCTTTTTATACTCCTCGATTAGGGGAGTATTAAAAAATAGAAATAATATCGGAGAGATAGGTAAACCCTAGGGGATCCCTGTCTCTACTAACTCCATCTAACTCGTCCTCCTACCGAGGGTAATCGAAGTCGCCCTCTCTATAAGGAAGCTTACCGTCTAGCGTACTATCCTTTCTAGGACCCTCTTTATCTTCATCGTGTAGAGTAGCCTAGAGTAGGAGACGTGATCGAAGGCTCCGGTGATATCTAGGGAGAGGAGGCTCGCTATATTCCTCTTCCCTATTCCCTATACCGTATAGACTGTATTAGTAATTATTTCTAGCGCGGTTTCTACTAATCTCCCTTACCTTATACCTATCTATTCTTCTAGAAGGAGGTTATTAGCCTCCGCGTAATCTCTAAGCCTAGCCGCTATTACCGTCTCGAATATCTTTCCTAAGGTATCTAAGAGGGCGATCGGCTTATAGGACTTAGGGTCAGCGTAGTTCTCCTTCTACGGTTTCTTTAAGATTACTATATTAGCCTCTTTAAATTTCCGGGGGTAGTATCTAATCTCGAAGCACCCCTAGAAGAGATAGCGGATCTCCTCCTCTAGTTTACTATATACGGCCCGTAGGAACCTATTTAGAATCCTATTTATCCTAGGAGCCTTATCCTACGACGGTCTCTTTATAAAGCTATAGACTTCCGCCTCCGTTAGATCCCCTTCCTCTAGTATCGGGCTTAGGTATTCTACCTCGGTAATATCTTCTAAATCTACCCTTAAAGGGGCTAGGAAATAGGTTTCCTAAAGGCGCTCTACCTTCTCCTCGAAGGTAGCCGCCAGCGTCCCGTCTTGTCTACTTAGGGAGGGGAACTTAGGCAGGGCTCTTGGCGATATACTCTTGTTTTTCCCCCACCGGGCCAGTACCTATACCCCCTAAGGGTCTTCTAAGGCCTGGTGTATAGCCGCCCGGAAGTAGAGGGTTTTCTCTCTTTAGATTATAGCCACCTTCACCCTTTCCGCTTCTTTTAGAGTCTCCCTCGTCTCCGTATTACGGCACTAGTAGTAGGCCTTTAGTTCCCGTTTAGCCCTTTACGTTATATCCCTACAGGCTGAGTTTTAAAAGGACCTTACCTTGCTAGACGGCTTCGCCTACGGAATATATTCCTATATAATAGCCTGGAACCTATCTAGTATCTACCCTAGGTACTCGTCTACCTCGCCGGCGGATCTAATCTAGGGGAGCCCTAGAGAAAGTCTAAGCTACTAGGCCCTATTCCTTATATTCGTAGCGACCTCCTTGTCTTTAAGTATCTTCTACGCCCTCCTCTAGACTAGGGTTTAGCTCTCCTAGCTCCATTCGAATTCCGTGTATACCGGGAGGTAGTTAGATCTATACTAGAGGTCTGCCCTTAGGCCGCAGTTTCGGAGTGCGTTAGTAGTACCCTTAGTAGTAAAGACTAGGTCGATTACCGACTTTAGACCTCTCCCCCGCCATATTACCGTACCCTCCGGTAGGGCGACTTCTATACTATATTTACTCGTTTCGCCTAGTAATATATCTGCTATAACGTGGTATATACTTCTCCCTTTATTATTCCACCGGGGATAGTAGAGATTAAAGTCCCCGAGGAGGATATATTCCCCTAGCCTCTTTAAGGCCTCCGCTATTAGAGGGATTATTATTAGGCCGTCCTTTAACTTATACGTCGTCGGAGAGGGGCTATAAATATTATATATCTAGATATTATCCTCTTAGATTCCCTATTACCCTCCCCTAAGGCTGACTTTTAGCGAGTAGTAGTCGCCGCTTAAGAAGTCCGCCTCCTAGCTCTCTATATCAACCCTTTTATTAATATAAAAGTATACCCGAGTATCTTCCTTAGCTCTATAAACTAGATAGAACCTACTATAAGATAGGTCGTATATCGACTTAGTCCTCGGGTTGATTTATAGCTCCTATATTGCTAAGATATCCATTTACTAGACTTTAGCATCTTCTAGGAGTAGCGTTTACACGCCGTCCTTTTCTTTTTATACGTTATACTCTAGGATCTTAAGCGGTTATCCTACTATATAGTCGGTATAGGGCTAGAGTCTACTGCCATTTAATCGTCTATAGTCTAAGCGCCCCTAAGGGTAACCTCGACCCCAGGTACCCCTTAGGGTAGCGGGAGGACCTGTTATCCTACCTCCTTTCGGGCTATTTAGACTATTATAGTTGGCCGCCCTCTTTATTAGGGAGGGGCTAGGTCTAGTAGTTCCCTTTCCGCTTATATCGGTGACTTCCTCTTCCTTAATATACCTTAGACTACCCTGAAACTATCTGCGTCTATCTCCTCTTCGCTGCGGGTATTAGTTCCCCGTAAGCCCTGCGTGTTATAGAACGCCGGCCTAGTCCGGCGTCTTTATACTACTCTCTAGTACTCCCTTCGCCTAACCGGGTAGTCCTTACTCTAGGCCTTATGGCCTCCTCTATAAGTAGCGTATATTATTACTCCTTCGCCCGTAATATAGTCCGCTAAGTTATAGCTACCTGTATAATAGCCGTACCTCTTCTCCCTTTAATACTCTCGCGTAAAGTATCCGTATCTATAGCAGTTAAAGTATTATCTTATCTCTACTCCTTACTCCTATCTCTTATAGATTAAGAGACTACTACTAAGAGCTATCCCTCCTTAAACTAGGCGGTTTACCGCCTCCGGTGTCGCTACCCCGATAATTAGGGTTAAGTAGGTCTTCTTACTCCTATCCTACCTTAGTCTCGCCGCGTGTTTTACCTACCTAAAACTAGTAAAGTTAGTATTTAAGTAGGTAATAATATTATCCTCCCTAATCCTCGCTAGCCCCTTCTCCTTTTCCTTTTTATCGAGGAGGTTTATACACGCCCCTTTAGCCGCTACGTAGAAGGTCTTCCTTACTACCTTCGCTGAGGGGTAGGCTACGCTTACCTACTCCTATATTCTCTCGAGGGCCTTACGCCCTTTAACCGTCGCCGTCTATAGTACTACGTCTGTCGTGCCCCTAATATAGGCACTAATAATATTCTTTATAACTGTATTTACTAGGTTAATAAAGCTTTTAATAAGCTCCTCTTTTTCTATCTAACTCGCTTTCCTATAGCCTTCTTTATCTCCGAATTATACTACTACTTCCCTTATCCTCTAAACGTCTAATTACTTAAGTAGCTAGCTACCTCGCGTCCCCCCTAGGCCCGGTCCTATCCTCGGGCCCGGGCTTTGCCAGGACCTAGTCCCCATGCTGGCCCCAGCTACCTAGGCCTATGACCCCCTACTATACCCTACCGACGCGTTCCTATCCCTCCCCGTTCTTTCTAGACGCGTTTCTAGCTTAGTAATACGTGCCTCCGTAGCCTTAAAGCCTCCTATTATAGTGTAAAGGGCGACCTAGGTAACGCCCTATATCGCCTCTATTATCTCCCCGAACCGGAGACTCTAAATCGCCTAGATTATATCCCTTACTTTTATAATAGACTCTATAATATCTTAACCTTCCTAGCCTTGTCTCCCTTACTCTTTCTCCCTAATTTCCGGGGACTTTAGTAGTATTAGGGGTCCTGTCGTCGCGACACTAAGAGCCTCCCCTCTTGCTTCCCTCCTACTACCACTTCTACTACCTCCTCCGTCCCCTTCCCCCCTCTCGTCTCCTTCCTATAAGTTCGCATGTAACGCCTAGTACGTTACCTACAGTCTTTACGCGTACGCTTGTTCGCCCGTTATTACCGCCATCTAAGTAATCCCTCGTATAAATCTATTATAAATATTAGTAAGTATATTACCTATTTATATTACCTTTATTATATTATACCTTTTTAATAATAGTAGATAGACTTATACTTACTTAGATATCTTTAACTTAAATATCCTCTAATAATCTCTTTACTATAATAGAATATATTAGGGATACTTATTAGGAAGGTCTCCTACCTAATTAGGTAGTAATATTTCTTAGTTAGGAATATTAAAACTACTATATTTCTTCGTATTCTACTTACGTATATACCTATCCTTTATAATATTTTCTACTTAAATAAAGTTATATAGCTTATATAGATATACTTAATACTCTAATAATAATAAAATTTAGTCTATTTGTTTAGAAGATATATTTAAATAAGTGGTTTTATCTATTAAAGTTAGTACGCCTATACCTAACTAAATATTAAATCCTAATACTACTCTACCTCTATTCTAGTTACCTAATAACGTATATAATATCGATTTATATAGAGTAAATTATACGTCTTATTCTAAGAAATATACTACTATTTATATTTATATTTTATACTCTACTATCTAGCTACTTAGAGCTAATAAGGGCGTTCTAACTCTAGTTTATTAAGAGGAAACTATAAATTATAGAAGAAAACCTCTCTTACCTACCCTATTTATTATAACGCTTCTAGGCCTTTAAATACTATATACTATCCTCTCCTTTATACTCTATTACTACTACCCTAGTATTAGATCTTAATATCTATATACTCCTCTCTCTTACTAGGGCTACGCCCCTTTCTCTACTCTTAAAAGGTCTATACTACCCTAATTACTCTCTTACCCTTCCTTATATAATTTAACTAATATTAATAAGTACCCTTAGCCCTCCTACTAGTCTACTACTACCCTAGCTACTCCTCTCTTATACTATCTAGTAATAAGGTATCTTTTTCTATTTAACTTATAATACTAGGTTACTACTACTACTAGCTTAGTAGAAGGCTTATAATACTCCTATTAGGAATTACCATATATCTTTTTTATAATATATAGGAGGGAGCTATTAAAGTTATTAAGGGGGGGTAGATATACTTTATTACTACCGTTATATTACTATTTCCTAGTACTAAGCTATATAATAATCTACTTATAGGAGAAAGTAGATTATATTAAAATCCCGCCGGCTATACTTATAATTATAAGGTTACTACTCCTACTCCTACGCGTAGTTATAGTCCTCCTAGCTAGGGGGGGTAGCCCTAGCCTATTATTCTAACTCTTCTACTTAGTATAATACCTTCTATCTCTTAACCTAGAGTCTCCTATACGTGGAGCTAATACTACTAGCGGGAACTAAGGTAGGTATTATTATATATATTAAGGGCGCGCTTACTACGCGTATAAAAACTCTATATAAGGAGCTCTACTATTATATAATATCTTAGTTTTATTCTAACTATATTTAAACTAAAGACCTCTTAGCTATATTAATAAGTAATAGGTTTATAGCTAGTACTACGTATAAGTAGATCTTATTACTAGTTATAATACTATTAGAACTATCTAAATTAGTATATAGGTATATATAATATAGCTAATACTATTATATTAATAGGCTAAGTTCCTATATCTTAGTATTTATAACTATAATTATTCTATTTAAAAAAGATCTAATTCCTATTAAAACCCTTATATCCCTCCTCCCCCTCCTCTTCCTCCTCCTCCTTATCTAAATTAGAATATATTCTTAGTATAGTAGATATAACTAGCTAAGCCCTACCTTAAACCCTAGTATATAGTTAATAGATAGTAGATATATAAAAATAATTATAGATTAGATAAAAGTTTCTTTAAATCCTAGTAATACTAGTAGCCTACTAATCGCCTAATATTTAATATCTAAACCTTTAGTAGTAAATTCTATACTAATTATTATAAAACCTAAGTAGTTAGGTTATAATAAGAGTAGTAGTAGGATTAGTAAATAATAGAATATAAGAACTTTAAATATATTATTAAGATTAAGATATATAAGATATAGGATTTTAAGGATATTAATATTAAGGATAATTTATTAAAGAGCTAGCTTCTTAGCTACTTTTATACTATAATACGTTATTTTAATTTAGAGGTAAAACTAAGGAGACTACCTTATAAAGACTAGCTACGCCACCGTATAATATTCTATATAGACCTAGCTAAAAGATAGGTAGAAATATAGAGGTTACGTACTACTAGATTAACCCGCTTACTAATTAAAAATACTATCCTCTATAATAATAAACCTAGTATAAAGTAGGAGGTTTAGAAAATTCTACTAAAGCTATATTATAGAAGTAAGGCTAAAAAGTATAAAGAGAAGGAAGATACTATTCTCTTTAATATAATATTACTTAAGGAATAAGCTAAGGAAAAACGCTAATAATAAGCTATTATAAAAAAGAGAATAAGTAACGGATATATATAAGAGTAAATAACTATACTAGTAGTAATAGTATTATAGAGGCCGGCGGAATACCCGTCTAATATATAATAAACAGCTTAATTATACTAGAAATATTATAAAACTTGTTAATAAAGACCTTATACAGCTATTTTATAATTTTATTATATCATAGAAAACTTCTAGGGTTTTATAACAATATCTTACTTATAACCTAGGTTATTATTAACTATATATCCGAATATCTTTTATAATAGCTCTAGACCTTCTTTATTATTATACCTACCTCTAGAGCTAGTACTTAGAATATAGGGTTAAGTATTACTATTATTATTATATAGTATAGAAGTATTCTCTAAATACTACTAGATATTAGCTGTAACTCGATAAATATAACTACTTAGATTTACTTTAAGTAGCTTTTCTTAGTAATAAATATTATAATCCTAATATACTCTCCCTACTATTCTAGTTAATAAATTATATATATATAGATACATCTTACTTTAGTAATTCTAATACTATTAGAATTATTTAAATTAGTATATAAGTATATATAATATTATTAATATAGCTAATAGTATCGCTTTTATAAGCTAAATCCTATGTCTTAGTAAATACCTAATATACTCTATACTATTCTAGTTACCTACTAACGCATATAATATCAGTCTAAATAGTATAAAAGATACGTCTTATTCTAGTAATTCTAACACTGTTAGAATAATTTAAATCGGTATATAGGTGTAAATAATATAGCTGATATTATTACTTTTACAGGCTAAATCCTATGTCTTAGCCCGTAAAATCCATTCCCCGAACGCTAGGTAGTAGGAATAAAATTCGGTACGTAAAAATCTTGAATTTTTACAGGTATTTTCTAGTACTACTATATTATTTAAAGCTTTTAAATCTAGGGCTTTAATAAAGTCTTATATTATAAGGTTAAAGATATAAGCTATATAAAAAATAGAGTTCTATAATTTATCCTGTTAAATATTACGCTAAGTAAGAGATTTCTCTAGTTTATCTTTTAATATTCTATTATTACTAGTATTATTAATAATAACCCTAAAAAGTTTATCTTTAATTCTATAAATAATTAATATCTTTATTAGTTCTACTATAATTAAATACTTAGAATAATAGATATTAAGTACTATAAAAGTAATAAGATATTCCTAATATTAAAAATTAATATTAACTTAGTAGACTAATACTCTAAGATAAGTAACCTTTTAAGGATTAGACTAAGTATCTAATATAAGAGAAATATATTAGGAATACTCTAGATTTACTTTAACTTTTATATATATTCCTTTAAAATCTAAAAAGATTATACTCTATAATTTAGTATAATAAATTAGGGATAAATCTAGATAGGCTATTAATAATTACTAAGACTCTAGTTAATTAATAGTATAGAAAGACTAATTTAAGGTAAGAAAGTATTTATATAATTATTTATTCTACTTCTCTTAAGAAAAGTTAGTAGAAAACCTAGTATTACTTTTCTTTTAATATTATTTCAAAGAATTAGTTTTATATTACTATTTTATATTATTATAAATAACTTACTTAAGTTAAAGAAAGTTTAGTTTATAATAATAAATTAAGCTACTTTTATAAATAAAGCCTCTACTAACTTTCTCTATAAATTATCTATATTCCTTAATTATATATCTACTAGCTAGAAAGATATAGGATTTTATTATAGTATAAGTTAATATATTTATTATATTAACTTTAGAGCTTTATATCTTAGTAAGTTTCAAAGTTTTTTATAAAGTTCTTTTAGTATTATATAGGATTTAGGCTAAATTTTTAGCCTATAAATAAATATTACCTAATTAGGCCTAGTTCGCGATTTACTACTAGGATATCCTATAAGATATCCTATCTTAGTCTGAAAATCACCTCGATCTTATACTAAAATCCTATATCTTTCTAATCTAGATATATATCTATTAAATATATTAATAAGTAAGTAGCTAGTATATTATAAATAGTAATAGCTAATAGATAGTTTTCTAATTAAGAAATATAGCTAGTATATATAGAAAATTAGTAGGAACTCTCTACTAAGTCTTTACCTTAGTATGTAACTATTTTTATTACCTACTTAATAGTTAAACTAATCTATAATAATATTAATTATAATAGTATCTACTTAGTAATAATAATTTTCTATATAATTAATTATTTTTAGTAATAAATATTATTAGTTTTATAGATATCTTTAGTATATATTATTATAGTATATTACAGATATTCTATAAGCTAGTAGCTAAGCCATTTCAGGTTAGCGGTACTTATTACTTAGCGTGCGGAAGTACTCCGTAATACTAGGCATTACGATATCCCCTTCGTAATGATATCCCCTTATGGAAATTACATATCGTTATAGCCCGGTTTGACTGTAGTAAGAAGATATACATCCCGAACTCGGGATTTGCGATTGTCGTTCCGCAACGGGATTGGGAGCAGGGTCGCTTTAGAGGGAGCAGCGAGGGAGTAGGGGGGCTGAGCGAGGGAGCAGGGAGCAGGAGCAAGAGTAGGGGCGCAGCATGTGGGAGCCTGGATCGGCAGCCTGGTACCCGGCTATAGCTGGGCAGTACTGCAGTAGGGCGCTCCACGCCCACCCCCATTGACTATCTCTCTAACTACAACTTTTGACCGCATACCGTTCCAACATCGTTGAAGGATCTATATTCTATTCTTTGAAGAACTTTTGACCCATCATGGCAGAAGCATTTGCTTTCGCAAGTGGCGCCTTCTCTGTCGCTGGGTTCGCAGGTCAACTTGCACAGGGTGCAGCCTTCCTCCACGATTTTATTAGCGACGTTAGGAATGCTCCAAGCAGGGTGCGGGCTCTAGGTGAGGAGCTTCGGATTCTTGAATCCATACTTGCAAATATCCAGAAGTCATCCACGGGCCAGAACGCAGACCTTGAGCATGCTCTAAAATTCTGTGAGAAGCGCCTCAATGAGCTTCTTGAATTTGTGAAGAAGGTTGACCCAGATCAATATGCGAAGAAGAGACGAAGGTTATGGAATCAGGTCAAAGTGGCTCTAAAGCGATCAGACTTGACCAAGTATCTTGGAGATCTCGATCGCTCCAAGTCAATGCTTCTGCAAGCCTGTGCTGATATAACAAGGTAAACGAGCCAAGGTGCAATACTCAGTATTTCTATTTTTCGAGTTATTTACTCGATTATCGTTTGATTTGCGGTAGAGTAGCCTGACCTCAAACAGGGATGAGCAAATAGGCCATTCGAACCAACTGCGGGCAGTCGACAAATCTCTTACAGATGTGTCAGCTGGACAAAGAGCCTGCAACGCAGCCGCCAGCGCCACCAAAACTACGATCGAAGAGATCAGAGACACTTCATCTAATCTGTCTTCAACTTCTGCAAGAGTTGTTGATATCACGACCGAGACCCAGACAAAGATGGACGAATTATCGCATAATACGGCGCAGATTGAAACCAGGACCGAGAGGATAGAGCTGGCCGTACAAACTTTGGTTCAGGAGAGATTAGGCTACCTACCAATGAACTTCGAAACCATCAAAGGCAGAGTAAATCGTACCATATCAAGAAATCTGAAACATCACTTCAGGCAATACTTTGGACTACCTAATACAGATCGAATGGAAGAAAATCCTGCTAATAATAAATTTGGATCAAGTCAGTACTCTTCAGATACCAGAACATTATCTGGATCCCGACTTTTGTGCGCAGACAAGTGGGTCAAGAATTCGTTGACTGAGAGTAAGTGGAATTTGATCCAAAACACCACTTTCGGCACCATATCCATTCGGACCACGACCGTCTCGTATATTCGGAAAGTAGTAGAAGATCCTCATTCAGAAACAAAACAACTATCTGCTACTACCGTAACCTTTTTGCCTGCTCCATGGCTAATTTCCCAGGGTGCCGTTCTCCGACGTCAAAGACTGGAATTCTTGACTGGGGCAGGTAGCCATAATATTCCACATTGGACTCTTAGTACGGTTAATATCATTCCTGGGGAGTCTGAAATCATACGGGCCTGCGAGAGACACGACTTAGGCGCTATCCGCAATTTATTCGACAAAGGTTACGCATCTCCTTATGATGTTTGCCACGGTCGAAACCTCCTAGGTCATGTCGCAGTTGGTGTTCAGGTAAGCATCATGTCTCTTTAACAAGATTTTCTTACAGACAGGAGTAGTTCACCCTTTTCGAGGGAAAACACGAGAACATTCAAAGACGAGTTGAAGAATTGGATGCGATCATCACTTTGCTGATCGACTTAGGCGTCGATTCAGGGTGCCTCGACTTACATGGTGGGTGAGAAGTATTCTAGCCTTTCCTCCCTATCATTATTGTCTAACTTCGTTCCTCAGCAACCCAATCACTATTTTCGCTCTCGACTGGGCCGATGTCTTTTCGAAGCTCCCTATGATCTATCCGCAAGGGGACCACTTTAAGTTCCTTTTTAGCAGATTGTTGAAGTCTGCAAAAAGTGACCCCTTCGAATCTGAAGGGCTTCTACTTGTTCCACTTGTCGAAGAGGGATATATGATATATAGCTTTCCTGGATGTGTTAACCCGTACAACCATATCTCAACACTTCAGTTTGAGTCGTTGATGGGCCAAAAAGAGTGGCAAATCATCTTGGATCATGTTCAACTGGGAGAACTGTGCAGTGCAAGATTTATGCACTGGTGTCAGCTAATCGAGGACGTTCATGCCCATGTTGAGTTCTGGGTATGTAGTCAAGTTGAGACTGTTGAAAGTTATCTATACGCCAAATTGGGTGCCATCGGAAGGTTCCTGGACTATGGTTTACTTGACCTAAAGCCTGGAGGTTCTCACTGCGTGATAAAGGCTCTACATACAGCTATTCACGAAGGGGGAGAGGTCATTACCCTCCTGTCGGAACACGAATACTACGGTAGTGGCCACCAGCCATTGATACGCCATCGGTTCAAGAAGTTGGTCATCATAGAGAGATGGCTGACCGAGGTCATCAAGCTCCTGCTGATACAGGGAGCCATCGACGCTGCAGACCCAGACATCGTGAACAATTTCTGCGATCATGCTCGAAAGCACAATGCTAGAACACTCCGCGTGTGGACGAAAGCAATGAGAGCATGCACTGAAGGCCACCCTCAACTCTCTAGGTTGAAGATGAACATCGTCGTTTCTGAAAACCACAGCAAGACTACCCAAAGCGATGAACTGGAGGAACAAGAGACTGATCGGCAGTGGGGGACTGAAGATACGGAAGGCGCGAGATCAGAATTGGACACGGAGGAGGTATGGGAGACGGAGGAAGAAAGGGAGACGGAGGAAGAACGGGAGACGGAGGAAGAATGGGAGACGGAGGAAGAATGGGAGGAGGGATATATGTTGGAGACGGCAGTGGATAGAGACCACACCGATGCAAGAAACCCCGTGATCAACCATGAACATTGTCCTCAATGTCATAAATATTTGGAGGATTATGACGAAAGATACAGGGCGCACGTGTATCCCCGGATCATTAGCTCAAATGTGGACACTCCTTCGCCAAGGCAGAGCGAAATTATTCCTTGAAGACTTACAAAAGAATTCATTCCCAGATAGTCTGATATATTTAATGACTTAAAAGTAATTTACCAGTCTATAAGATCAGATATCATTACTTTATTACATTTATTCGTTCAGAATATTACAGGAAGATAGTCCCATTTACAACACCTTATCAGAACACTGTCGTCGATAGTAAAGGTGTGTGTGCGGAAGCATCAAGGATATGCAATCTAGAGAATAACGATGTGGAAAACCAAGGGAAAAGATCACGCAAGACTTCAGTGTCTAGCCCTTAGCCTAAAGCCGGCTGATAGCGTTAACACGTGTAGATAATAGACGGTTAATCCTTACGGCGCTCTTCCTCAAACCTGTACCTAAGTTAGCGACTAGTTACATATTAGCCTAGGTTCGGGGATGCTATATATATATATAGTATATTATATATACCCCGAAGTTATTATTTATAATTACTGTTCCGGGACGGGAATAGGAGCAGGAGGGAGTAGGAGGGAGCAGGAGGAGCAGGAGGGAGTGGGAGGGAGTACTAGGGGGAGCATTAGGGGGCGCAGCAAGAGAGGAGGAGTAAGCTGCTTCTTCCCAAATTCTTTTTATGCAGGTTTCTATTTTGACCTGGAAATTAACAAGGTACAGACCGTCGAGGAGGCATATGTCGCTAGATCCGCAACAAGTAGGTATTGTTCGAAGTTTCGACACAGGCAGTGTGATCTGTGTTGACAGGTCCCCAGTGGTTGTGATATGTTGAGCCGGCAATTGGTATCAAGAAGATTACAGCATATTCTGCTCAGATATTACGCTCCAAAGCTCCCGTCGCTCTCTTTCCTAGGTTCACGGAACACACACTAACTTCTAGATTCAGCATACTGGCGAACGGCTTACTGCCAACCTAGAGACTAGGCTTGGTCGTCCAACGATTGCGTAATAGACCTTGCCCTCTCGTCTCAAACCTTCCTCCACGCCCTACCTCAATCTCCCTCATCAACCCCCCGTCTTGCTCCTCGACGACTTCCCTCACTCCCGTTACCCACCGCCGCGAGTACGGCCGCTTTGAAAAGATAGCGAAGGAATGAAAGGGCGTAGCAAGGGAGTACTGAGAAAGTATGGAGAAATAACAGAGGAGCGCCCAAGCATCATAATGTTTCTCCATATCTTCCAACGTACGCAGGCCAAGGTTTTCAAGCGACTGCAAGATGTCGCTTTTCCAACAAGGCCCCGATTTACAAGAAAGGAGAAGATCCAAAAAGAAAAGAACTTTACTAAGACCTAGGACGTTTTGAAGTCTAGGCTTTTATGCTTGAACTAGACAAAGTAATCAATTCTTCTGAAGTTGAGCACCATCCCTAATCCTGCCCCACCCGGCCGGTGTTGCCTCTCTTGGAGGCACTATACCAGAAAACCCCTGTCTACGCCCAGCAATCAACAATCGAGAGCCGCATAGATTTTCATTATACCACAATAAACAGGATTTTCTCGGGTTCAAGGCTCTCCAAGCCACCGAGTCAAGCAAAGGCAAAGGTTTCTGGACATATGCCGTACAGTGAGTCGCTGAGGCAGGGAGTCTATATCCAGCCATGGTCTCAACCCAAATTTCACCTTCTGCGATCGCTTCAATCGCCCATGGGTATGACAAGAATTCCTGGCCCTCTGGCGTACGGATCAAGAAGCTGTCGAGCCGCCCTCGCCCCATAATGTTCCTGAAGGGAAGAGCCCACGTCAGGTTATTGAGGATATCAAACTGGTTGAGGGATGCATAGGTGCCATCGTTGGAACCGGGCAGTGCGTAAATAGCTTTATATGCTTTGCAGCCGGGAAGCCGATGTTCTCGTGGGCAAGGCATAGCGCGTCCACGAGGGCAGTCCGAGCCTCTGGGAGATTGGTGGAGTACGAGGAATACGGACTCTCCCGAAAGGTGTTGCAGATGTGGGCTTGGCTCCCGAATATGGTACCTGGAATGCAATTGATGACTAGCGTTTCTAAAGTTGGCGCAGCGACCGGCCGGAATGAGTAGAAACCCTTGGTTGGTTCCAAAAGATTGAAGTTGTGGCCAAAAATTGCTGGGCACAGGGTACTGACTCGTAAGCGTAAGTTTTGAAGGCGTGAAAGTACTGCGCGAAGTGCATCACAAAGATCCTCAGAACCCGGTTCAAAATGATCTTTGCCTCGTGTATCAATTTCGATGTTGATGCAAGTTCCTGGAAGGGCCTTGGTGATTGCGGTTATAGTAGGCCTAGGAATCCAAAATCCTATGGCATTTGATCCTGGCGAGACAGTGAGTGAGAAGGTCAGCAAGTGATTCATCTCCGAGAGGTTGTTCAGGAGTTGTTCCAAGAGATGCCACAATTTCGCTGACTCTTGACTTCCATGGTGGCTCACGTATTCTATGTCTTCGGTTGAAAGTACACTAGGATACGGAGACGTGGAATCGGGAGCTGGATTTACAGGTTCAATTATGATGGTCAGAGACCGAACAAGAACGCTATTCGAGATGTCAGATTGCCTCACGAACTTCTCCAGATTCGAGTTTTGAAGGCAAATGTCGCTGTAGAGCACTGGTAATGTAGCGTCTCGCCAGGTTTTAGAGCAAAGCAGGCATTGCGCCAATGATGACGAGCCCAAGGCCAACTTGGCATGTACCAAGATCTCTGAGAGGATCTCCGCCGGTAATATCTCAATCCCTCGTATATTAGGGGGCGCCATCGCTGGTTAGGTAGCCCTGGATACAGTTGAGCACGCGGAGACTATATGGTAAGACGTAGGTTTTCTTTGATAGCTCCGAGAACAAGATTACGTACACCAAGAGTCAATGTCTCTCGTCTCTAGGTCTGAGACAGGAGCGAACTTGTATCAAGTCTCTCATGCGTGGAGACGCATGATGGCCTCATCAGCTAGCGTATTGGGGATCAAGAACAGATTGGAGGGGGTAAGTCGAGCCCAATAGAGATATAGCGGCAGAAAAACGGAACCGTATCTACCTTCATTGAGTAGAATCAAATTTCTTGACACAGCAGGGCATTTCGCGAGGCCGCTGTTGGTGCGCGAATAAGTGTATTAGCTAAGGCTAATCTGTAACTAAAGTACTTTAAGGGCGCTAGGGGGTATGTAAGACAAATAATACCAGTATAGTTTCCCTCTAGAAAAGACTCCGAGGACCTTATTAAATAATAAATCTTACTAGTATACTCCTAATAAATTTAGAATATTTATAGAAAAGTATTAGTTATAATATAATTTATTACTTAATAGTACTAATTCTTATAACCTTATAATAATAAATATCTTTATACTAAGAAATATTATCTAGTAAAGAGTATTAGTATATAGCCTTTAATTTAAATTATATTAAGTCTTTATTAAGTAGTATATATATTATTATCTACTAATACTTATAGTTTTTTTACTTTATTAGTAGACTAACCGTCGAGTCGGGGTTTACGCCAAGACGCCAAGCCCCTAATAAAATAGTAAGGGACACTAATTTTTTTCTAGAATTACCCCTATTCTAAAATTAGATTTTTTTTTGGTTAGAATTTAAATACCCCCCCTAATTCCCTAGGGATATGTATTACCGTTTTGCATTACCTTATTTACTTTTCAGAATTGCCTAGGTAATAATAATAATAATAATTAATAATATAGTAGTAAATCCTATATATAGTAAGAAATATTACTATAAATAGAAAATATTACTAATATTATAGTCTTTATCTTTTATAGGGATATGTATTACCTTTTTATATTACCTTATTTACTTTCAAAGAATTACCTAGGTAATAATAATAATAATAATAGGAAAAAAAATAGAAAATATAATAAGAAATACTACTAAAAATAGAAAATATTACTAGGGAAAAAGTCTTAGCGAGTCGGGTTAATACTTTAGTACTAATACTTAGTACTACCTTATAGTATTAACTCGAATACTCGGTACTAACTATTAGTACTAACCCGAATACTTAGGCTAGGAATTTAGTATTAACTCGCTAAGAGTTAAGTTAGGAACCTAACTCGAGTTCAAAGTACTAACCTGACGCGGTTAGTCTATTTATTAGATAATATTTAACTTATTAGGTAATAGTATTAGGTAATATATTAATATATTAATAGACTAATATAAATTATTCTAATAGTATTATATACCTAGTAATAAGATAGATATTACCTTCTATCTAGACTAATATTAGATATATTAGTAGGTAAGGTAAATAATAGAAAGTAAATTAGATATTTTAACCTGTAAATATAATAGTATTAGCTATATAATATATATATACTAATAGACTAATATAAATTATTCTAATAGTATTATATATCTAGTAATAAGATAGATATTACCCTCTATTTAAAATAATATTAGATATATAAATAGATAATATAAATAGTAGGAAGTATATTAGATATTTAAGTAGGTAGGTAGCTTATAAATACGATAGTATTAGTTATATAATATATATATACCTATTCTAATAATATTTTATACCTAGTAATAAGATAGATATCTACTTCTATCTAGACTAATATTAGATATATTAGTAGGTAGCTAGCTTATAAATATAATAGTATTAGCTAATATACCTATTTAAACTACTCTAATAGTATTATATACCTAGTAATAAGATAGATATTTCCTCTAATTTAAACTAATAGTAGATATATTAGTAGGTATTATTATAAAATAGGTAAAATATAAATAATATTAGGATTTTTATTATTTATAATCTATATTATAGCTATTAGCATATAGAATTTAGTAGGTAAATCTATTTATTCTAAAATATCTTTTAAATTACTAGACTAATTTTAATAATTTCTAAAGTATTAGATAGTTAAAAGTAAGTTATATAACTTTATTTAAATAGAAAATATTATAATATATTATTAGTAGATAGAATATAAAGAAATATCTAAAGTTTAATATTTATATTAGTTTTAAAGGGATAACTAGAGTACTTATAAACTAACTAAGAAGCTGTAATAAGCTTAAGGTCCTAATTTCTAGATATTCTATTATAGTAAGAAGATTAGTATAACTTATTAATTTTACTATATTACTTTACTAGAGTTTTAGAATTTTTATTCCTTTATAAGATTTAAATTAAGGGCTTATATAATAGAAGTATAACTAAGCTTATAACCTCTTAAATAAATCTAGTAGGCTTAAAGTATATACTAGTAGAAACTATTTAAATTCTTATATTTCTAATATAATTTAAGGATTATCTTACTATATAAATATAACTTATAATATAATAGATATTTAAAAGATAGGAAATTATAAGGTTAGGAATTAGCTTTTAAGAATATATACTATATATAAATAAGGATAATACTTCTAAATTAAATATATAGGAAAATTAGGTTTTTAATAACTATTATTATATAGAATATTATATCTTAGTTATTACTTATATAGAGCTTTATAAACTATATATAGTATTAGAAGTATAAAGATAAAGTATAATTATTTTAGGATTAAATCTTAATATAAAGAAGAATTAAAAGTTAGAAAAGTTAAAAGCCTCTTTTATACTAGAATCTTATAGTATATATTAGAGATTCTATCTAATCTATTTATATACTAATAAAATCCTAAAAACATGAAATTATATTTCTTCTACTAAATTTTCTTAAATAGCTTATAATTAATAGGATATATTAAGAGTATATCTAACCTTCTTAAAGTTAAACAAGGTATATTAAAAGCTTTGAAGGAGGTAAATAATATATCTAATTATTAACTAGAAGCCGGCCTTAATTACAATACAAAGTTTATCTAAAATATATTAAAAAGTATTAGAGAGGTAAAGAAGGAGAATATTAACTCCTATTTATTATAAGTATATTAATAATATCCTTAACCTAGATAATTACTAATAAATACTATATATATTTAGTAATAGCTAATTAGATATACTACTAAGAATTAGTTCTAATAGTATAAGCTCTAGGATATAATTATATATAAAATTAGGGTTATAATATCTACTCCTACTATTAATAATACTTTTAAAAGGGCTAGATATAAATAATACCTATCTTAATATAAGTATCTATTAAGTCTAGAATAAAAGTAGGAATACTTATAATTTAGTATAGAATAGGTATAAAAGCTAGAAGATAAAGAGTATTTAATAGTATATTCTAATAAAATATTAGTCTAAGTTAGAGAAATAAATAGGTAAATTTAGATTAAAAGATTAAAAGATAAGGTCTACTTACTAGCTAGAAAGATATAGGATATCTTATAAGATATCCTATATAGGATAGTATATAACTATAGGATAGGATAGGTAAATTATATCTTAATCCTATATCTTTATAATAATATAAGATAGGAATAAGATAGGATTTTTTAGTAGGATAAGATTTTTATAGGACCTACTAGTAGTATAGGATATTTATAGGATATACTATTATTAGTAAGTATATAATATACTATTTTCTAAAAAAATATTCTAGAAATCTCTATTATATAAAAAGTTATAACTAGAAAGCTAACTAAAAAGCTAGTATCTACCTTTCAAGTTAGCTTTCTAGTTATAGCTTTCTATATAATAGGGATTTCTAGAATATTTTACTTACTATAAGATATTCTAGAATTATTCTCTAAATCTCTATTATATAAAGAGCTATAACTAGAAAGCTAACTAGAAAGTTAATTAGAAAGGTAAATATTAGCTTTCTAGTTAGCTTTCTAGTTATAACTTTTTATATAATAGAGATTTCTAGAATATTCTTTTAGAAAATAGTACGTTATATACTTACTAATAATAGGATATCCTAAAAATATCCTATCCTATAAAGTAGTCCTATAAAATCCTATCCTATAGAATTATCCTACGAAAACCTATACTATCCTAGAATAGGATAGGACTAAAATAGCTAATTCTATACTATAATATAGTATTATAAGTAAGACTAATATCCTATACTATCTTATATCTTTCTAGCTAGTAGGTCTACTACCTAGATTATATAATTATAAAGTACTAAGGTTATATAGAAATAATATTTTAAGGCTACTATATTAGTAATATACTTAGTCCCTACTATATATTTAAGAAGGAGACTTTAAAGGAGAAGGCTACTTTAGACTAACCGCGTCGAGTTAGTACTTTAAACTCGAGTCAGGTACCTGACTCGAGTCTTAGCGATTTAATACTAAAATCTAGTACCGAGTACCTCGAGTTAGTACTAAGGTAGGTACTAAGTACCTCGAGTCGGTACCTAGGTAGGTACTAAGTATTAGTACCGAAGTATTAACTCGAATCGCTAAGACTTTTTTCTCTAGTAATATTTTCTATTTTTAGTAGTATTTCTTACTATATTTTCTATTTTTTTTTCTAATTATTATTATTATTGTTACCTAGGGAATTTTTAAAAGTAAATAAGGTAATGTAAAAAGATAATATATATCCCTAAGAAAATAACGACTATAATATTAGTAATATTTTTTATTTATTATAATACTTCATACTATATATATAACTTACTAATCGACTACTAAGTATTATTATTATTACTAACTAGGTAATTCTTAATAGTAAATAAGGTAATATAAAAAGATAATAGCTAATTAGCTATTCCTATAAAGATAATAACTATAGTATTACTAATATTTTCTATTTATAATAGTATTTACTATTATATCTATAATTTACTACTATATTACTAAGTATTGTTATTATTATTACCTAGCCTAGCCTAGGTAATTCTTTAAGGTAATATAAAAAGGTAATATAAAAAGGTAATATATATCCCTAGGGAACTAGAAGGGGTATTAAAATTCTAATTAAAAAAAATCTATTTTTAGTATAGGGGTAATTCTAGGAATTTTTTAGGGATCCTTACTATTTTATTAGGGGCTTGGCGTCTTAGCGATACCTTAGCGATTCGAGTCGGGTCAACCCGATTCGCTAAGGTATCGAGGCCTTAGCGAGTTGGTACTAGAAGTAGGTACCAAGTATTTCGGTTAGTACTAAGACCCTAACCTAACTATTCGGTCGGTACCAAATCTTGGTACCGAATCCCGACTCGACGGTTAGTCTAGGCTACTTATTAAGTAAATTTAAATAACTAAAATATTAACTATTATATTTAATAATAGGTTATAAAGAAGTAATTCTATTATAGATATAAGATTCTCTTATATAGTTATATCTTAATATTTTAATATTTATCTTTAGATATACTACTCCTAACTTAGTTAGACCTTATAAATAAAGAAACCTATTAGATATTATAGATTATCTATTTTAAATAGCTAAGAATTTATATATATTATACCCTAGATAACTAATACTTAATAATAGTAGTAATACTAGATATTTTAATAGGTCTAGGCTACTAGGTACTAACCCTAATAGGCTACTCTATACTAAAATTACTAGCTATCTAAGTACTATCTAAGAAGGCTATTAAGTACCCTACTAAATAATATTAAGGATTTAAATAAAGAAATTTTATAACAAAAGCTATTTATAAAATTTTAAAGAAGGTATTTAAAAGGGTATTATTATAAATATCTATTATTATTATATTAACTTTCCTACTACTATACCTAGGGAAAAGGGTTAGCCTAAGAAATTCCCTCTACTAGTTTATAACTAAGCTAAGAGACCTCTCTTAATATTAAAATCTATATTTAATATAACTAACCTTAATAATAGTCTTCCTCTAGAAAATAAGGATAGTAATAGTCTAATTATAAGATATACTAAGATAGAAGATAATAATAAAACTATAAAAGGTAAAGATAAAAAAGGAAAGAATAAAGCCTATATTAGAGGGCTAGAGACTCTATTAAGGGTACTACTAATTTTATCTCCTCTTATAAATAGCTTACCTATTATATTAATAAGTTATAAAGTTACTTAGTTAATTAATTAGAACTAATATAAACTTATAATAAGTTATAGTTTATTATAATAAAAAAGCGTTTATAGTAATATACTACTAAGTAAGAGTAATAAGTTAAATCCTTTGAAATAGCTATTTAGGCGGATATTAGTTAGAAATTTAATAACTTTTTAAAAACTTACTATTAGTCTCTATAAAATACCTTCTAGGATATTAAATCTAGTTAAGTAGCCTTACTTAAACCTTTAATTATAACTATATTTTATATACTAACTAATTAGCTTCCTTAGACTTAGTAACCCTACGTCCCTTCCTACTATTAGAAGAATAGTTAGGCTATTTAGAAAGAGGTAGAAGATATAGATTATAAAAATAATAAATATAATATAAAGGATATACTAAAGAGATAGGGCTATACTAGTATATAAGAATATAAAAAGAATACCCTACCTTAACTACTAAATAGACTACGTTAATAATAAAGTAAAATAATAAATAATACTTATATTTATATTTATATTTATATTTTATACTCTACTATCTAGCTACTTAGAGCTAATAAAGGCGTTTTAACTCTAGTTTATTATAAGGAAACTATAAACTATAGAAGAAAACCTCTCTTACCTACCCTATTTACTATAATACTTCTAGGCCTTTAAATACTATATACTATCCTCTCCCTTATACTTTGAACTACCCTAGTATTAGATCCTAATATCTATTTACTCCTCTCTCTTACTAGGGCTACGCCCCTTTCTTTACTCTTAAAAGGTTTATACTCCTTTAATTACCCTCTTACCCTTCCTTATATAGTTTAATTAATACTAATAAGTACCCTTAGCCCTCCTACTAGTCTACTACTACCCTAGCTACTCCTCTCTTATACTATCTAGTATTAAGGTATCCTTTTTTATTTAACCTATAATACTAGGTCGCTACTACTACTAGCCTAGTAGAAGGCTTATAGTACTCCTATTAAGAATTATTATATATCTTTTCTATAATATATAAGAGGGAGCTATTAGAGTTATTAGGAGGGGTATAGATATACTTTATTACTACTATTATATTACTATTTTCTAGTACTAGACTATATAATAATCTACTTATAAGAGAAAGTAGATTATATTAAAATCCTACTAGCTATACTTATAGTTATAAGGCTATTACTCCTACTCCTACGCGTAGTTATAATCCTCCTAGTTAGAGGGGGTAGCCCTAGCCTATTATTTTAACTCTTCTACTTAGTATAATACCTTCTATCTCTTAACCTAGAGTCTCTTATACGTAGAGCTAATACTATTAGTAGGAACTAAGGTAGGTATTATTATATATACTAAGGGCGCGCTCGCCACGCGTATAAAAACTCTATATAAGGAGCTCTACTACTATATAATATCTTAGTTTTATTCTAACTATATTTAAACTAAAGACCTCTTAGCTCTATTAATAAGTAATAGGTTTATAACTAGTACCGCGTATAAGTAGATCTTATTACTAGCTATAAATAATACTTATAAGAGTAAATTTAAACTAATTAAAATTAGTTATTTTTACCCTAGACTAGCTATCTTAAAAGAAAATCTTAAAGGACCTTATATTATATCTAGTAAAAATATATTCTATTATAATATTAATTTATTTATCTAATAAACTAAATATATTAGATAGACTAGGCTTAAAGTAGTTAAAAAATTATACCTTTGTTTATATAAATTAGTTATAATATAGTTATTATACCTTAAGACTAGCTATTAAGACTCTCTTTCTAATAACCTTACCTATTTTTATACTACGCTAGTAGAGAAATATAAGTAATTATAATTATAGGTATTTAATAGGCTATATATAGAATAATATACTATATAAGATACTAAATAAAATAACTTTATAAATAAATATATATAAGTAATACTACTTAGTAGAGAGTTTTATAATTAATTAGAAGTAGCTATACTAATACTAGCCTAGAAAAACTAGATTAGAAGTTATAATAAGATATCTATTATTTAAATAGTAATTCTAATAATTTTACTTATAATCTTAATAATATAGTAGACTACTAGGTATTATATCTACTAACCTCTAGATCTAGCTCAATAACTAAGCTAACGCCTTACTTAAATAGTTATAATTATAGCTCTAAGTATAAGTATATAGCTAAGGATAAGGAAGTAGCCTTCTAATATAGTTTATATATAGGGGAATAATAGTAACTACCTTCCCCCTAAATCTAATAGGGACCCCCTTAAATCTATATCTATTAGCCCCCTTCTTATAGCTTTAACCTAAATCCTCTTAATTTAATACCCTATTTAGACTGACTGTCGAGTAGGATTTCAGCACTATAGATTGGTACCGACCCGAATACTCGGTACCTACTTCTAGTACCGACTCGAAAAGCCCTTAGTATATTGGCGAGTCGGGTTAGACTAACCCGACTCGCTAAGGTATCGCCAAGACGCTAAGCCGCTAATAAATTAGCTAGAAAGCCTAGATTTTTTCTGAAATTAGTACTATTCTAAAAATAAATTATTTTTTAATTATAATTTTTATAGCCCCCTTAATTCCCTAGGTATATACATTACCTTTTTATATTACCTTATTTACTTAAGGGTATTACCTAGGTGATAATAATAATAATGCTTAGTAATATAGTAATAAGCTATATATATAGTACTAAATACTACTATAAATAGAAAATATTAGTAATATTATAGTTATTATCCTTATAGAAATAGTTAATTAGCTATTACCTTTTTATATTACCTTATTTACTATTAAGAATTACCTAGTTAGTAATAATAATAATGCTTAGTAATATACTAGTAAGTTATATATATAATATAAAATATTATTATAAATAAAAAATATTCCTAATATAATAGTCTTAGTAAAATAGTATAGGTGGAACTAATATCTTAGCGAGTTAGGTTAATACTTTAGTACTAATACTTAGTACTACCCTATAGTATTAACTTAAATGCTCGGTACTAACTATTAGTACTAACCTGAATACTTAGGCTAGGAATCTAGTATTAACTCGCTAAGAGTTAAGTTAGATACCTAACTCGAGTTTAAAGTACTAATCTAATATAATTAGTCTAATCCTATTACTAAATTATAGCTAATTAAGTATCTATTAAATTAGTCTTTAATAAGGATAATATAAAAGACAGGTAGTAAAATAATAATAATATAAAAGATACTAATTTTAGGTCTATATTTAAGTACTATAATAAGAATACTTATATATATCTTAATAATACTAAATTCTTTAAGTATAATATCCCTCCTTATAGTTATAATATCTACTATATAGATTTTATAAATATAGAAGAAATTAATAAATATATACTAGATATCTATACTATTAATACCTAGTCTTCTACTTAGAAGTAATAATATATTTATATAAATTAGCTAGAGTATATAACTCTATATATTATAGTTATCTAGCTATCTCCCTTAAATTAAGGCTATACTACTATTTAAGGATAACTCTTTTTAAAAGATAATTAGTATTAAGACTTTTATATTAATACTAGGAGCTTAGCTATATTTATTAATAAATCCTTATTACTAGTAGGAAATCTATATAGCTATCTATATAAGATATCTCTAATTACTATCTAAGGAATTAGTAGGGAATATATTATTAATAAATATATAGATATTTCTCTTTTTATTATAAGTAATAATAGAATAGTACTATATATTAATACTAAGGCGTTTATAATAAAAGGTATTAAGACGGGTATTATCCTAGGTATAAATAAATTAAGATAGCTAGAAGATAGTATTACCTTATAACTAGGTTATAAAATTATATAAATTAAGGGTATTAATATTCCTATTAACTTTATATTACTAGGAAGTAAACCTATAGTATTCTTTAGTAAGGTTAAATAGAGTAGATTAACTAAACTATAATAATAGTAAGGCTAGTTAAGATATCTAACTAAAAGGGGCCTAGGAATATAAAAAGTTTTAAAATAAAAAGATATTAGTAATTAACTCCTTTTTACCCTTTAGTATTACTAAGTTAATCTAATAATTAATTTATACCTTAAATAACTAAAATATTAACCTTAATTAGTTAGTTAAATCTACCTTATAGTAATACTAACTATCTTTATTTCTTTATAAGCTTTAAAATATAGCTCTTACTATTTACTAGGGCTAGTTTATAGCTAAATTATCGCTATTATTACCTTACTATTACTATTAAAGTAGATTAACTTTTAATATAAGAATAGATATTACTATATTTCTTTTATTTATTAGTATTTACTTCTATATATATAGTAATAGATAGTAAATATATAAGGACTTCTAGATAGCTACTTATATAACTAAAGTACCTCTCTATTATTATTATAATAGCGAGGACGCTATTTTTCTTATAAAATAGTAGTATTTATTATAGATACAAGATTCTCTTATATAGTTATATCTTAATATTTTAATATTTATCTTTAAGTATACTACTTCTAACTTAGTTAGACCTTATAAATAAAGAAACCTATTAAATATTATAAATTATCTATTCTAGATAGCTAAGAATTTATATATACTATACCCTAGATAACTAATACTTAATAAATTCCTTATAAAATAAGTTAAGAAGCCTAAGAGTTAATATCTTAAATATATATTAAAACCTAGTAGTATCCTACTTAAATATAATAAGAATTTTAAAGGAGGAATAGATTAATATTACTATTAGATATATATCTTATTACTACTAATAATCCCCTTTTATAAAGGGTTATTAAGAAGTATAATAAATATTTCTTAATATAAGATAGTACTTTACTATATTATATATAGTAATAGAGGGACCTTTTTAATATTCCTAGATTAATAGTCCTTTCTTAGCCTAGTAACTTAGTAGATCTTAATTAAATAGAGCCTTATTAATACTATTTAAAGTAGTATATCTTAAAGAGACTCTTCTAGTTAATAACTAAGTAACTAATAATTAAAGTATATAAAGAAGAATAGGCGAATTTAGATATAATAAAGATTAGGAAATAGTATAAGAGACTAATATAATAAATAGAATACTATTAGGTAGTATATAATAATAATAAGTCTTACTATTAACTAATAAGACTAAAGTATTTATATAATAAGATTTAAGAATTTAAAGTATATTTATTAAGTAGTTATAGTATTAAATAGAATAGGGATAAATTATAATATTAGTTTTAGTAGGATATAGATAAATTAAAAAAAAACTCTGTTATACTTAGTACTAGGAAGGTTAGAAGAATTTACCTACTTAGTAGTCTATACTTACTTCTAGTTTACGCCCTCTACTTCTATAATAAATAATTTTAGTAGCTTATTTTTACTATAAGAATTATAGAGTATTTAAATTTAAATAGTTCCTAATATAAAATATCTATTATAACTAGCCTAACTATTAATCTATAAAGGCGATAGTATTCTAGCCTAAGAGACCCCGGAACGAAACCCCGGAGTACGGAAATGAACAGCTCCGGGACGCTAGCCCCTTAGGGCTGGACTAGAAGTAAGTTTGGACCAGAAGTAGGTGAATTCTGTTGGAATTCAGACCGGGTCAACCTCGGTAGTTACTAATCAGGACTAGTCAGGGGGCCTTGGTAGACTAATAGAGATTTCTCGTGATGGTTATTCCATTCTATATAGCTATATCCATCCATTAGTTATTATAATACTATTATACTACACCTAAATCACGTGCAGATGACTTATTAATATTATACATTTTAACAGGTTATAAGCCCGGGTTCTACGTAACCTAGGAACCGTATAAATCGCATAGCAAGCTTTTTACTAAGACTTAGTATTACTCTAGAAGAAATATTCCTAGAACTATTTATAATAGGCACTATCATGTCTAACTATTATAAAATTTAGAAGCTTAAGGGTACTAAGAACTATAAGCTATAGGAGATCGTTATAAGAGTATTACTCGTGGTTAATAGCGTGTTTAAGGTTATTAGACCGGAATATAAACCGCTAACTAACCCTAACTCACCTACTACCGGAGGAGTAAAACTCCCTATCAAGGAGGTAGATAAAGATAAATGGGAAAAGCATATTAATCTAGAGGAGCGAGTACTCGCCGCTATTTATATTACCATATCGCCGTCAGCCTATAGTATAATTAAAACTCTGAAGATAGTAAAAGAAGTATAGGCTAAATTGAAGTCATTATATAGGACGGACTCCTACGCTACTAAGAAAACAACGTACTTCGCCCTATATAAGCTTTATTTAGATTAATTTAAAGACCTTTATACCTACCTCGCCAAATTTAAGGAGTATATAAACAAGCTTCTATAAATAGGGAGTCCGCTAGAAATGGATTTCTAGACAGTAGTCTTTAAGAGGGGCCTACTAGATAATATAAAGGAAGCGGTCTATACCCTTACTAAGATCGCAAGATCTAGGAAGGAGCCACAGGATTTTAAGTATATTACTACATTATTAGTTAACAGGTTTATGCCTTTAAAGACTAAAGAATCCAAGGTATTCGCTGGCAATTTTAGTAAATAGCTAAAGCAAGGTCAATATTAAAACAAGCCTAGTAATAAAAGCCAGGGTAATAATAATGATAAATGTACTTTCTATGGCTACTAATATAATATAAAAGACTACTGGCATGTTAATCTAAAGCTAGGACTAGAAGGATTTGTTCCTAAAATAAAGAAAGAGCTGGAGGCACGGAACAAATAATAGTATTAAGACAGACATCCTAGTCGCCAATAAAGCAAATAAAACCTAGACGAATAAAAGCAGGACAAACTCTATACCGCTCGCTTCGAGTATAGCTTATAATAAAGTAATAAATCCCATGAGATTATCGTCGACTCAGGGGACTAGGAGCATGCCTTCTAGGACCGATCCAAGTTTACCGACTATTTACTAGTCTAGAACCACACGGTATTAGGACTAACTGGGGGTAAACCAATAAAAGTTAAAGGGATCGGAATAGTATAAATCCCGGTAATTATCGATAATAAGGTCAGCGAATTCTTACTAACCGATATTCGTCACGTACTAAATATCGAATATAACCTCCTATCTATTACGTAGCTAGACCTATAAGGCTACACGTATACCGGTAGCGGAGGGAAGAATACATTCTATAATAAACACGGCGAGGAGGTGCTATAAGCCTTCCTACATGACTGTACCTACTAGCTAGATACTATATAGATTAACTAGATAAGGGTATTCCGCCTTAAATTAATAGTCCCGGCTAAGAATAATGCGTCTTAGACCTAATGGTATAAGAGATATAGACACGTTAGTATGGAGGCTATAAAGGCTATAGCACGTACTACTAACGTCGACTATAAGGCCGCTGATCGTCTATAAAAATACGAAAAGCAGGAACTATATGAGAGTTACGTATCAGGGAAAATTACCCGAATGCCCTTACGTATACTAATACCTAGAGTTACTATCCCTAGCTAATGCTAGCACATCGACTTGGCGTCAGCAAGCCATATAACCACCCTTAAGGGGCATACTAATATAATGGTATCTATATACGAAGTAATAGGGTTTACCTAAATAGACTATATAACTAGTAGGGCCGAGTTACTACAAAAACTCGAGTTCCGAATAAAACATTAGAAAAACCAGGGGTATAAAACGGCCTTCATTCGAAGCGATAATAAACTAGTCTAGGGCCGTAAATATTAATAAATCTTCTAGGAATATAGGATATTTATTACCCTATTAGCACCGTATAATCCTTATTAAAATGGGATCGCTGAAAGGAAGAACCGGATACTATTTAGTAAAGTCAGAGCGGTTCTTATTAACGCTGGACTACTATAAGAGTTCTAGGGTGAGGCTATCTACTATATTAATTACATTGAGAACCTCATACCTAGTAAGGATGGGAAGTCCCCCTTTAAGAAATGGTACGGCTATAAACCTTAATTAATATACCTGAAGCTATTCGGATATTAGTACTATTCGTTTAATACATCGCCGAATAAGAAAAAACTAGATAATAAGGCTATTAAATGCCGCTTCCTTAGCTATAACGGTAAGAGTATCTACCGCGTATAGGATATTAAGGGATAATATATCACTCGATTAGTATATATAGTATTTAATAAGAGGGCCGCTATATTATTAATAGATAATAATAAGCTCCTAATAGAGGGAGACTCTAGCGACGATAATATAGCAGACCTCCTAGGCTAGCTCCAAGCTAACTAATCAGATGGCGGCAATCAGGCCTTAGAGGGAGTAACTACCTCTAATCGACAGGGTGTCGAGGGAGTATTAGATAATACTGAAAATACTAATAATACTAATAATACTAGTAATAGATTAGTAACAAATTTTCTATCTGGCTAATTAATATCAGGCCTAACTAATAACGTAAGTAGGCTAACTAGTCTAAATGGACGTGATTAGGATAATCCACCCGAATTAAATTAGAATAAGTTAAATAATTAGACTGCTGATAATAGCTAAGCGGAGTCGGAATTACCAACTAATTAATATTAGAATAGTCAGGATAGTTCGACACGCCAAATTACTACTATAATACCATCAGCTGTCGTTAATAAACAATCGACTCGAAATAATAAATCTTAGAGAATTATTCCTAATACATCACGTCGTTCCATTCGTAACAAACCACGGATCGACTATAGCCAGACGAATAAGAGGGGTATAAAGTCTTCTAATAACCCTAATAGGTTTAGAGCTATACTCACCCGCGTCGTCGCCGGTACTAAAGAGCGTCCCTGCCTAATATTAATAGACGAGGCTCTTAGTAGACCTAATAAAGACAAATGGCTCGCTACCGCCGAAGAAGAACTAGCTAATCACGACAAGTAGATAATATAGTAAGAACTATATCGACCACCTCGTAAAGCATATGTCTTACTAGGGAGGTGGGTCTTATCCTATAAATATGGGCTAATGGGCGAAATCAGCCGATATAAAGCACGGTAGGTAGTTAAAGACTTCTACTAAATTGAGGGGATTGATTTTAATAAGACATTCTTATTAACCCTGAAGGCATCGTTATAGCGACTCCTCCTAGCCCTAATAGCTAAATATAGGCTAGTCGTCGAGTATTTAGACGTTATCGCGGCCTTCTTAGAATCACTTGTTTAGGAAGAAATCTGGGTAGAGTAACCCTACCGCTTTACTAATAAATAATAAGGACACGCCTATAGACTAAACAAAGCTCTATATAGCCTCAAATAAGCGTCTTATAAATGGTACGAAACCCTTTATAAGGCACTTAAGTCTCTAGGTTTTAAGCGCCTTAAGTATAATTATTACGTGTTTATTAATACTATTATAAAAGTTATTATTACGGCTTACGTAGATGACTTACTATTTATAGCACGTAACCGGGACCTGATTACCTAGATAAAGAAGGAACTTGATAAGAGGTTCAACTTCAAATATATAGGAGACCTGAAAGACTATTTAGGAATGAATATTGTTAGAAATCTAGACAACTGTTCTATTCAGGTCAACTAAATAAAATACATCAACTAATTATTAAAATAGCTAGGCATAGAAAAATGTTCGCTAGTAAAATCGCCTATGGAACAAGTAAATATCGCTGTCGCCCCTAACGGCTATACAGCCTCCTTATCTGAAAGGGAGGCTTATTAGTCCCTCATAGGAGCACTTAATTAGCTGAGTGTTATAACTAGGCTAGATATTACATACGCTGTTAGTAACCTGAGTCGTTTACTTAATAACCCTACTCCGTAATATATAAATACGGCGAAAAGGGTACTACGTTATCTATTAGGAATAGTCGACGACGGTCTTATCTATTAACTAGGCAAAAATGATGGCCTGGAGGGTTTTACCGACGCGTTATACTGTGACGACTATAAGACGTCTCGTTCCACTAGGGCGTACGTCTATAAACTATTCAATGGCCCTGTCGCCTAGTAATCCAAATTATAAAAGCTGGTAGCGACATCTATATACGAGTCTAAATACATTGCTGTAGTAGAGGCATGTAAAGAAGCTCTGTATCTAGGCCCTATACTCGAAGAGCTAGGGTATAATAAGGGAGTAGCACCAGTGCTCCTAAGTATTAATAACTAGGCAGCTATAAAATTAGCTACTAACCCGATTAATTATACTATTATAAAATATATCCGAATAAGATATCATTTAGTACGTCAACTCGTTTCTAAAACTAAAGAAATCCGTCTCTAATAGGTTGACACTAAAGGCCAATATACCGATCCACTAATAAAACCCATCGGCCCTATTAACTTCGGCCTGGCTAGATAATAATTAGGACTAGCTCCGAGCGAAGTATGAGGGCATTCAGATATGGTGGTTGGCGACAGGGAGCCTACCTCGTTGCCACCGATATGAAAGGGAGTGTTGGAATTCAGACCGGGTCAACCTCGGTAGTCACTAATCAGGACTAGTCAGGGGGCCTTGGCAGACTAATAGAGATTTCTCGTGATGGTTATTCCATTCTATATAGCTACATCCATCCATTAGTTATCATAATACTATTGCACTACACCCAAATCACGTGCAGATGACTCATTGACATCATACATTTTAACAAATTCTTCTAGATCTGTTCGACCATTTCATTTACATCAACCCCGTCGACTTTGCCTCCGGTCTACCACGCCCAATCCCGACCTCTTCGCCGCCACCCTCTTGCAAGAGCAGAACCTGCTCACTATAATCAAATCCTCTCTTAATGACGGCCATCTCATCGCGTTGTACGAGCGCTAAATCATTCCGATATGTCAATGTCCCAATCAACTCTAAATTAATGCTCAGCCAATCTGTAGGGATAAAGAAGTGCCTCAGATAGAAGTCCTCGGTGAACATCTCGAGATCGGTACTGCAAATCCAACCCGTACGGTCGAGGAAGATCACCCTCGTACCAATGTAGCCGAAAACGTGCTCAATTGAGCGTTCTAGTGCAACGAATTGGATTCGGTGGTGTGTTTCGAGAAAACGGCTTTCTGTTGATGCGCTCAGGTCTTCTCCAAGCATGGACACGTCAAAGAGTGTGGTGTGGGTGTGAGAGCGGTTGGCGCTTGGGTTGGATGATCTGATTGCAATGTGGCGGGAGCCGGGGTGTTGGTTGATAGCTTGGATGTGGAAGACGTCGGGATTGCTCGTTTCGAGTACGGATGCAGGCATAGTTTTTCCCGCTCTTAGGTCGTCCCAGTCGTACACTTCCACTCGATGTTCTGCAGCTGCTATGAGCTTAGATGGATCTCTCGGATGCTGACACCACTTTCTCATAAGGCTCGGTTGTAGCTCGAAGGTACTGATCTTATCGCCGTTCGCAGATAATAAATTTTCAACGTTGGGAGTGGAAACTAAAAGACAGGTCATGTCCGGACGTAGCAAGACGTCTGTGACCGCTTGCACCAGTAACAGATCAAAAAGACGCTCGTTGCATGCTATGTGCCGAGCAATACCACCGAGCCTGTGCGCTATCAATCTGCTGGACGCGTCTGCGCTGACAAGCACATTGTTGCCCAACCTTAATAAAGTCACAGAGATGTCCTCAACGTGGCTATACAGCTCTTTTTGGACCTTGCCATGAACAGATTCGAACAGCATCACGGTTCCATCATCCTTCCCACAGAAAACGAAGTCCATGGTAGGATGCGATACTATTGCCGTTATTGAAATTAACTCTTCGATTGTCGCGGAGCTTATTTCCTTCGTAGCAGTAGATATTGCATCGCTATCGCTATGCTCCTCGTCTGCATTTTGTCGCACGAGGACTGACGGCTCCCAAACATTGCACTGCGATCCTCGAATATCAACAAACTGAAGGCTATCACCACTGAAGGCAAGAGACTTTATCCCATGTCCCCAGGAATTGATGCGGTACAGAACTCTCAGTGTTTCGAAATCGTACACTTGAATGGTTCCTGATGAATTTCCGGTCGCTAGTGTCCGGCCATCAGGGGACGAGGCCAAATTCTGAGCTTCGGCGACAACAGTCTCAATTATTCTCCCTTCTACAGGATCGAAAAGTACAAGATCTCCATCCTGATATGCTGCAGCCAAAAGGCTTGTTGCCGGGATTGGATTGAAAACCATATCGACCACTGCAGTGTTCACCACCCGTCGACCTGCCTTTACCGGAGTAGCTTTTCCGCAGTAACCTAATATACTGTCGTTCTCTAGATCCCAAAGTAAAATTGGCTGGCCGCGATACACCACTCCGAGAAGCCTAAGTTCGCGCGAAAACGTAGCCACTGTAGGTGCACGAGAAGCATCTGTAGCAGCGTGGCCTGGCAGGCTCTCATGCCAATGCACTAGACGATCCTTCCTCCCCGAAGTGTTGTCCCAAATTATCAGGTGGTTGTCTTTTGCAGCAACCATCAGAGTGCGATCGTTCTCGCTGATGCTGAGCGCAAGAGACTGTGCCGAGGTTTTGGTGGCGAAGACCTGTTCACCAGTCATGGTATTCCAGACGCGAACATTCCTCAGTCCGCTGCATGCCAGTAGCTTACTGGAGGGGCTGAATGCAAGAACCTTTACCAGTTCACAGTGATGAAGAATTCGGGTTTTCTGACACGTCGTCCGGTTGTACATGACAATCTTACCTGAGACAAGTGCAACAGCAAACAAACGGTCGCCACAAGCCACAGAAGCAGTGGTATCATTACCATAGGTAATGCATGATATGCAATCATCCCAACTAGTTATTGACAAGCCAGTCACCACAAGACCCCGAGGAGAATGACCAAATTGTTTATATGGTGCACTTTCTGAAGGGCAGAACGGAGGAATTAAATGGTAGATGGAGGAAGGTGACACAAGTAGGCTTGATCCAAACTTTGCCACAATGCGAATGAGATCAGTGCTCCACGACTCCACGATCTGTATATCTCGGCCCAATGGCGACATATGCTTCGCTCGGCGCTGCAGAAAATTCTTCATTATTTTAGCAGCACGAATGAGATTGCCCAAGGCCGAGTTTTGGGCGTTTATCTCAATCCAGGTGAGGACATTTGACGAGCCGAAAAACTTGCCTAGTTTATGGAGAATGCCGTCAACGTGTGAATGAGTTGCACCGACATGGTGATAGAAAGCTGTACATGCGTATGCCGCGAATGGTGAGCGTGCCGTAAGTATCTGCACACTTTTTCGGCGACCACGGGGAGCCCGCATTTCATTATCTGTCAAATAGGCCAAACAAGCTTCGGCAAGTCGACGATTACCGTCTTCCTTATGGATCCGGAAATATGACTCAAGCTCGGCACTCAAAAGGAAATCTTTGGCTGTCTGATGTATGACCTGGACTCGACTTTGAGCATCAATATAAACGAACTGTCCGCAGAGTGAAATGATCGACTTCTCGAGATTTGTGAAAGTGTCACTAATGTCCAGAATTAATGCAGCCTTCAATTCATCCACGGTCAATGGCCGTGCGGCAGTCACGACCCATGTAAGAATAGCCTTCGCAAGGCTCTTGCCGTAAGGTGCAGTCAACATGAGCTTGAGTGTTCGATTATATAGGTTTTCCATACCCGGAGGCACATTTTCCAAGACTTTCTTGACGTCCATAGCTCCGTGAACCTTGCTCAACTCCTCGACAACAAGCTTGACCCAGAGGAAGCATCCTGCAGATTTGTCCAAAATTTTGTTGATCAGATCTTGACGGGCGGCAGCATCATGCCATGGCAGTTCATCTATATTAGAGGACACATACAATTTGATGTCTTCCATGATTGCTGTCATCGGAATGGGCTCAACAACAAGGTGATTGGCTGACTGTTGAAGATGTTTTTGAATTTCAAGGCTTGTCCTTGAAGTCAAGAAGATTCGTAATGGGAAAGTGCCGTCTACCTTTGCCAACATGGGAATGAGTTCCGCAAAATTTTTGCATTCGTCGAGCGCATCGACGACCCAGTAATATGGTTGGACAATATCCTCCTGCAGGATGCCTTGAAGATAGAGTCGTCGCCACAAAGATCGATGATCATCTTTACCCAAGGCGACGTCTTCCTGCATTCCCAAAATGAGGTTTCGGATGCCAATGTTGTTGAGTGCCATTTGATAAGCCATGTTTCGAAGGAAATTGCTCAAGGTGGACTTGGTATTATCGCCATGATTGAAAAAGAAATAGCTGCAGTTGAGGTTCATATCCTGGAGGTGGCTAACGACATGCGCAGCAAGCACGGATTTTCCAGTTGCAGGATTTGCATGAAGCCAGAAGAGCTTTGGTCCTGACGTGTCCCGCCATCGTCGAAAGCTGTCTTTTCGCATAAGCCACTCACACGAACCATTTGTGCGAAGCTCTTCAAGAATTTCAAGATCGTTGCCTGGTGTTTCAGTAACGTCTAAGAATCGCTCTAGGTGCATGCGCTCGGCTCGGAGTGCTTCTCGACGTGATGTGGTCCCTGCACTGTCAGATCATCCGAGCCTGTAAAATTCAACACTCACATTCATTTTTGATGTATTCAATGACAGTCAGAAAGCCTTCCCGAAGAGTTACAAAATTGGGGTCCTCTGCAGTATCAAATTTGGCAATGCCTCGATGATCTGCATTTAGCAAAGCAGTACGTTCCTGTGGGTAGCCGAGCGTGGCAGAGTCTTGGGGGACGACGATTTCTTTCCCCACGACTAGATTCGTTGGCTTGGTCTCGTAGAACGAGAAAAGCTGAATTCCTTCAACACAGTGACGAAAATCGTCATTGATTGACTGGAGAAAGCCAGACTGCTTGTGTAAATCTGCGACGAAGCCCTTGCTTCCCTGCCCTGAAGCTCGGACGATATTGGTCAAAGACTGGGCTAAGCCTGCGCCACGATGAGGCGTTCCGAGAAAGAAAATAGCTTGGACGCGGTTCCTTATGTTTTGGAATACGGGATCCTGTTGAGCTAGTGTACAAGCCTTTTTGATAACAAGGCCGCCCATGCTGTGGCCGATGAACACGATCGGAGAATCTCTGTTGCCTCGCAAGTGCACGTTGTCCGACATAGCGCCCAGGAGCGACTTGCCAAAGTCGTGAATGTGGAGAGCACTCTCTCCACGCTCGCTCCAGTCTGAGTTGTAACCGAAGGAATGTATGCGGACATGTCTGAACCGCGAGTCCCGTGGCAGCCATTCCTGCGGCCAGAATGACATCAAATCTCGCGTGTTGCTCCATGTTTTCCGCGAACCACCACCTAGGCCGTGCACAAATATGAAGTCGACGATAGGCTCAGGTGGCAAGTGGAGGAGGTTTAAGCCGTACGGTCCTCTGATCTCTTCTTTTGTTTCACTTTCTCGTCGCTTCAGAGAAAGTCCATTCAATGTGCGCGCAAGGAGAGAAGTATTGAGTCTATTGGTAGCGATGGACCTATGTCGGCTAGAGGCTTCTGGGGACTAGAATAGGGCCAAGTTTTAGTTCACCGGGCAACTAGGTTGGCAGGCACGCAGGCTGCAGTGCCGTGACATACCACTTCCATGATGTACTAGACATCGTTGAAATGGTCAGGAGAGCTCTAGTTGGGCATTGTGTAGGTCAACATGCCCAAATGGTTTCCACCATGGCTGTTGTAAAGGTCGCGCGCAGCAGCGTACGAAAGGCTAGGTAGGTAAGTTGGTAATGCCAGAAGAACAACTCGGTCCATTATCCATCCCGAGCCATCTACAACATAATCGCTTATGCAAGTCCTTGCACTGTGATTCGCGGGCACTGGAAAGTGCATATTACGCTCAGCCTGTCTTCTTATCGGCGGGGCTTCTACGTGTCAGATAATGCTTGGAGGCGCTTTCGGAGGCTTGGAGTGGCTTGCTGAAGGGAGAGTGAAGAGAATTCTGGTCACTGAATTATAGACGAGGTCTTGTCGCGCGTGAAGTCGTGACAATCAAAATCTGATAGTAGGAGGCAACGGACACTAACTCCCTTGAATGCCATCACAAGAACTGCATTTGATCTGAAAGCGCAGGGCCTCCCGTGGCCTCCCCGACTAATTTCAAGCCGTTTACGACAAGATGGCGGCTGAGTTTGACGGAGAAATTGATGTGCCAAAGACGGCAATCCAGATCATGGATGACAACGTCATGAGAAGTGGGTTGGCTCCTCCGCCTTTTTGTTTCAATGAGAGTCCTCGATACCTACTAACAGCATCATCCACAGAACTTCCGGCTGGCACCAAAGGTAGGAGTATTGCAGCCCATGGTGGCAGCTACTGGACCAGGACAGCGTGACTCGTCACGGAGAAAGATGGATCCGAGACATCATACTTTCTCAAGGTCGAGTCTCTACACTATACTCCGTTATTTGTCTCATATAGTCTCAGGTGTCGATTGGTCAACGGGGAAAAGAAATGATGTCTGGGGAGTTTAAGAGCATGACCGAAATCCACAACGCTGTCTCTGAGTTCGCACCAACCCCTATCGCGTGGGGTACCTACGCATCAGATCCCGACATCCGATTTTTTCTATGCTCCTTTCACGAGATGTCAGACGAGCTACCAGATTTGCAACGGTCCTCGGCACGGGTCGCCGAACTGCACCGCAAAGGCAAGTCTCCAACAGGCAAATATGGCTTTCCCTGTACCACCTTTCAGGGCAATCTGCCACAGGACAACACTTGGACAGCTACGTGGGAAGAGTTCTATGTCAACGGGATGAGGCGTATGCTACAGCTAGAGGAGGAATCCCAGGGACGGAGCCAAGAGTTGCAGGAACTCTGTGGCAAAATGTATGAAATGGTTATTCCCCGATTACTCCGACCCTTAGAAACAGGAGGTCGAGAGATCGAACCTTGTCTGGTACATGGTGACCTTTGGTACGGGAACGCATCAACAGATCTTGCAACTAGCGAGCCGCTCGTCTTCGACGCCTGCTGCTTTTACGCTCACAATGAGTATGAAATCGGCACGTGGCGTCCGACAAGATACAAGCTTGGCAGGCCGTATGTGAAGGCATATCACAAACACTTCCCCGTCAGCGTTCCGGTGGAGGACCATGACGATAGGAATGCACTATACGCGATTCGCTTCAACCTTCATGCCTCTGCACTCTACTCGGGAAACACTCGGTTTCGAACTATGTAAGTAGTGTTCAATGGTATCTGAAGCTCTCACTAGCTGATTTATACTTATTTAGGGTCATTGACGAGATGAGAAGGCTTGTTGATAAATACCCTGGCGGCTTCGCAGAGTGGGAACAGAAATGTCAACAGGCATGAATCCGCCCTAAACGCCCTCTCCATGACACGGATGGGAGTAATAAGACGATGTCGTGTTTGTATTCAGATATTAATCAGAAGGGATGATATTCCTAAAGACACAAAAAACATGTTATTTCCTTGCTGGTGTTGTAGCAGTCAGATTCGGCGTCGGCTCATAGCACCATGTAAGAAAGTAGCCTTTCGCGATCCCCGCTAGAACATGAATGTTTCCAAAACTCAGCTACGATGGCCTCTACCAACAATTTCGCTTTTACAGAATAGCATTATCATTGCATTTAGCATAGCCTCGATCTCACGGTGACTCTGTACGCCACTCAAGTTGGCTATCAGGGGAAGCCCTGCATCCAAAACAGCCGCATAGCTTGATCGCTCGTACAAGTCGTGCATGTTCTCGATTGCTTTCCGCCTTTCATTAAGGTGAATACACGTACTTCCAACCGGGAATGCTAACGTATCAATCCAAAGAGCATTTTTACCTCCTTTTCATACGGTAGATTGCTAGATTGTAATGACCGATCCGCTTTCACTAGTCTGCTCAAGATTTTGGTGAGGTATCCGAGGCGACAAATGGATGTTCTATGTATTTTCTATAGAATTTCCCAACCTATCAGCCTAGACATGCAAGGTAATAACGTATCTCGTACTCGGTTCCTCTCTAATTAGTATTTAAAATAAGCTGAAGTGACGAGCTTGGAGGAGAACCTACCTTAGCGGCGGGATGTGGTTCCTCAGGACTGTAGCAGAACCGTCCAGTTACCGTTACCGATAAGTGACGTTAAAAACTATTGACACCGCCGAAAACGAGTCTCGTTTCTAATACGTCTTATTAGGTAGCGGTATCGATTTCCTGTAACGAGTTTCTTAATCAACGATATCTGTAAAACCTTAATTTTAGCGTTGAAATATAAAACGCCCCCGCGTCAACAGCCTGTCTAGCATGCCTACGCCCTGCACCCTGCACCCTGCACCCTTCACCCACGCATGCTAACCCCTGTAGCCTGGCGCATCAACCCCGCGAGAAAATCGGCTGAATCGACTGATTTTGATACCAGAATCTGTACAGCGTTGGTTAAATACCGAAACCCATACTTCCGAGGAGAGGGCTTGGCAGTCTTGGCAGTATCACGAGCGTTTACTATCACGTATAATATTATTCTTAAGACGTAATAAAACTAGTAACGTACTATATTTACTATTATACGCCGACGGCTAGGAATTAGATACCGTAATTTAAATAAACGTCTATGATATAATACGTGAAATTTCAATTTACCGTGATAATTACCGTTTCCAACTTGCTACCGCCTATAGACCGTCCTGAGGAACCACATCCCGCCGCTAAGGTAGGATAGCGCTATCGAGTCCGACGGGTTCATTAACTTCCATCTGCCGCAACAAGCAATGAGACGCGCGAAATCTCCTAAATCACCTCAATGCCTTGTCTCGCAGAATAATGCCCGGCATCATGCCGCCTTCCTCTTGAAGCACGCGCTCAACCTCTGTCTTCCTACATATCAAGCTAAGGTCCACTGGTCCCCACAAAAACCACCAAGACAGCCGCATACGCTGCCGTCGCAGCCAAAGTCTCCGAATTCGTCGCTCGAATCCCCACGGCCATCGCAATCGCAAACAGCACCACTGCCACAGAAGTCGTCGTCAGGCTCTTCCGCTGACTTTTGTGGATACTCATCACCAGCATCGGCACTACTAGCGCTGCCCCGCCGACAAACCCTACCACAAATCTCGCCAGCTTGTCCACCAAGGGAGAAATCGCTTGCGGCGGAGCACCATTGAGGTATTCGTCTGTGCGGTGGGAGATTTCGGCTTTGGTGTATGTCAACCGGCGGGGGAGGAGACGTTTCAGGAGATCGCGCAATGGATCGCTGAGGAGAGGGAGTTGGTTGAATGTTGTGCAGTAGCGCGAGTTGAAAGGGTCGCCAGGGAGGTCGGCGATTTCGGGGAAGGCTTGGCGGAGGTCGGCGAGGCGCTCCGAAGCGAGGGTTATGTCTTTCATTTGGCGGAGGTATTCGAAGTCGCGAATTGCGGTTACTAGGTTTGCGTCAGGAGTATGGTTGGAATTGAGTGCAATTTGTGCTGGGAAGCTAGTTGGGCTGTGCACATAGAGATGCGGGCATTCGAAGTTATCTGCTTTGCCTACTTTTACGACTTTCTTTCAAAGAGTGCGCAACTTTTTTGGTAATAACAGTAAGGCAGACTTGTAGGTTTCCTTGCGCTTCATTGATGCTAAAGCTCAGGCCGAAGATACTTACCATAATGGCGTAAGGTGACCCTCAAGGCCTCAGCCTTCTCTTCCGAGATCTCCATATTGGTCCAGATATCGCCTTTCATCTGTGCCAATTCATTTTGAAGCTGCACTAGATTCAATCTCTGCAAAAGCCGAAACTCAATGAAATGCACATCTTCGTTTTGAGACGCATAAGTGTGATGAAAAAGGCGCTGGGCGTAGGACATTGTGTCATTGAAAATTCCAGCTTTCCTACCAGCTGGCCCAGAAACCGAGTGGATGGCCTGTGGGTCCATGTTAGGCATCCCTAAGTCGAGGAAACAAAGCTAATCAAGGCATATACAGCGTATCATTTTCTGATTCCAAACCTACGGGGATAAAGCAGAAAATATTCTCTTCTGACGCCCGAGGGTCGCTGTCAAAAGTCTCTGCCGACTTTTGACACCGCTAGGCTTAAAGTGGCTTGGCGCAAGAGAAAATAGTCACGATCTTACGCATGTAAGCTTGAAAAATTTGAGAGTATATCTTCTAAAATGCTGAACGGTCGGTAGTCACAGCACTGACTAAGGTAGCGAGGTAAGCACTTGGTGCTTTTGCCGTAGCGACAATCTCGTAGGCATGGCTTTTGTGGAAACTAGCGGTGACCAGATCAGTTTCGAGCGTATCATTAATGGACATACAAGTGGTGATCAGGCCGATGGCGAACAAAATCACGGTGGAGAAACCAATGCTGGAGAAGATGCTCCTGCTGAACAGCGTTTACCCTTCAGTCTCGACCTTGATCGTCAACCGCCATCCGAACCTAGTCCCACTTCATCCATAGTCAACGTTTTGCGTTATGTGTCTATCCGGGACGAACCCAGACTAAGATCAACGGTACACGGGTTGGTTGAAAAATCAACAAATGCAATTTACCTGACACAGAAAACATCCTTGAAAATCGCGCTGCTGATTGATGCCATCGCCAAGAAGCAGAACTCTTTTCTTCGACGTTTGACTCGCAGGGTCAAACCAGACCCTGAAGTAATTGCCTTACAGGAATATCTCGGTGCTTTGCAACAGGAAGAAGATTTGTGGTCGAAGATCTGCTCCTCAGCTTTGTCTAAGTCGGTACGAATAAAGAAAGGACTGGAGGAGAATCCTGAAGTCGTCAAGGCTATGAGTGAGTTCCCTATGGTTTCCGAGTATCGAAGAAAATGCCGCTGAGATGTTAACTATAGTTAAAGCGAGGACTGATCTCCTTCGCATCGATAGAGATATTCGCACGAATGTCGTCGAGCCTCTCAAGCTAAATCTCATCGATGGAAGTCGGCCACATTATACTGTTCTGCGCACGCAGACTGAGACCTTGGGTGCTGAAGCAGTGGGCGTTTGTAAAGCGATTTGTTTGCAGCTTATCTCTGTCAATCCTCAGCTTCGAGAAGCCGTGGAGGCCGAAAGACGTGAAGGTGGATTTCTATCAGGATATGAGAGTAATGGTACCTCAGTGAGACGAGAGTCGATCATTGTCCCTTCTAAGTTGCAGGGACTCTCACAACAGCAGCTGTTAGACGCGATATCAACACTATAGCCCCATGTACTCGGTTATGCAAGGGGCGGGAAACGACTAGGAACGGTGCTTGTATAAGGCTCACGCTATCAGGCAACAAGCCAACTTATCGCGATTATTAACTAATCATGAGCGTCATGTTTGTATTCCTTTAGATAGTAGTTTTAAGGCCCGGATTTCGTTGAATGTCAGCAGCGCTTTGCCATTTCTTAGGAGACAATACTCTATTAGGGAAATGCCGATATATCTATATAGATAATACCACTAATCTTCGTGTTGGACTGGTTATTAGTGTCGACTGCTGATCTTGCATGATATATTCAAGGAGAGAGATATATATATATTGATATATAAAATCCAGACAATCCAGCCGAACAAGAGGCGATCAGCGATGATTGGAAATCGGCAGTTAAAGGAAGGAGTCGGTTGGGTGAATTTAGAGAGAGAGATAGGGGTAGATTGTTGTGCTGTCCTATACTGTACAGGTTGGATATCTAGCGATAAGCGTGAAGCTATTAGGTTAGGTGTTTCCTTGTACGGTTTGGGTTATGGGAACGGAATGGAAGGGAAGGGGTACTTGATTGATTGATTGATAGGGATTTGGAATATCTTTGTGGGAAGCATCTGCATGGCCATAATCCATATACCATATACGCACGTCGTTCGCAAACAAAGCACAGCGCAGCACGGCACAGCTACACCCCGATGTTGCAAAGATAAGTCCAGTCCACCCTTCGAGATAGGGATATGCACCACCACCACTACCAACCACCCAAGGCACATTCAGCACTAAATGATCTCCACGACAAAAGTCGCCTTCCCCATCCCCACCATTGCCAAATAAGCCTCCAACTCGTCATCCTCGTCAATACTCCACTTCGTCCCCGCCTCACTGCCCACCGAAGGCGCCACGCCTTCAATCCTCTTCACGCTAGCCTCTCCATCCCCGGTCTGCGTGAGAGCCAACTGCTTAAGCGTATCCACGGTAGAGGGGGTGTTCAGAGTGTTAAGCCAGACTTTAGGATGTGTGTCGAGGTATTTGGGCGACGAGGAGGGCGCGATGCGGAAGAAGACGGGGAGCGAGGTGTTTGTGGTCGTTTGAGGGGGGAGGGCTTCGTAGTGGAAGGTTTGTTGCGGCATGGCGGCTGCTTGTAGGAGGGTGGGATCGATCTGCATGTCTTGTGTGTTGCCGTAGTCGAACAACGAGGGCTGGGAAGCGTTGGCGAGGGCTTGGGAGGCGATGTTGGTCATACCACCTGGAGGGAAGGAGATGTTTTGTACGCCGCTCGTCCCGGTGTCATGGTCGGAGGGCCCACAAGGGATGGAATTAGGGGCTGGAGGGTCCATGGACTTCCCTGAAGGGAACGGAGCGTTACTTCTGTCAATAATCGGAGACGGGTTGTGAGCTCTGCGGGCTGGTGAAGAAATTTCTTTGGTGGATTTGCTAGTGTGTTGATTTCGGTACGGAGTCGCATATGGTTGGTTCTCAGGGTTCAACGATTTCGTTAGATGCCCGGGGTCGGTCTTGGTCTGTTGGTCGCGGTGACGCTTCTGCACGTCTGCAGCAATAGACTCGAGGCACTTCATCTTCGTATCGTAATCAGGGTCAGAGGCTCCTCCAGCGAACTTTTGTCGGAGTAGTGGTGATTCCTCGATCCATCTCGCCTTTAGACCTTCCCAGTGTTCGCGAGGCACATCCAGCTTGCTCACAAAGTAGTCCTGTTTGAGGATGGAATCAAATGCAGATCTGATGTTTCTTCCTTCTTGAGGAGTCAAAGCCAAAATGTTCTTCGCCTCTGATATAGTGACACGACTACCAACAGTGCGGATCTTTTTCGTGACATCCATACAGATGATTTCGAACGCCATCGGCTGTTGTGTCTGGCTGGCTGTAACAGCGTTGGATCCCCAAAAGATTCGCTGTAGATGTGGGACATTGCTTATGAGCTCATCCTTGACCCCAGTCCATGTATCGGCACCACACAGAGTCTTCTTGACGACGTTGTTGCTCCGACAGATGCCCTCAAAGATGTCACGAATCTCCATATACAATTTCCTGTCGAGCCCTAATGCTCTCTTGCACTCTTCCAGGGTCAACTCAGACGGATAACGAGGAGGGGCCTCGGGATCTGGAGCAATGCCGGACCAGACTTTCGTTCGACGCCGCCGTGTTCCGTTCTTGAGACGCTCTTCACTCTCCGCTAGAAGCCTAGCCTGTCGTGCTTCTCGCTTTGCAGCGATCTCAGGCGGCAGGCTGGGCTCCGGATCAGCAGTCCTAGCCCTCTTTCCCGCAGACCCATCGACATCATCTTGTGGCGGATCCACCTCCAATCCTAGCCGTCTCCTTTTGCGCTTCTCGCTGCCATTTCCATTCCTGTTGGGCTCTCGTAGCAAAAGATTCTGTTCCTTGCGTAACTTGGTGAGCTCTCGCTCCTTGAGATCCCAGCCTTCACCCCTCAAGATGTCGTGCATCTGCTTGTTTCCCGTGTTGACCTCCCATAGCTCCCGGATTCTCTTGAGAAGGATTGCTTCCTTGTGAGCGGGGCGATGCTTCGCAGGAAATTCCCATTCTTTGAAATGCGCCTGAAAAGCCCGCTTACTATGGTGTAATGGTCAGTGGAGATCTTCGTGAAACTATGAATCAGTGAAAATGAGCAGGATGATTAGGTTTCGTGTCAAGTACGACCGAGCTCATGTAGCACGTTCGGGAGTCCCCAGGCTCTGTAATGTATCTCATGCAGAGTTATGAGCTCTACAGCCCATGGAAGCAAGAGGATGAGTGGTGTGGACCAAAACAGCCAGCGCGCAGCTGGCTGCCGTAGAGAGTCGACCACGTACCTTGGGGCGAAGCTCTTGTTTTTATAGAACTCGATAATCTCATCCAGCGACTTGTTCTCCATGATATACATCACGTAGCACGCATCACGCTTGTCGTCCCATTCGTATACCATTTTTTCCGGCATTGTCACTTTAATGTCAAAAGAATAGTCGTCTCTGTCGGGACTCGCCCTTTGCTGGAAGACTCCAAACCGGTTAGCGCTTCTTGGCAATATCTGAGTCCAGAGGGCCAACAGAATGTGAGGTATTATGCTTAAGGTACAGGACGAGTGTTGTTATGGCAGGACCGCACTCTCAATACAAGCATGGGAACGCGAGGGGAATATTAAACTCGTACATGTCTATGCGGGAAACTCTACGTCACGTTCGGTGATGAATACACTGACTACAATTGAGAAGGATAATCGATAGGAATCTCAACAATTGACGATTAGAGCCATTCAAGGAGCGTGAAGGGAGCTTCGAGCTTACCATATGTAGCGCATGATCAAGTATCTCCCCGATGTACGCATATGAGTGTAACTCAGGGAGGACAGCTGGGATCGAGTCTCATTGCCATAGAATCCAAGCGGTCTGGATCCATTGTCATAATGCATATATATGAATAAACCGGGTATCAGATACTTCAATGACTATAGCTCCCTCCAACACCTTCGCTGTGTCCCGTACCGCCAAGACGGGTATTCCAGAAGAGCAAACCCCTTACGCCAAACGCATTCCACAACCGTCAAGGTTCAGCTCATAGTTGAAGACCTCGACATCGCCCTTTTCAACCTCAACCACATCGTTGTGATCCTGAACCAGAACAATGACCATTTAGAGCGAGCAGCCTTGCCAGCTGACCCAGCTGTGTCTCCCCTACTCTTTTGCTGCGATGCTCTGGATTCAGACGCCTCCTGGGGATGCATTGGCACAACAGGGAACACCTCTCCTGCAGTCAGAAAACTCGATTTTTCGCTTGCTGCATTGCTTCGTGCCCGCTTCCTTTCCTTCTTCTCTGATGTACGCCTCTCACTTTCCTCGCGTTTCTCCTGTCGCTTGGCTTCCTTCTCCTGTGCTCGAGCTTCAGCGGCCTGATACTTGATTTCTTTCGCCGCTTCCTTCTCCTGGAACTGCCTTCGCAGCTGCTGAACCGTGGCTGCTTGAACGATGGGATCATTGTTCGTGTTTGCAGTATTGGAGCGACTACGTAACCGAAATGCGCTTTCCAGCGATGAGCGTGCTGTAGGTGAAACCATCTCCGAAGGGGCAATCGTATCGGTATTGAAGCGCAATGATGATGGTGTCCCAGGAAGGTTGGTTTGCGAGGAGCTTGTCAGACGTGAGATTGAGCCGGTACGCACGTGAAGAGGCGGAGGTCGGCGTGTTGATGGTAGTGGGGCATATGATGTTGTTGTGTTTGAAGATGGTTGATGCGACTGTGAGTCAATGAATGGTGCCTCACCAGTCGTGATTCCTGTGGGTGATTCGCTTTCAAGTGAGGTCTTGTATGAATTAGCTAAAGGTGGTGTATACGGTCGCGGTGTCTGGCGCATTGGATGCACATATTGCGAGCGGAAGCGATTGCTCGAGGTTGTGTCCGTTGACAGTTCAGAGGCACCGCTCGTCGTGCGATTATGATACCCTCGTCTTGAATCTGGAGCCCTGATTTCGGATGATGAATAAATTCCTAGACCTTCGTTTTCCGCAGCTGATCGAGACAAGTCGATCGTCACATTCTCTTGCGAGGTGAATTTCCGTAAAAGCGGTTTTATCTTTACTTTGCCCTTTGAATTTGATATCCTTTCAGGTGAGGCGTACGGGTCAGCATGTGCGCTGGCAGGAATCGTTGAGCTCGAGGTTTGTAGTAGATAATCGGGAACAAAGGTCGGCGAGGTAGGTGAGGCTACAGAAGTGCCACGGCGATGGATTTTCGCATGCGACGCTCTTGCAGCGGCTAGCGCCCCATGACTTGGAGATGACTTGATTTTGGGAAGCTTCGGCCGTGGGCTCTTCCTGCTTGATACATCTTTTGTGAGGCGCGGACTGCTCCACGATGGTCCACTGCCGCCGTATTGCGCGGATGACAGCGGCCCTTCCGTCTGCGAGCTGTATACCCGTCCCCCAGCCAACGATGTCTGAGACGATAATGTGCTACCCAGCTGCTGATATGGCAGAGATTCATCGAAGGGTCTCGCCATGGTGCGTTCTAAGATCACGACAACTGGATGGCGCGCCGGACGTGGTCGGAGAGTATTTGAGCAATATTATCGTGGCATATCCTCACTGAAGGTGACTGGAGAATGGAAGATGATGTGAGAAGGACAAAGCCATCCAAGAGTAAGCAGTAGATGTTGTCGTTGGTTCCGCAGCTGACCGGTGGGTGTTGGCCCCTACTTCAGACACACCCCCTCCTCAGATGAAACCCCCCTTTAACGTTAACCGAAGTCGCGACTGGCAGGACGTCTATGGGGTACAAATGGGCGGATGTGGAGTGCTAATCCTTGATGTCACGACTATGAAGATATTGAAGGAAAGGAACCTCGAGATGATGTTTACATTTATGCGCTGTCGTGCTCGGCCGATTGCCTCTCCAGTCTCGGAGCGTGCACGCGAGGAAAAGACCGAAACTACCTAGATCTGCAGCTCGCTGCGCCACAGGTTCTACGAAGACAACTGCAAAGCCTCAGCGCTTGCTCGGTCTGATCCGAAATACAATGGAGACGGAAACCTTGCCCTCGGTGCGATGTCACAGCTGCATGCTGACGACGTCTTTCAACAGGGCTTTGATGATTTGGCAATATAGAATATCCATGGAGGCAAACTGTCAGGACCTTTACCTTGAATGCAGCATGTGACTAGTAATTAGAATAGAGGTGCTTGTTCAATCCCCGTGCTGCTTCGTTCCTTGTATTTTGCTATGAGACCCAGGTTGCAGGGCCCAACTTCATGGGTTGGGAGATCCGCATAATCCGCTCCAAAGGACTCGATCCTCCGTACTTTGAGCTTTGATGGAATTGGTCTTTCGTGAGGCGCTGGAAAAGTATCTAGATAAGTACTCAGAAGATCGAGGTCCCTCGGGTGGATAATCTGGAATATAGAACTAGGGCTAGGGTTTGATCAACTCTCCAAATTGCTTGGCATATGGGAAATCTCCTCGCAATTAACAAGTCGTTGAAAACATTCGTTGTGACTTCAAGGTGTTGCGCGATTGCAGTACTTTATAATCCAATATGCCTGGGCGGGCAAAGAAATCAACGAAGAAGTTCGAAAAGAACCACTTGAAAGACGCCATCGACAAGCGTAAAGATAGTGCGAAAATAAAGCAGAGGCAGCAGACAAAGGTGAAGAAGCAGAAGAGGAACGCGGCAGATAAAGCAAAAGCGTCTGACAATGAAGACGAGCCTGCAGCTGTCTTGGCTAAGGCTAGGGGAGGGGCGGTCGCCAATGATCTGAGCAAAATGAGTGTGGACGAATTCTTCCAGGGCGGACTTCAACTCCCAGAACAAAAGACGAAGCATAAAGCGGGAGGAAAACAGAAAGAGGCTTCCCTGGTAACAGGCAAGCGGAAGCGAAATGAAGAGGATGCAGATACCAGTGCTTCGGTTGAGGACAGTCCAGATGCTGGAAGCGCTGATTTGGGTTCTGAGGGAGAAGATAGGCTGGAAGCACACAAGGGTGATCTTGATGCTCTGGCTGAGAAGGACCCAGAATTCTATCAGTACCTCAAGGAGAATGATGCCGAGTTGTTGGATTTCAACGAGGACGCAGATCTTGCGGAGGTCGACCAATTGAGCGAAGAAGAAGTACCGAAGAAGAGAAAGAAGCAGAAAAAGACCAAAGGAAAGGAAGTAGTGGAGGAAGATGGGTCGGAGGACGACGATCAATCTGAAGTCACAATGGCCATGGTTCGCAAGTGGAGCACCGCCATGTCCGAACAGCACTCTTTACGGGCGATGCGTCAAGCAGTACTCGCATTCAGAGCTGCCGCGTACGTCAATTCTGACGACGGGAAGGAGCACAAGTACTCCATATCAAGCCCAGAAGTATACCACGAGCTACTGGTCACCGCGCTTGAAAACGTCCCAAAGGTCCTAAGCCATCATCTACCGGCGAAGGAGTCGACAACCGGAAAAATCCGCATTGCAACGGACTCGAAGAAATACCGCACCTTGACACCGTTGCTGAAGTCGCACTGTACCTCCATTCACCATCTGATGGAAAACTTGTCCGATGCTCAAACTATCAAGCTCACCCTGTCTTCACTGCTGCCTTTGCTCCCCTACCTACTATCGTTCAAGAAGGTACTCCGGGACCTGATCAAGACAACGGTCAATATCTGGTCGGAGACCGCAAGCGACGAAGCCACAAGAATCACTGCCTTTCTCGTCATCAGACGCTTCGCCATCATCAGCGACGCCTCCCTCCGCGAAGCAGTCCTCAAGACCGTCTACCAAGGCCTCGTCAAGGGCAGCCGCATCACAAACATCCACACCCTACCTGGCATCAACCTGATGAAGAACTCCGCCGCCGAACTCTGGGGCCTCGACCCCAACATCGGCTACACGACCGGCTTCACCTACATCCGTCAACTGGCCGTCCACCTCCGAACCAGCATCACGCACCCCACGAAAGACTCCTACAAAACAATCTACAACTGGCAATACACGCACTCCCTCGACTTCTGGTCCCGCGTCCTCTCCACCCACTGCTCGCCCTCCACGAACCCGGCCCTGAAAACCCCCTCCGCCTCCCCCCTCCACCCGCTAATCTACCCCCTCGTCCAAATCACCCTCGGCGCCCTCCGCCTGATCCCAACCCCAACCTACTTCCCCCTCCGCATGCACCTCACCCGCGCCCTCCTCCGCATCTCCCTCACAACACACACCTACATCCCCCTCTTCCCCGCCCTCCACGAAGTCCTCGCCTCCCCGGACCTCTCCAAACCCCCCAAACCCTCCACCCTCGCCCCCCTCGACTTCTCCACCAGCCTACGCGCCCCGAAAACCTACCTCCGCACCCGCACCTACCAGGACGGCCTCGGCGCCCAGGTCCAGCTCCTCCTCGTCGAATTCTTCGCCTGCTGGGCCAAACACATCGCCTACCCCGAACTCACCCTCCCCCCCACCGTAGCCCTCAAACGCTGGCTCAAATCCGCCTCCTCGCCCCCATCTCGCGGCAACAACAACAACGCCTCCATCACCAAAACAAACCAAGGCAAAGGCAACAAAAACGCCAAACTCAACGCCTCGATCGCCCTCCTCCTGCAAAAAATGACCGCAAACGCGCTCTTTATCGAACGCCATCGCGCGCAGGTCCGGTTCGCTCCCTCGGATCGCGAAGGCGTGGAGGGGTTTTTACGAGATATGCGGGTCGAGGAGACGCCGCTGGGGGCGTTTGTGGAGGGGATGAGGAAGGTGGCGGAGGAGAAGGCGAGAGTGGTGGAGGAGGGGAGGAGGGAGGAGGGGGCGAGGGAGAAGGAGGGGGAGAAGGGAAAGGGAAAGGGAAGGAGGGGGGGCCAGGGCGATATTGGGGTTGGGGATGAGGAAGAGGAAGAGGATGAGGATGAGCATATGGGGGATGGAGATGATGAATGAATGAATTAGATCGTTCAAAGTCACTTTCCGATGGATCAGTTCAGAGCGGCAAATGTAATGCCTGATAAACCCAGGTATCACACACCTATCAACCTCCAATTCTATGCACACCTCATACCTCACCACACCTCCACCCCATTAACAATAATAATAATTTCCCGCCCCCTTCCATCACCACAAAGAAAGGAACATTACTCACGAGCCCCTCCGAGCCCCGAGCCAAACCCCACCGCCTAGAAACCAGCAACCGTAATAACGATAGCCCATATCCAAGCACCAAAGGGTCCCAGCCACCCGCCACGCCGCCCTCGCGGAATCAAGTAGAGCCAAGGAGCTTCATCCAGTTCTAGACAGGAGGTGATACACGACAATGAATGATACACCGAACCGAACCGAACGACTTCAGGGGAACCCCCAGCGATACAATGCAATGCATGCAGCAAGGGGGAATCATACGCATAAACATGCCACCCACAGCACCGTCAACAGTGCAGCGCAAGACAGACGAGAGCGCCTCCAACACCCTGCAGTTCTCAAGAAGAGGTTTGTACACAAAAGTAGAGGATGATTCACACAAAAAGAAAAAAGGATGATTCTACATGGCCATCTGACCCGCCTTCACAGGCACGACCGGCGTTTGGATTTCCGACACGCACTGCGAAGAGTGTTGTTTGTGATACTTGAGGCCGTTGAGGTTCTTGTACCGCTTGCCGCAATCGTCGCAACGGTACGGTTTGTGCTTCTCCATGCCGAGAGTGCCGGGATACACCTCGAGGGTATCGGGGTCGACGATGGAGAAGGTCCCGTTGACGTTGGCGGCGAGCTTTTGGGTGTTGTGGCCGTGCTGGGTTTGCATTAGCGGGTTGATTGTGTGAGCAGGAGGAAGGGGAAACGTACGCTTTTGTGGTACTTGAGGCCGTTTTGATTCTTGTACGCTTTCTCGCAGCCGATGACGGGACAATGAAAAGGCTTCGGTACACCCCCGTCAGCTGAGGGGTCCGGCACCCCTGCCCTCTTCTGCTCTTCACGTATTGTCCTTGCAAGATCACTGTTCTCGCTGTACTGGCCGTCGCCCAATTGAGTTGCGGACGTTGGGAGACTTGGTTGTTGAGGTGGAGTGGTCTGAGCAAATCCACCGTTCAGTGTAAAAAGCCTCTTTGCCGGCTCGCTTATGCACAGGTCTATCATCTCGTTTCCGTTCCCGAAAGGGTATCCGCTATAGGCTGGGTTTTGCAAATATTGCATGTTATTCATGCTCATGCCGCCCATATCCCCAATGAAGTCTCCGTCAAGCTCACCGGGAGTCCCCGGAGCAGACGAGTCGGGAGTATAATGAGATTGCTGTAAAGGGTGAGGGATATGTGTACTCAGCGTTGGGGTGTTGACTGACGAGACTGTGGGATTGTGGTGAAACATGTTACCGTTTCTGCCAGCTGATACGGGAGTAGTAGGCTGTGAGTTGCGAAGACCTTGGTATTGTGGTTGTACTGGATTAGCCATATTGAGCGTGTTCAGGTTCAATGGAGCTATTCGAGTTGAAGACGACTGGCGGAACTGCGCCGGCTGCGTAGCTCTAGTTTGACTCTGGCTTGCGTATTGTGGCTGCTGCACATTGGTAGATGCGGCTCCATAGACGTCCTCCATTTCCATATCCTCAACGCCATCGTCGTCTTGTGAGGAAGGCTGCAGCACAGGAGCAAAGCCTCGTGTGATCTGCTGAGCCTGAGACTGCCTTGGCGTGACCGGGGTGGACGAACGCTGTGGGGTCGCCTGTCCTGCCGCTGAGGTGTCGATCTGCGGCGGTCTTTCGGTCGGTCCACCTTGCTGTATGTTCGAAGTGGCCACAGCAGCGCGGGCTGCCCTTGCATCTGGTATAGGATTATTCTGACTCAACTTCTGCCTCTTCAGTGATGGCGGCACATTGTTTGAATGATCCTCCTCATAATGCTGGAGTAGCTCGTGTAAAGACGGGAAGATAGTGTCACAGCAGGAGAAATCCCGCATAAAGCTTGCTTCTAGCTTTGGAAGATAGGACGAAGAATGAAAGGAGGGCGATTGGTAAGCGAAGGGAGATGTCCCTTGCATGATGATGCTGTGTAAGGTTAGCGTTCGATACGGTCTGTAGGATGTTCGTTCGTAATGACATACTCGTCGCGAATCCAACTTCCCACAGAATTACCACCCCAGCTCATGCCAGTGAGTAGACTGCTCGCAAGGCTACCCCTCCGTGGCTTCTCCCGGCTAGCAGCGTTGACCAGTATAGGTTGCGCGGCGCTACCGATCTGTGATCCTGACATACCGCCCTGATGACCCGACTCTACCCGTCCTGACTGACCAATTCCCTCCATTGCTGCGGTCGATGTGCCTTCGTCACCCAAAGTGGTCCTGAGAGCTGATGTGAGATTCGAGGTCTGTGGCGGACCCCAGGGTGAATCATATCTTGACGGTGTGGCAATCTCGATGGGCGCTGCTCGAGACCCCATAGCTAGATGACTTGAAGGCTCATTGAACAGTGGGAACGTGGAGTCTTCGAAATCGGATTCCAACAGAGTCGAGTCGACGTAGGGACTGGTATTACACCCGAAGCCAAAGCCACTGAGCTTGTGGTGCCACGAGTAGGGGTTCTCTTTCTCTGCTTTCCGTGGAAAGCCAGTCGCAAAAGCCCGGGGAGTGCTTATGGGTGTATTATCCGCAGTCAAAGAGCGCTCGCGATCACTCACGGCTGGTGAGAAGTGCAGAGGAGGTGGAGTGTCGCGGGAATCCAGCTTTACGACTTGGATGGAAGTGTTGGGAAGGGGCGGCGGGTGCGAGTCGGACGAAAGGAGAAGGGCGGAAGTGAAGATGAGCGAAAGGATGAGAGTTGTTTGGATCTCCTGGGGGTGAGTTCAGTATTAAGGGTTGGGGGTATGCAATTATATGGGGCTGTTGTATGAAAAGTGACGTGGGACTGTTGAGTAAGGTATAGGACAGTAGCGTATTTTGTAGGAGGATGGAGTAATAGTGACGGCTCAAGTTGCTCGAATGGGCGCCTTTACCCGGCAGTCAAGCTCATCTACCGCGGTGCCACAGCAACTCAACCCACAATATATCCTTCTTGATGCTTCCTTGCGACCCAATGACTCGGCGTCGCCGCCATCTGGCGCATTTGTTGAGCTGAACTCTGAGCTACGATGCATAATTTAGCTTAGGATATGGATGGTTGCGTGGGAGCGCGGCAAGCGACTCATCCTTCTTCCACCAGACAGTGCTCGTGTGCTGTTTGGTAAGGGGAAACAGTAGACTGATATCATATGCACATGAAACGCTTAGTTCTATGTCATAATGGAATGATTTAGACTTCATCGCGGGCTCAGATCTCACTTATTCTAAGGGTGATTGATCTATCGCATGTGTAGCTTTGTGACCGTGTCTCCACAACCAAGGTGCCAAGTACATGGCGCCATAACACTGCATCTCAAGCGGAGCCTTCCACAAACAACTATTTACTAGAAGTGGAATGGCGTAGTTTGCATAACCATGGTACTAGTGACTGTGGTCTAGACTTCCATACTCTATCAAGAATCCACGTTCAACAAATTCAGTTACTTAATCGGCATGTCCGGAACGAAGCGAGACAGTGGCAACATGCCTCCCAATCCCTTGGAGCCTGCCACACAGTTGAAGCATACATCAGAATCAGCTTCTCTCGACAAGTCTGTTCATCCACAACAGGCCCACAACGCAGAGGACTCAGCTGTGACAAAGGCTGAGAAGTATGAGAGACACGGTATTGGAGCTGCAGTGAAGGCATCGCCAGCTGAGGCAGAATCTCACAGTGCTGAAGGCCACGTGGAAGTTTCGCCATCTAAGAGGATAAAGTTGGATAACGCCACTGATCATGAAGCGCAAGACTCTCACGTTGCTAGCGGCGACGTGGAAGAGTCTCCATCTAGAAGGATGAAATTGGAAGACCTAAGCACAGATGAGGCGAAAGCTCCCACTAGAAGTGAAAGACTGAAAGGAGTTGCTCCGATCAAACAAGAGTAGGTCACTTTGAAACGAGTGTCAAGGATTCTGTGGCTCATGCTTGTCAAGGTACCTAGTATTTCCACCAGGAAGTAAACAAGACAAGAGTGCTTCTGTAGCCGACGATGATAAAGCAGAAGGTGCTGCTCACATTGAATATGCTAGAGGCTCCCAAGGAGGGAAGCAGAAAGAAAAATCACGAGGCCAAAATACTAATCGCAACTTTGGAGTCTCGCGGGACGAGGTAGGCTTGTGTGCGAGTCGATCGAATAGTCCGGAATTCTCACCTAGTGAGTGCAGGTTCGGAAGCAGCTGCAAATTCGAACATGACCTTCGGAAGTACCTCACAGACTGGAAGAGGGCTGATCTGCCAACCTTTGACGGAGTATGTCCTATCTGGAAACGGAAAGGCAAATGCGATGTTGGTTGGAAATGCCGCTTTGTTGGCTCACACAGCACCGAGCGAGAGATGGAGGATGGAAGAAAAGAACTCGTGCTCCTTGAATTCAAGATCGAAAGCGGCAAACCCCCTTTGCCAGGGGTATCGGAAAACGGTACTATCAATGAGATATCGACTCAGGCCAAAAGTGATCTTATGAAGCGCAGGTTCAAAACGCCCAAAGCGGATAAGTACACTGCCTGGATTGACACTAATGGGAAAGAGCTGGAGGAACAAACGCGCAGAGATGCTCAAATGCGTCGTAGCGAAGTCGATGGAGATGGTCTCGAGGCTCCTGATGGCAGTGGCGAGAAGGCTGCTCTAGAGGACAACAGAGCGCGGTTCACTGAGCCCCCTCTCCAACCATCCGAAAAGCGCAGGATCTATTTCGGACCCGAGACGCCAGTGCTCGCTCCACTGACGACCCAAGGTAATCTACCTTTTCGACGATTATGTGTTGGCCTTGGCGCACAGGTCACGTATTCAGAGATGGCCATGGGTCTGCCATTGATACAGGGTCAAAAGTCCGAATGGGCACTGATGCGAGCCCATGAATCAGAAGCCACCCCGCCCAGTTTCAATTCAAGCGACTGTGTCGTGAAAGTGTATGATAATGCAAAAGACATCAAGTTTGGAGCGCAAATTGCAGCCAATAAACCCTGGCAAGCACTGAAAACCACGGAAGTATTGTCTCAATTATGTCCGCATCTGCGAGTGATTGATCTCAACTGCGGGTGTCCAATTGATCTCGTCTTTCGTACAGGCGCTGGTTCTGCCCTTCTTGACAGTCAAGGGAAGCTTGAGAAGATCGTTCGCGGCATGAATGCTGTGTCAGGAGAGATTCCAGTCACGGTGAAGATACGCATGGGAACGAAAGACAACAAACCAAATGCTCTCAAACTGGTGGATCGCCTGGTATATGGTGGAGAGGAGGCGTTGAGATCTGGCGAAGGGCCGTGCGGTGCTGCTGCTATTACACTTCACGGTCGAAGCCGGCAGCAAAGGTACACCAAGAACGCAGACTGGAACTATATCTCGGACTGTGCAGCTCTCATCAAGGAGTATAATGAAAAAGGCAATGATTTGGCAGACACGGTTCGGGAAGCTGACGGTAGGTCACAGGCTAATGGGAAAGTGTATTTCCTCGGCAATGGCGATTGTTACTCCCATGTTGACTACCAAACACACATAGAAGAAGCGAAGGTAGACTCGGTCATGATCGCTCGTGGTGCGCTTATCAAACCATGGATATTCGAAGAGATCCAGCAAGGCCAATATGTTGATAAATCCGCCAGTGAGCGGCTTCGTCTTGTGGAGCAGTACGTTCGCTATGGACTGGAAACCTGGGGTTCTGACGAGATGGGCGTCGGGACTACGAGAAGATTCCTTCTGGAATGGTTGAGCTTTGCCTACAGGTACGTCCCTGTCGGGATCCTTGAACACCTGCCACCCAAATTGCAAGACCGTCCGCCCGCGTGGAGAGGGAGGAACGATCTGGAGACTCTGCTGGGCAGTGATAATTATAAAGATTGGATCAAGATAAGGTACATCGTTCAAGCGTGCGCCTGCTGGGTGTCCACGACTAATTGTGCTGTAGTGAAATGTTTCTTGGACCAGCCCACAAGGACTTCAACTTTCAGCCAAAGCACAAGTCGAACAGTTATGAGATTGAAGCGGAGGGCTAAACGGCGTCGATGCATTTGCTATATATTGGACATTACCACTATGGTCAGACAATGCGGGTAATGGCATCCCAAGCCGATACAATTGATGTAAAGCCCAAGAGAGATCCTAATTCAAGGGGGTCACGTTGGCTCTGAAATGAATGATGAAGAAGGTAGAACTACCCGTAAGATATTGGATGTGCCTGCGAGCGTAGACTAAGATAATCGGACACGAGAGGCCAGAAGAGCCGTTCCTCAGTGCACAGACACCAGGCTCTTGAACTGTATAGTCGCATGTTGGATTACCCTGTTTGTCGCTTGGCTCGGGGATTTTGCCAAGAAACAGGGGAAGTGACGTTTCATGGCTGAGCAACAGCTAAGGTAGAATACTTTAACGTTTTATTGCCTGTCAATCTGGATTTCTCAACAACACGATCAAGCTGTTAGAGTCCCCTTGAATGTGAGCTTCCACCGCCAGAGAAGCATCCTTTAAGCAAAGACAGACAGCTCACAAGTAGCGTCTGAAGAGCAAGCGCAAAGAGGCCGATCAGGTACAAGCGAACGTCATACCGCCCACTTTCCTGGAACCTAGAAAATAACATAACACGATCAACATCCCACCGCCTCCATGACTTTATATTACACTCTCGTAAGCTCTTCACACTTCTGACGGCTTCCTCTCAGTTAGCTACCTCCACCGCCGCACAATCCATATACATCTGCCGAAAGCTGCTCACGGATCGCAATCACAATGCCTTCCCTTATCTATGCTCCGGTCATTAGCCCGATCCCACAGCTTCCTCCAATACAATACTAACGCGACGGCTTTCTAGGTGTTCGCGCTCTTGGTGTTCGAGATGTCACTCTTCGGACTGCTCATCGTCCCTCTACCTTACACTATCAAGCGAAGACTCTTCAACTTCATCTCCGATAATCCCATCGTAGCGAAACTCCAATATGGCATGAAGGTTGGTACCTTGAACGTCACGGCATTCTACAAAGGCTCATAGCAGGACAGATCACGTTCATCTTCATCCTGATCCTGTTCATTGACAGCGTGAACCGTGTCTACAGCGTTCAGGTCGAATTGGCCAAGACAAAATCAAGCAACAAGTACGTGCGAGCCTGATGATCGAAGCAAGACTATCACTAACACATCCCAGCTCTGCCATGCTTGAAGGCTCCGGACGTATGGAAGTCCAAGCCCGCAAATTCTACTCTCAACGTAACATGTACCTCTGTGGCTTCACCCTCTTCCTGTCTTTGATCCTCAACCGCACCTATGTCATGATTCTCGACACTCTCCGCCTCGAAGAGAAGGTCAAGCAATATGAAGGCGACCCAAAAGCCCAGGGGAAACAATCTGAAAGGTTGTCACAGGCCGGAGGTGCCGGAGAGATCGGCAAGCTGAAGAATCAATTGGCCCAGAAGGACCGTGACATGGAGACACTCAAGAAGCAGAGTGAGGGCCTCAGCCGCGAATACAACAGCCTCGGTGATCAAGTTAGCAGCCAAGACCAGACCCCAAGGAAGGACAGGTAAATCATACCAAGCACTCCGTCTACCAAGGCTCCGTCGCACGACCAACCAGATCTTTGTGTGTGAGAATTACAGGCGTGGTAATGGAGCAACAAAAGCGGGTGGTTCACGTGGAAGCTGTTGGTCGGGTGATACTTCACTGCAAAGAGTGCCTTGCATTGTTCCTACATGTGACAGACGTACAGGCGGAATAGATGACAGACGTACAGTCGGAATAGATGCAAGCAGTACCAATTGAATGTTTTGAGACTACGGCATCTTGCAGCGTTGAACTTCCAATCTGTAACTCCCCACAAAGAACCTATCCAAGTTCCCAGCCCCCCCTCTCAAAACCAAACAAGCTCCCTCGCCCCTCAAGGACCGCTACCTTACCTCCCCATCTCCCCATCCCCAGGTCCCCTCCCGCACGCCATCGTCCCCAAAACCCAAAATCCTTCCACAGCCCGCCAGCCAGCTCATCAACCGACACTAAAGCCCGTCGCTGGACGGATTGTGATTGGATTATGACATATAGCTGTCAAACAGATAGCGAGTAAAGTCTTTTACTTAGGTAGGCTTCCCGCTCTGAGCGCTTAGGGCTGGGATGGAACCTATCGCGTGGGACCTCGTTTGTGGGAGGGAGGGGGGGAGTGAGCAAGTAAGCAAGCACGCGGTGTATGTACTTTTGGGAGTTGGTTTGGGGCCAATTGTAGAGGGTATGGCGCGTGTTTGGGGAGGGAGTTGGGGGAGGGATAAGGGATGAAGGATGGAAATAGGGATTGATTTGTGGCTTTCTTTTAGGCGTGGAATATGCATAAAGATCTATTCTATGTAAAAGTAAGCGCTTCCTTCACTTTGAACAAAAGACATGTTTATTTTTCGAACGGGCGCTTCATGTTCATATTTAATACCTTATTCATAGCATTCTTCTTTGACGTTAAAGATAGGTACTTGGTACCCTTTAAATATGCATCTCGTGCATGCTGGCTGCAGCCTTGCGATCCTTGCACTTCGTTTGGCGTGGGTTGGCTTGGCTTGGCCTGAGCTTTGTTGTTGCCGTGCGGCGTGGAGCAAAACTTTCCCTTTGGCGTTGCGCGTGGTCGACTGAATAGATATCTTCATGGCTGCACTTCGCAACGGGGTGCATTGGACTCCACGTCCCCGCATACATTCGAGATCTCTCCTGGGCCACACACTGTTGACCTTCATGGCGAGGAACTATCGAACGGGCTGAGAGGCTTACTCTACCCTTTGGAAAGCCGACTGCTACGCTACTTTAGACCCCGCAGATGCTCGCTCGTAGCCTCAGCATACTACTACATCATCTCCGCCGCTTCCTTCGTCTGCCGTTGGCCTTTTCGCGGATCAATTGATCATAAACCGATACCGCATCTTTTCATGGTCGTCTCGAGGTCCTCGTAACGATGATGGCGTTGACATCGCCCATGCTACCCTCTCCCGAGCGTTCCCTCATGTCGGCCTTTTCCCCATACTCCGACTCCCCCACGTCGCCAGCACCCTTCCGGTCACCTCCTTCTTCTCGTCCAATGTATGTCATCCAGCAGTCGTAGGGTCCGTACGCTGAACATCGCAGGTCCAACGACTATTCAAACTCCCTCCACCCTCCGTATGTGCAATCCCCGCTGGCTTCGAGTCCCAGTGACATCGCCGATCCTTCACCCATCGCCACATCTTCCAACGGCACCGATACGACGGATATCGACGACTCGGGGGAAGCACGCGAAGACTTGGACATTACGCCTCAACCACCAAAGACCGCTGAGGCGTTGCCAAAGGTACATCCGCTGCACCGGCAAAGGAGCAATATGCTTACGGAGTGGTAGCTCGAAACGTCAAACGCAGCAAAAGACGCGTTAAAGCCAAGGTCGGATGAAGACGAGCAGCCGAGTTCGGTCATACATGCGCCCCAAGGCTTTGATGCATTTGTGAGAATCTTGATCGGCAGAATCCTACAGAGATACTGATCGGATACAGCACCGAACATCGTCTTCGTCCACGCATGCATCTCCACCGTCTCCTCAAATCGCAGGCATCATCGTCGTATCACCACCCGAAGGTGACAATGAAGGGGAGAAGGTACAGCAGCTTTCATAACTAGAGATACGACACAACGATACTAACACTCGTCCAGAAGGCTACCAACAGTCATAGTCCCGGCTCACCTCCGCCGATACAGACGACGATAGCTCCTGTCGCGAGGGACTGGTCGGCTACACCCAGAGCTCAAACCAGACCAGAGGTAGAAGCACAAGTGTTCGAGCAGTCCAAGAGACCTCAAGCCTCCAGGTCTAGCTCGCGCTCGAGTACTCTCGCTGGTAAATAAAGACCTGCTGCTGTACGTTTCAACCCTGACTTTGCACAGATATACCGGAAGCATCGGATGCTGATAACAACGAGGACCGTACACCGAATGCCCATCTATCCCTTTTTGATCACACGATAGAACGCTTCCAAGAGACGGCCGATGAGGTCGCAGCACTGAAAATTGCATTGAGCGAATGCTGGACGCTGTGCAATACCTTGGCTGGCCTGAGCTACATTCATCGTGAGAGAATCTTCAGTGACGAGCGGTCGTTCAATTTCTCGGTCAAAGGTGATGGGCAAGCGCAAGCATGGAAATCCTGTTGGAGATTGTGCCAAAAGCTATACGAGACACGAGACGAAGAGATTGCCACCCAGGTCCGGCCGACCCTTGATCTCTGCCGCGACTTTTGTCAATGTCTGTTCGAAGTACGGCGGAGAGACAACGACGTGGCTGATTCCGTTCTGCGGGTCAGTTTCGAACTGAACAACCATCTTTATAATACTCATGATCGAACATTACCCGAAGCTTTCCGAGAACGGACGCTGGACTTTTACATCACCCTATGCCACCGTCTGATGAAGCAGCGATCGGACCTGGCAAGGGAAACGGACTCACTCCTCGAGGCCTGCTGGTCGCTTGCAGAGATGCTCTTCAGCCTACGGCAGAACAAAAGGGAAGGGAAAGCTGCGGACGAAGAACTGCTGGGCTCGGCTGTACAGGCATGCTGGGAGCTCTGTGACCTCTTCCGCGAAGGCTGGACCCAAATCCGACCCGATCGTGGCACTCCCAGACCCAGCCAAACAACCTTCACCCAAGCCTTTCAGCAAGCCAAGCAATCTCAGGTCGCGGCCCCATTCACACACGTTCCCGAAGCCAACGAATCCGAAGACGAAGATTTCGGCCGGGCGAACCCCGAGACTCCCACCACCATCTTCGAGGACACGCAGCAAGTCTCTCCAGACGAAGGTCCCACCCCTAACATCCTCGTCCTCGGCCCCTCCGAGCACAGCAAACGGCAACAGCAACCGGTCCCGCATCCGCAGCAATGGTCCTCATCCTCCAGCACGCAGAGCGGCTATTCCCACTCCTCCGGCCGCACCACCTCCTCCACCTCCACGATCATCAACCCCACCACCACAACCACCACCACCGCACCCCACGCGGCCGAAGACCCCCACCTCACCTGCCTCAAACTCCTCATCGTCAAAGCCGCCATCAACGTCGGCTTCCAGCGCTCCACGCCCCCCTCCAACCTCGCCTCCTTCGTCAAGACCGTCCCGTCCGGCAGCTTCGGCACCCAGCCGTGGCAGACGCAGTTGCTGGACTCCTACAAGAAACTCGTCGCAGGCGATCCGGGGCTGCGAAGCCCGGGTCCGGCACGCAGGGCGAGAGCGGTGGATGTGGCGCGGAGTGTCAAGTGGATGGTGGGGAGTCATGGGCAGTATGCCTGGTTGAGGGATCTGTACCGGTTGGTGTTTGGATTTCATGTCGAAGAGGGGGCGGGGAGGGAGGGTGTCGTTATTCAGAGCTGATGATTCTTTCTTCCTCCGTGCGAGATATATATTTGGCCTTTTCACTGTCATGTATGTGCGTATTTTGGGTGGCTTTTCGTCCTCGTCTTCGTTTCCAGCAAGCGAGCGCGCTTTTTTTGGATATATATACCCCCTAGGCCGGTGGAGCGGTTCCGTCACATTCGTTCACTGTACAACATATTCCATCTTCTCTTGACACATCCCACACCACAAACGATAATCATCATCATCATTTACCTCATTTACCTCACCTCACCCAAGTGACCGAGGCCACTGTCTAGTCGCCATAATACCAACAACAACAACAATTATCCCATAGGCACGAAACTTGGGCCGCGCGGAAAAAGGTAAATTATAGGTAGGTAGGATGAAGGTTTTGTGTTTTGGATTGTGGATTTTGTGTACGTATCTCTAGACATGTGGATTTATTTGCATCTGATATCCTGGATCCTATTATTTAATTATGTGGTCCTCTACTTCTATTTCCATCTCCATCTCCATCTCCATCTCCACCTCCACTTCCACTATCATAGAAAAACAAAACAAAACAAAACAAAACAAAACAAAACACAACACAATCCTCCACTCTACTCATCCCATCAACCTCCATAATCATACCTCGCTACCATCCCACCTACCAAGAACCAAATCAAATCAAATCAGATCCCCAAACCGCCTAGAATACATACAAGCCACAACCTCTCACCTACCTACCTACCTACCTACATACCTACCTACCCACCATCTCAACTATATAACCACACCAAACCACACCAAACCATCCCCTCTACTTCCAACATCAACGAAACAAACACCCACGAAATAAAAACCCATCCCACCCCACTCACTCACTCCCATCAAAAGACAGAACATGTGCTCCGCGAGTGAAGAAACGCAGACTGGCCATGAGTGCGTGTTGCGGGTCATGTATTTATTGATTGATTCTGGAACAGGAACCAGCAGAGGATGCGGAATCGAAGTAAGTGGAAAGGCGGGAGGAAGGACCGTTGATGAAAAAGGACTGAGAATTGGGAAAAAGGGGGAAATGGAAATGAAAAGTCCAAGTACGACGTTTCTATTCTATGAACTCGGAATATGACCTCTGCTATATATCCCCCCTACCTAGATAGCGATACTATCCACTCCCAGCCCCTCGTCAATGCCACTGCACATCCATCTCGCTCTGAATCTGCACCTTGATCGCCCCCGTCTTCGGATCCGCCGCCGTCTCAAACGCCTTGACCGCATCCTCTAAGTCAAAGCGATGCGTCACCAACCGATGCAGATCGAGAACCCCACTCTCCACCAACCGAATGGCCCTCGGCCACGTATTGGCATAGCGGTATTGGAACTGCAGGTCGATCTCCTGCGTGCTCAGCCTCATAAAGGGGAGCTGCATCTCGGGTTTGCCGACGCCGATGACGAACACCTTGCCGCCGAACTTGACGCTGTAGATGGCGGCGTTGACGCTGCTTTCCACGCCCGTGCACTCGAGCGCGATGGAGGGCTGCACGCCGCCGGCGAGGTCGATGATCTTTTTCCCGGCGTCCTCTTCGCCCACGCCTCTTTCGACCTTGAAAGTGCGCACGCGGGGCACGAGTTCCTTGGCGAAATCCAGACGGCTTTGGTCGATGTCGGTGATGACGAGAGGCTCCGCACCCGCGGCGGCGGCGCAGAGCAGCGTGATCAGCCCGATAGGTCCAGCTCCACAGATTAGTACGGGATCGCCGAGCTTGACTCCCGCTCTCTCCACTCCCGCAAGCGCAACGCTCAATGGCTCCAACAGCGCGCCGTTCTCGAAGCTCATGTCGCCGATTTTGTGGCACCAGACGGCCGGATGATTGACATAGCGTCTCAGTAATCCGTCGACCGGCGGGGTGGAGAGGAAGCGCATGTTCAAGCAGCCATTGTAGCGACCTGTGAGACAGGGTTCACATTGGTTGCATATGATATCTGGTTCGATCGCAACGCGGTCTCCGATCTTGAGGTGCTCGACTGAGGGGTGCTTAGCGATGATGACGCCAGCGGACTCGTGGCCAAGGATATGGTTGTCTGTAACGATCATGGGTCCGATGCGGCCGGCGTGCCAGAAGTGGATGTCTGATCTGAATATAGGGGTTTGGCATTAGTCGCCCTATCCATCTCACAAGAAGAGGGAAGGCTGACGAACCCGCAGATTCCTGTACTCTTGATTCCTACGGTGACTTGGCCGGGCTCGAGGCCGTCACCTTTCTTGACGCTGTCGAGACTGGGTCCCGAGTCTGCTACCCATAATTTGTGTTCGGGATCGGTGAAAACGCCAATGTTGGGCTTGCTGATGGTGTCCGTAACGGTAGCCATGGTGGCTCCGTGCTGAGGCCGTAGGAGGTTGGACGGAGCTGGACGAAGAGGAGAGATCGAGACCTTTTTCTTCTCTGCGAGCACAGATGGCGTCCTGTTTGCAGAGCTGTAGCTTGTCGTATCAGGCGCTCCAGTAACGTTGCAGGAAGAGCTGCATCAAGTAAGCTTGTGTAGCTGTAGATCTTGCCAACCAGAACGTGTTCTGCACAGCGAATTGTATGTAAGAATGTACAGAGCAGCCTACCAAAACCGTTGTGGTTGATGCTGTGGCTGGCGAAGGAGTTGGGCAAAGACCATCCCACCGCGGGGTACGGTTAATCTGCGGGCCATTGTTGACTCGGCTAATCCAACCCAACCCTAATCGATCAGTTGATAACAAAGGATTGTGGGGAACGGCGTCGTCGTGCCCGTTGTATATTGAAAGCAATGAAAAGATAACAGGACGACGAGGACAAGATAAGTGATGGAAAGAGAGGCAGTCCAGGCACACAGAGTAGCGATCGTGGAGGATTGCGCGACATACTTTGACCAGCTCGAAACACCCCCACGCCGTTCATTGGAACGGTTATAGAGTTGATGCATGCCATTGTCCATACAGTTTCAACTGAAGCCAACCTAGCTGTGCCCCGCATGCACACCAGTGGGACGCTGTGGTGGGGATCGAGAAGAAGCTTTTCGCTTCAGCACTGTATCAAGTTCAGGGTCCTTACCAGTTGAGACGCCAGTAACGCCAATCCAATGCTATTTGGTAACGCCAATGGCTATGCAGGCTCAAATCCCGTTCATAATCTCGTCAGGCGCCGTCAATTCTTCCCCAATGATCTTACATGAAAAGCTTTCTTGCATCTTCCGGCCGACTCTCGCTCGGGCAGTATGGGCATTTGAATCTCGAACCTTTGCTCAGCCTGGCCAGGGACTCCTGGGCAACGACATGACCGCAAGGCATCATCATCGGTGGGTTCTCATCTGTCGTTTGCTCTTTCGAGACAGGACAGACGAAAATGGAGTGGAAGTGGTAGGCCGGCGGCAAGGGTATCTCAACCTGAGGGAAAAATCAGCTTGTTTGTAGGACGGAAGTGCTCGCGAAGGATCTTACTGGAAGTTCATGCTGCGTCGTCCATTCCGTGCGCTTTTCTTTCATGATCGTCTGAAGCTTGAGCAGAGTTGGCAGAGCAATTGCTCCTGCTGTGGCAGCGATATACAGCGGTGATTCTGCGGACAGTCCAAGCAGTGAGCAGAATTCCCGGGTGAAAGAGTTGGCGAGATTCTCCCATGCATCTTCATTGTGAAAGATTCGTCGGTACGGCGATTGTGCCAGATTGGGAGAAAAAGCCATAGCAGCACAGAGCTGCTGAATGTCTTTCAAGTACCGTGCTTGAAAGCCCGAAAACTCATTGCGAGCATACTGAAGGGCTTCTTGCTGGCTTTGGGCCAAGTTCAGCACATCGTGCGGATCTGATCCTCCGGTGAAAAGCCATACAAATTGCAATTTTCCCAGCTCGAACTCTAGATTACTACCTCTGGTCTCCAAGGATCTGGTATTCTCTTTCGCCCAGTGGATGGCAGGTAGTAGGTTCTTTTCATTCTTCAGCTCATGCAGGATATGATACATATTGGCGAACCGTTTCCGTAATTCTTCTGATTTGAGGGAGTCGATCCCCAATCCATCCTCCAAATTTGTATACAAAGTAGCCGTTCTCGACTGACTATCCATATAAGGAGGATTGTTGGTGACATCAGTCAAGAATGTGGAGGCGACCGAGAATTGTCCTTCCCTTAGGAGATGCATCGCAATGGCACGGTTGATGAGACCGGGATGGGCAGACAATGCGTCATAGTCTGTAGTTGGTAAGGGCTTGTCTTTGAATTTCTGCGTTGCAAGCATCAATATTCTGGGTGTGAATCTGGAGTGTCCCGCTCACCTTATCCAGCGCCTTGGTGTAATTGCCAAGTCCTTTGTAGACCTCTTTCAAGTCGCTGTTTGTTACCTCGAACGACTGCTTGACAGCATTTTGAAGTTGCGCCAGGGTGATAGAATGGCTCCCTTGATCTATGAGATTGTCAGTCCATGTCCTTCACCAAGTAATATGGAAAAAGAAAGAGCAAGAAGGAAGTCACACTGTTTGCTATAGAGTCCCGAGCTTTGACAAGTAGATCAATGGTTATCTGGACATCTTCCACAATCTTTGATAAGCTCCCTCTCTTGACAAGTTTTCCGTGTTCCTCAAGTAAAGCCTCCATTGATTAGACAGACTCCAAAGCCGTTTCTCTTGGAAGATGATTGGCAAGTGTAGGTCGGAACGACCACGTATTTGTCAAGGACGCATAGTCAGCGCTCTCTCCCCAGGGCTAAAGCTGAAGATGTAGATCAATTGCAGTGTCATGGCTTGTGAGTATACTGCGGATGAAGATGTGGTTGACACAACGTTATCAAATCGAGGGAGGTCATGAGGTGATTTGCTGATTGCGGACAAAAGGCGGACCGAGGTTGAGCCGAGACTATGGCGATAGCGAGCTCTCCGTCCTTCCTCAAGTCTTCATATTTCTGGACGCGCACCAAGGATGAGCAGATCAGCAAAATATATACCGTGTGATTGCTCTGCAGTGTTTTCAGCGTCGCCTCCATGATAGGGTCGAAAATGAAAATCTAAACTTTTACAATGGTCGGAGAAGATCAGATGGACAATGAGATTGGCGAGACGGACTTTGCTACTGGGGGGAACAGCACCCACTCCCCTGACGAGGCCCAGCAAGCTCTATTGCACAAAGATGACTCCACGCCTGCCAAGGGTCACCAGAATCTGGTCTTCACAGATCCTGCGGCTTTCAGATACCTAGAAGAAGATCCGTCGACAATCGTCCTCGAGCGAAGACGCCGACTCCCAGGCTACGAATTGTATGTCGTTGAGCAGTGGGCTTGCTCTCGAGTCCAACCAACCTTTGTGATTACCACCTATACTGGCCTCGAACAGAATTCGGTTGTCGTAGGCGTCCTCAGCGTCCCTACCAATGAAGACGCCTGGTCGCCTCGGCTTCGAGTCTACCTCAAGGCGATAACCAAATATCATGCGCGGAAGAAAGAGACGCCTCTGGGAACTTTGATGGTCACAAATCTCAATGGATTCCCCTCCGCCTTGACGGTCATCGCTGTCCCTGATGGGGATTTGAGAAAGCACAGGGAGGACTTTATAGTCAACGAAGATCTAAAACGCTTTGGATGTTCTGGGCGGGCTGGTCTCAGTTTATCTCCGCCCATTGGAGCTACCCAAGCTAAATTTGGTCAACTGTACCATATCAGTAGTCGCATCCCAATTTCCAATGCAGTCATTGAGCTGGTGAAATTATCTCAGGTAGCACTCTTGCTATTTGGAAAGCTGGCGCCAGAGTATGCCGATGGTCTGCTATGCGATGTCACGGAACAAGCCATCAATGACTGGTGGACGGAGATTGGGACCGAGTACTACAACATTGATCCTAGTGATGGTATACTGGGACCAACAACCGTTGCAGCTCTACTTGGACTGCTTATGGGAGCACGGAATAGACTGAATACCTTCGGTGCCCCTGTATCAAAAGACGTTTTTGATATAATGAACACGAAACGAGGCATTGCCCACTTCCAGAAGTCGCAGAAGATGGAGCGTACCAGAAGGCTTGACCGAAAGACCCTCGATCGGCTGCACACAGTCACTGCGAAAGCAGCAAGCTCGGAGGGATGGCAGGTTCCTAGGGCCGTCAAGTCTACTGTAGCCGAACTGAAAGGTAAGGGTGGCGATATGGTTGAACGAGAGAAGGGTGGAATTGCTGCCGTCGAGACCTTAGATATGGAGGCATTCGTACAATTAGGGTCGGGGGAGAGATTCAAGTGGTTGTGGTATGGTAAGCCGCGAAAGAACAATGAAAGGGATGTATTCAGCGCTCTTGGAGGCGAAGATAAAATGGTCTTCAACGACAATCAAGATGGTGGCTACACCCGGTCTAGTAAGAAGCGTGACTCTATAGACAATAGCACCTCCTTACGCCATGGTCTATCTGACCGCGTATATCCTCAGTCCTCGGACTCACAGATTGCTATTGATTCTGCAGAAAAAGATCAAGCTTCAAGAAGGGCGGTTCTGAAAAATGTAAGCGTCAAAGTTACAGATGCTAAGAGCGGCTTGGGACGAATAAGAGATGCAGTTGGCTTGCGAGGTCACCGCACGCATCACTCGAGACATTCGAGGGACGAAGGCCTTACATTTGATGGGGATAGCATTAAGATAGCCCAGCCCAGAGCAAGCATCGAGCAACGCCGGGAGCCCGAAAAGAACATAGAACCATCACAGTATGGATCAACTCCTCCAGACAGCAGCGAACAGAGCCGCGAGGGTTCCGTCCAGTCGTCTCGACGAGGTAGCACGTATCCAGAAGAGCCGAAGAAACCTCATGATCTATCCGCTCCTCCGTTATACGGACCTCGTGGCGCGATCGCGGATTTCAACAAACCTGCGTCTAGCCCAGATGCGTCGTCCGTCAACGTCAACGACCCTGATGGATCGGACTACATGAGCATGATGAATAACGCAGCTGGTATAAGGCCGAGGCATGAGGGGCGCAAGACTCTGGAGAGTCCGAGAAATGAGAGTCTCACTATTGGTGATACCCGTGCCATTCAAAAGATGCAAGCATTCGAAGGGAAAGACTATGCAACTCCGAGATTACGTACGACAAGAAGCTTGCCTAAACTTTCGGCAAGGAGGCCCATATACTGGGATCGACGTTGGCCACGGCATCTTTCTTTCACCACGATGGTGGATGTATTGGCTGCGGGTAGCCCCAGCGAAATCCACGAAGCAGACCATCTTACCGCTAGAAAGACAGCAGATACTGCTCTGGCTCTTGAGAAAAGCTTAGGGATGGAAGGTCGCGTGATGGGTGAACGACTTGAAGACGTCAGAGTAAGAATAACTCCCTGGGTGCAAGAGATGGTCTCTCAAGTCGAGGGATACGATCAACGACTCGGAAGAGACCGTACCAATCTCGACCTTATCTTCCACCAGAAGTCTGATGAATACAGCACCATACACGACGCTTCTGACGATCTGTTGACAGAAGAACGAGTGCATTTCGCCGAATCGGTCAAGGACATTGAAACCTTGGGCGCCAAACTTGAATACGAACTGAGTGCACTGGGCTGGAAAATTGAGGATGTAGAAAATGCAGTTGCGGATTTTGAACGGCAGGTGCTCCTGATTGAAATGCGGGTAGAGGAGCTCGATGATACTGAGGAGAAGGCGAAGGTTTCTTGGGCCGGGTGGTGTTTGAAGAAGGCTACTATGGATTTTCTCCAGTTTTAGGCATCGCGAGCCAGCATGATACCCCGGCGTTCTGCATTCTCGGCGTTCAATGTAGTTTATATACAAGATATCGTACATAGAGAGGCGGTGAAGCACTTCCCCCAGCTTCGAGCTCATGGTAATACAAACCATTTCGCCATCGTTCTTCAACATTGCCGTCAGCCTGACCCTTCCAAAAGACAACATGTTATTGAACCATACATAGGATCCCATCAAACAGCCCACAGCAGCCTAAGTAAAGCCTCCTCAACACTCTCTGCTGGTTACCCCCCTTAATCCCTTATTCGTCTGCCCCTAATCCCCCTCCTCCCCCATCCCCCTCCCTCCCCTCCCCACCCCATCCCCTACCCCATCTCCCCACCTCACCCCCCTCACAACCCAAACATCCCCCCCACCCCCGTCCCCGCCCCCGCCCCGGCTCCCCCACCCGCCCCCCCCTTCTGCGCCGCCTCCCCCTGCATCTTCTCGCTAACCTTCAAATTCACCTCGAAGAACTTGCCCACGCACCGATCCAAGCACACGCTCTCCCCCTTGTTGAGGTCCGCCTCGCGGTACTCGGGCGGTATGCATTTCTTCGTGCAGGATTGTGAGAGGCTGTGTGTGCGTGTGTTAGTTTTGTGGAAGGTACATATATGGATAGGTGGATAGAGAAGGGGGGAGAGGAGGGGGTAAGGGATAGGAGGGGATAGGAGGGGGAGAGTAACCGGTTGAACATGTCGGAAACCATTTCGACTTCTGTTTCTGCGGCGGCGATTTTTTCGGCGGAGGAGAGTTGGGGGCGGCTGCCGAAGAGGAAGGACATGGTTATTTTGGTGGTTGTGGAAGCTTGGGGGGTTGGTGGCTTGTATGGTGGTTGTTGCGGTAGGTTGTTTAGTTGGGTCCTTGATAGATTGGTGATATAAGGTGAGGTTTCGTGCAGAAAGTTTGTATTGTTGTATGTATTGTATTCCTTGGCAGCGATTCAGGGAGACATTATAACGACCCTCGGACGTACTGGGCCTCAGAACACCGGGTTGATAGCTTATTTACTCGACTTACAATGGCAGTAGAGAACGACAATAGCAGGCAAGATTTATAAATTAATGTGAACTCCATTCGGGTCTATGAGTATACTCGCAAGAAATTAAATACAACCAAAACATCTAGATTTCCATCAGAGTATGAATGCAGCTACAGCCAATATGGCGCCTAGAACGCCCACAATAGATCCTGCATTGACGGCAGCACCCCCGGTGAAAGGAGCTGTGCCCGTGGGAACGGGACCAGCTTTGCCAGTGCTACTAACGACGCCGGATGCAGAGCCCGAGCCGGAGGCAAAGCCAGAGCCAGAGCCAGAGCCTGAGCCTGAGCCTGAACCTGAACCTGAGCCAGAGCCAGAGCCAGAGCCAGAGCCAGAGCCGAAGGTGCCGTTGCTAGAACCCAAACCACCGGAAGGGACGGCGGTGCTGCTAGCAATAACGCTGCGAATTGTTGACGACGCTTGTGCTGAAGAGATCGCAGTAGATGTTGAGGCCGAGGAAGAGACTGACGAGGAGGACATTCTAGAGGCACTAAATTAGCCACGATCAAGTAATGATAAACGGGATGCGGTGATAAATGGAACTTACGTGTTGCTGCAGCTCAGATCGTACAAAGGTGTGGTGCTGGATGATGTAATGACGCCAAAGCTTGGATTTGGCGTGGTACCGTCGGCATCCTGGAGGGTGTACCAGTAGATGGGAGTATTGCCGAAGAGTGGGCAACCGACTTGATCCCAGTAGGTTTTCGCATTGGTTGTTGACGGGATGGCAAGGTTCTCGGTCTTACCGCTGACTGGCCATCCAGTCTCCGTAATCCACACAGGCTTGCCTTGTGAAACCGCCTTCGTAGCGTCGAATGCCGACTGGAACAGGTTCTTGCCCTGCTCGATTGGGTTGTTGAACGTGCTCTGGAAGTATGGGTAGGCGTCCATGCCGATAAAGTCGGATGCTTCGATAGCAGCCTTGTTGGTTCCGTCGACCCACGCCGTCCATGTATCGACATGTCCAACTGGGACAGAGCTGAGCGCAGTACCCGCGATTGCTTTCTTGACCTGGCTAATGTAATCGGACACGGTCGCGGCATCCGCTCCCACGCCTGAGAGGTTACTGATGCCTATGGGCGATTGGCGATACAAGTCTTCACTGCCGACCGAGATTCCTGTCGTGATCTTTGCCAAGTCTGAACCATATTTCACGATGGCAGACTTGAGAGCGGCAATCTCGCTGTCGAGGCCCGTCTGACCACCAGAGGCCCACATGCCGAGGAGAAGTGAGGTGCCAGGGACTGCGAGAGCGGCAGGGATGGCAGAGATTACATCGCTGGTGGTGCCAGATTGCTTTAAAGACGCGACGTAAGCTCGGTCACCAATACAGATAATTCAGGCATATGGTTGAGGATTGCTCACGATCATTGTGTATAGTCTGGCACTAGTAAAGCCGCCGTTGGTACCAGCAAGGCCTTTGGCATTGGTGAAATCGGTCTGGAAGTCGGACTGCTGGCGCGCGGCGCCACTTGAGAAGGACGACGCGTAGTTGAAGCCTTGCTGTGCTGCGAGCGCGGTCGAGAGCGAGGCCGCAAAGGCCAGTGCAGTTGAATAATGCATTGCGTAAGAAATGCTGTGTTCAAATTATGTAGTACTGAGTTCAAAAGTCGATGGAGATGAATGCCTGACGATGCAAAGAGAACAATGAGAGACAGTGATTGAAAGAAACAGTAGATGGCAAAGAATGGATGAAGGCGAAACGCTCCTTCGAAATGGAATAAATGATGGGATGAGGAAGTACGGAGAAGAAAAGAGGGTGATACAAAATGTAACACACTCAGGGGAAATTGCACACGATCTAATAAAGTAATAATAGCGCAGCTATAAGCGGCGCTTATCCGCATAGGGAGTAGACTGAAGCTTTGTCCTTGGCAGAGAGATTCTGCTGGAAGAGCTTCATTGATCATGGTTCGCCATCGCTCCATGTTCAGCAAGGGTAAATCATTTTCCTTCAGACCTCCTACGTCCATTCATACTCAACAATGAAAGCACCATCAAACAGAGTCCCCTACAGATGACCCTCGCCGGCATGTGAATGGCCAAGCCATCTTGGTCTGATACACCATATACAGACTGCTTGCGACTCCTAGTACTCCATGTCTATACCCGCTAATGCCATAAAGCATGACCATCACCCTTAGGTGTTTACGTCCCCATCTTTCGTCGCCTGTACGGCTAGCAACTCAGGCAGTATCTTCCACCTCCACAAGCTACTACCTTCGCTGCTACAGTTCCCAACAAGATCTTATCACACCCCGAATCCGAATTACTCAGGAGTGCACAGATGGAAAATACAAGCCAGAGCGGTACCCTCGAATCGCTTCCGAGAAGAATGTCGTCGATTACCAGACCTTCAAGGAGCGCTACAAACACCTGGTGCGAGGCGAGTCTCTACCTGAGGAGTTGGTCGTGCGTGGTATGTTATGCTCCACGATATGCTCTCTCTAGCCCGGGCTTATTCTGTCAAGGAAGAATTCTGGCTTTTCGAATAGCTGGTTCGAAGCTCGCTTTTATCGATATATTTCAAAACAACCGCCTGAATCAATTGACCAGCCATAAGCTTCAATGCGTCCTGAATTTTGATAAGATTTCTTGGTCAAACTTCAGCTCATCGAGTTTTGCGCCTTTCTTGCAATCGCTCCGCCGAGGAGATATCTGCAGTAAGTGGGCAATGTCTTCTTCACTAGCCTAACGGCTAACCTCAAAGGTTTCAAGGGTAATCCTCATAGGACCGCAAGGAACGAACTCTCTGTCCTCGTCACAGAGCTACCCCAGCTTTTGTCTCAATGTGATCAGCCTCTGCCAGATACCATCAAAGATCCTGAGTTTTTGATCCGTAATCGCCATGTGGATCTTCTACTCAATTCTCGGCCTCCAGAACTTATCCAACTTCGATCGGAAATTACAAGGTTTCTCCGCCAGTATCTTTCAGACGAAGGATATCTTGAGGTGCAGACTCCCATTCTAGCAGATACTGCAGGAGGTGCTGTGGCCCGGCCATTTCAGACATCAGCGACCGAGTTTCCGGATCGTCAGATAGCTTTAAGGATAGCACCGGAACTGTGGTTGAAACGATTGATCCTCGGGGGTTTCGAAAAGGTATTCGAGATTGGCCCTTCCTTCCGTAATGAAGGTAAATTTGACCGCCGTCTATGGCAATGAATTACAACTGACTGATATTGTTCAAGGAATCGACCGAAATCACAACCCAGAGTTTACAACCTGCGAATTCTACTGCACATACGCGGGTTTGGAAGAGCTAATCGATATGACCGAGACCATGTTCCTTCGGCTCTCAAGAGTTGTCGCTGCCCTAATCGAAGGCGGCTGCCGGTCTCTCTCCCCATTCCAAGCAGACTTTAGCCCGCCATATCCTCGCCTTGATTTCATACCAGCGATCGAGGCCGCAACTGGCCGCAGCCTACCTCTCCTGACTTCGCCCGAGGCCCAAGCTATACTCCTCCAACTATTTAGCGAGAAGAGTATTCCCCTGCCTTCTCCTCCAACTATACCGCGGCTGCTTGATAAGCTATCGGCAACTTTTATCGAACCACAGTGCGATGCACCAACTTGGATCATCAATCATCCCGAATGTCTATCGCCGCTCTCAAAATCATTCGATCATCCTGACAACAAACAGCGCGTTGCAGCTAGGGCAGAACTGTTCGTCAACAAGCAAGAATTTGTGAACACGTATGAAGAAGAAAATTCGCCCACCGAGCAGCGGAGGAAATTCGAAGAACAATTTCTTTCTAATGAAGGTGATTCAGAGGCCGGCGTGGATGAGAGTTATCTGCAGGCTCTGAGGTGGGGTCTGCCCCCCACAGGTGGATGGGGGTGCGGTGTTGATAGGCTTTGCATGCTCTTTTCGGGAAGTACCAGGATTGCGGACGTGCTGCCCTTTGGAACTCTTAGAAATGTGGTCTCTTTGCGGCAGGTCGACGGAAAGCTGTGAATCGCTCATGTAGAGGTCCTCGGGCTTCGACCGTGGCTGTCATCCCTCATGTTTCTCGCATCTCGATGCTTTTCACGGTTGCCACCATAGCTGGCCATCCTTATTGCTTCCTCGCAACAGCGAGGGTCTCTCATCCCAAAGCCATTCACGACAAATGAATCAGCCTTTTAGATATCTCCAAGCCCCTCGCCATGTACCTATGGCACCGACCGGTCTTCGCTAAACTGCAAACTAGCGTGGAAGGTTTAATACTCGACTCATTAATCTGGCTCAAGCTTGCGTGGTACTCCATTGCCTACGTAAGCAGTCTACAGAGATATGTTACGGAAGCGAGATCTGCGGATTGACAGCGGCAAGCATATCTTTGACAGAGGTCTACGGTTTTACGAGCAGAAGTCCACTGACTTCCAGCTTCTGGGCTGCTTCGGCCGTGTTCCAGTGATAGGTCCCTGCTTGCATTGTGGCAGCCTCCAAACTTTGCCCTTATTCTGATAGAGCCGATCCAAATGGAAAGCTGTTCCATACCCAAGCTACTGCAGCGAGAACGTCAAGAGCGATCCTAGTTCCCAACGGGCGTCCTTTGGAGAGCAGGGACCGCGGTCTGAGAGTGCTTTGACTCTAAGCCTGGGGCGGTTTGGCGGAGGAGAAGCGTGAAGACTTCAAGATCTATGAGGGGCCTGGCAGTCGAAGATGTAGTAAATACCTGCTGCTATATATTACATAAAAGAACAATACTCTGTCTCGCATATATCTCACCATTGAGAGAACACAATACCACGGCATGCATCGAATTCACTACGTTTGCTCTAGTTGGCAGAGCACCCACAGCAAACGCAAAGTGTGACCTCACTTGCACTCACACTGGGTTCCTCTCTCCATTCCACAGGCTCGAACTGTTACTTATAATCCACAAGCCTCTCGCCCCGTGAAAGAGGGAGCATGCTGGACACATGGATGATCTTGCCTTCGAAGATGAATATCATGATACATCGCCATTTCTGCATAGTAAGAAGAAGAGCCTGTGAATATGAGAGAAATACCGAGCAGGGTGGGGACGCATATTGAGGAATACTGCTGGCTGTGTAGTATGTCTATTTTCCAAGTAGGGTAGATGAGTCTGTAATGCGGATACCAAGGAAGGGTATGAAAGAGTCGAGAGGCGTGTCTTGTTGTATTAAGAGGGCCCTAGCCTTGCAGATGAATTGTAGCAGTACACCTATATATAGCCTAACAATTACTAAACACTTCCACCCAGCAGATTGCAAAATATTTATTATCAAAAAAGTACATCATGATACGGAGTAGGGACCCTCCGTAATTCCGCTAGTGGAAATCTTTCCCAACGGCCTCCGTCTACTATTTCTATCCCCAACTCCCAAGGTTCATTCATACCGACCTCAACGTTTCCCTCTTACAGAGTAATCTTACAGAGTAAGTAGACAAGTGGTATATGAGGATGATTATTTGTATGACAAGTTAAGGTAGGATGCCTCCTATTGATAGATGCTCATCGATGTGCAACGTAAGAGTATTCCATGCTGATGTGGGGTTCGTCAGGAAAGCCGGCACTTGGTTCCTGACTACTTCACTAGCCTCGGTTTTCTGCTTGGCACTTATCGATCTTGTTGCAGGGGCTAATCTCAGAGCGGGTTAGTGAAAGATAGTGCTGTTAGCTAACGGTGGGATTCACGTGCTTCAGATACTCCTGCAAAATCTCTGTTTGAGGTGCAACGTTGCTCTCCACTCACCATCTGGTCTACATCTCGATTGCTCTTTGACACGATGGAGAATGGCAGTTTCTCATAGAACCTCAGGCAACAATCCTCTCCAATCTTACCCAGGATACCGTAGCTGCGGTTCAGGTCCCATTTTTTCCGCTAGAAGCGGACAAGAGCTATCACAAATTAGAAGATACCGGGACCGGTTCCCCGCCAACGATGGCTTGCCAGGAGCTGACCAAAGGAAAGATGAACCTTGCATCCCACGATACGAAGAGTTGCCCGAGTCCCCTGCATCCTTGACTCTTCCACGCAAACATGGGCTTGAGCGTCCGCTTTTGTCTTGGCTCGAGCCATTTCTCAGATCCCGTGACATCGCGTACAGTGCTACACGCCCAATCACGATCATCGCGTCCCCCCGTCTGCCTTCGCATATATTATCAAGCTCCCTCCCCCCCTTCTTTCACAATGTTGCGAAGCTTTGGTTGCCTTGTCGATGCCTTATATATAGTGAAGCAATGTCAATTGTCTTCACTGTTCAACAATGACCGTTCATTGATACCTGTCATCACTGACAAGGGAAGGCTTTACTCGAGAGACCCATCAACAGACCAAGACAGTCACCATGTTCACTCGCCGGACTACTCATCATAACGATAGCTTTTCAAAGAATCGGGCTGGCAAGTCTGTCTCTACGGCTAAGACAACCAAAAGATCTTTTCAGCAACATGTCACAGCTACAAAGAAGAGAGACATCTCCAAATCGAGGAACCCGGAGAGTCCTTCCAGCGGGAGGTAAGTCCTCGAATCCGTCCTCTCTGACCCCGATGGTTCTCTAACGCACTTGCTCAACAGCAACCTGACCTCGCCCATCATAACCCTCTGCATCGGTCCTGAGCAACGCCTCTTCGCAGCCCACGAAGACATCCTCTCTACCTCCACCTTCTTCGCAGCCATCTGCCGAGGCCAATTCCTCGAATCCTCCTCAAAACGAGTCGCCCTCCCAGAAGAGCTCCCCGAAATCTTCTCCTCCGTCCTCGAATACCTCTACAAAGGCGACTACTACCCCCGTCTGCTGCACAACAAGCGTCGAAACGCATGGGAGCTGGAAGACACCTCCGGCACCAGCGGCTCCGAATCCACCGTCTACCACCAGACGTCCGGACAGATGCTCTTGAAGGACACGTTGGTCTACTGCACCGCCGAACGCTACGGGCTGGACGAGCTCAAGCGTCTTGCGTTGCGCAAACAGGGTCTTCAGTCTGGCATCCAGTGTGCCACCATCCTCGCCAGCGCACGGTATGCCTACGCCAACACGCCTGACAACGACTCCAAGCTACGGGCACACTACCTGGCCTTGATCATCAGGAGCAGGAACACGTTCAAGAGGAGCGGCACCATGCAAATGGAGATGGAAGCCGGTGGTCTCCTCTTCTTTGATTTGTTCGTCGCAATGTGCAATCACATGGTACGTTTTCCCTCTCTCTCTCCCTCTCTCGCTATGACTCGCTCCCTCCTCGCTTCATGCATGACTCTTTTACCTCATCACTACCCTGCATACATGCATGCACGCGCAAGCACGCCACTTTTGCTGACGTGGATGCCGTCTGCCTGCTGTAGGATGACATCTCGACCATCTCCAAGTCTCCACGTACACCTCGCTAGCCTCCATTCTCTACTCTCTGTTGCCTAGAGCTACGACCCAGATCAAGCCAGCCTACCTTGGCTTCACCACCCATCCATCATCTCGACTTCGGCCCGTCATCTCATCTCCTTTTTCTTATACTCCAAAGTCTCTGTTCTTCTTGTGCTGTCGCTACCGTATCTTCCGCTTTTCAGAAAATTACCCGTGTACGTTTACTTGCTCTTGCTCTAGCTTCAAGGAAGGGATAGGATGGGATGGGATACCAGGCGTTATGGCGATATTGATAGGGGCTCTTGTATACCAGATTCTCGTTTTTCTCTTTTCTCTTGCAGCGCAGGAAGCCACAAGTCGTGACTCTTTACTTTATCAAAAATTCATTCAAAAAGGGGATGGGGAGATGTACGGTATGATATGTATTCATTCTGCCGACTAGCCAAACTAAACAACTAGCTGGTACATACTTGCATCAGCAGCTTAATGTCATTGATTTTCTCGGACACCGATGACCACCTAGGGTATCGTAGCTACCTACCTTACATATAGCTCTCCTATCGTGCGTAGGTACCTAGTCCTATATCGATAAGCTCCCCTTCCACCTTTGCCCAACCTCTGATCGTGCGTTACGAAATGCGGGTAGCTGCAGGGTTTGTGAGTCATAGGAAGAGGTAGGTACCTGGGTACCTTTATGCGGCTATGGGACGCTATGGGACGCTTGTGTGGACTGGAGGCGGATGGTGATGAGAAGGGATTTGTGTGTTGTGTATTGTGTGTGTGTGTGAGTGTGTGTGGGTGAAGATGAGTAGCGGTGTTCGCGATCATGTGTTTGTGGTGGTGTTTTGTGGTTTGTGTGAGGGGGTTTTATGCGGGATGGGAAGGTGAGGTGAGGTAGGCGTGGATGTGGATGTGTTGGTGTGCCGGTGGGTGGATGGATGTGTGTGTGTGTTGCGTGTGTACCTCTGAGGATTTGGGATTGGGAGTGTAGGAACGGTGAGTACTGCACTTTAGCTTGTAGGTGGGTGAGGATGAAGAATGATTGATGTTGTCGCGTGGTCGTGTGATGGTGAGCTCTTTTTAAGCGGGATACTAGAATAAGGTAGGCGTCGACAGAGTAAAGTTTCGGAGCCGGAGCTGGAGGTCTGATGCGGGTTTGACTCATACTTAGTGGATTCGATGGACGGACGGACGCGGCTTTCGGCTGCAGGATGTGAGGAGCTTGAGATCGGGGTTTGGGGGATAGCGGCGGATAAGATATGTAGGGGTGCCTGTCGATGCAGGCAGCGGTTTTTTGAGGGGTGGCTTTAGGGGGGCATTGGTATTGAGATTGATTGGGCGTTTTGGCATGTTGTTTGCTTGAGAGGTTGAGCGAGCTGGGTTGGGGTTGTTTGAGAGGTTAAGGGGTATATTGGTGTTTAGATGCCCGTGCCTGGAAAAGCGCCAGTTTTGGATAGGACGACGATGCCGTGGGTGCGGGAGATGTAGCCTTTTAGTAGGTTCTGGTGGGAGTTTAGGTTATTGAGGTACCAGAGCAAGGAGGGATAGGGGGTAATACCTTGTATATCATATTCGCAATCATACACTCCACCTCATCGTTCTCCAACCTCTCTCTTCCCCCATCGATTTCCATATCATCTCTCGACGAGCGATGGCGCTCCTCCATACGAACGGCAGTCCCGAACTCATCGATCTTGATCCTCGTCCTCCGCTTTCCCTCCTCGTCTACGCCGGCGGCGAGATAGACTTTCCGGAGCAGATTTCGGAGGCAGATGTCGCGGCCACGCTCTAGAGTGAGGTAGATGCGACGTTTGACGAATTCGGACTCGTTTTCTGCGAGGGCGGTGTCGAAGGCTGCGAGGGAGCCGGAGCGGATGGCGCCGGTGAGGGGGGTGAAGAGGGTGGAGAGATGGGGGTAGGGACGTAGGAGGGCTGGTGAGGGGAGGCGCTGGCGGGTTAGGAGGAGTGTGGGGATCAAGTAGGTCAGGATGAGCCTGGTGGGATTGGTTAGTAAGGTCTATAGGGGGGAAGCATGAAGGGTGGCATACTCAATGTTCCGAGAAGACGACTTGTGACACATGTGCCATGCCGAAGTCAGGTTTTCCTCTGCCTGGCGACTATGTCAGCTGGTGTTCCTTAATGAAGGGAAATACAAGTAGATACAGCTGCATAGTCCTCTTCTAGGAATTGGATGACCCCAACATAGTATTTGAAGGTGATGATGTGAGATTGGGGAAAGGCGTCCAGCTCTGGCATGTCTGTCCTTGACGCGGAAAGAGCACGAAGGATGTTCTTGGAGAGGCCAATGGAATTCAACTATCAATCTTTTAGCCTAGGTCCATTCGATACAGGCATCAAAGCTACCTTGAAATACGTTTTGAACATGAGGTTTGTCGTATAGTAGAGCCCCCATTTCCTTGACTCCTGGAGCGGTGCTCTGATTTAAAACGTCTCAGCAACGAGCGTTCACATCGAGCATTGTGCGAAGGAACTGATTTCATTGCTACATACCTATCGCTAATACACAGAGTAAACATGCGATTGATGACCCTCGCAGCATCCTCCAGCTTCTCATTCTTACTGCCACCCGCGATGTCTTCTTGGAGACCGCCAGAATCAAATGTCCCACCATCCCCAGCGGCCTGAGCACTCTCATCGGCCTTGATTGCAAACATCCGTAGATGCTTGCCAGCGGTATAAAGTACAGGTAGCGTCCAAGCCTCTAGCGCACCACTGCTGTATCCCTTGATCACAGTGTTTGCGAGGTCTTTCCATGATGAATAGACTCTGCCCCAGTCTGGCCTCGTCGTGCTCCGTTCTGCACTGAGTAATTCACCGCAAGCATACCAATACGCCGAATATATCTCCGTCCACGTATCGATCTCTGGGTTTGGGAATTGGATTGCGGTATGGGCGCTTTTCGTAAGACCGTATGCAATGTCCTTGGAGACAGTCGCGGCGTTGGTATCTTTGTATATCGCTTCGAGACGGTTCAGATAGCTTGTGGGCGGATTCGGAGCAATGGTTGCGGCCAATTCTGGGCCTGATCCATTGTCGCAGGCGGACCAGAAATCATTGAATAAGACCTCCATGTTAGTAGCATAGTCGAACCACTCCGAACCATGTCACACACCATACTTTCCGGAAGATAAGGCATTTTGGTCGCACGAGGTTGAAGATTTGAATGCGGACTCGTAGGGCTGAGCTTTAGCGAGGCGCTAATCCATCCACACGCAAATGTTAGCACTTGGACTGTCCAACACCTCGAACATCTAAGAGTTCCACCACCATAGCAATCATAGTAGGTTAGGTCCAACAATTGCGGGCGCGTCTTTGCTGACTCTCGTAGATGGGTAAGCCATCCCCTCTGCTCCTCAACTACTCCAGCGGCCGAAAGACTCCTACGGAAACCTCCTCTGTCCGCCAAATGGTCACCATACACAAACTTGTGCAAAAGCATTGGATGACATTGGACAACATTTGCAAATGGAGAGGGCTTCGAAAGAACAATGGAAGAGTATAACTAGGGAGTAACATGAATCAATTCCCTGGACAAGAAACACGAACGTCGAACGGCGCACAAGGATCAGATAAAGCGGGATTTGCAGCACCAGGCACCAGAAGCGTAGAAATCTAGCGGTCGTTTACTAATTCAAGTATTGACAGGGCGCCTCAACGAGTACCAAGTCATCGGGCGCCATCTGCCAACAGAGACACAGCCAACCCCCAAGCTCTACCGCATGCGGATCTTTGCACCAAACACAGTCGTTGCCAAGTCAAGGTTCTGGTACTTTTTGATGAAGTTGAGGAAGGTAAAGAAGTCCAATGGGGAGATCATCACCATCAACTTGGTACGTGAACATTTTGTGGGAACGAACTGAAGACAGCTTTTCGTTCCTCAATTATAAGCAGCATGCGCTTACGGGGAGGGAATGGACAGATTCATGAAAGACGTCCAACTACGGTCAAGAATTTCGGTATCTGGATTCGCTACGATTCACGGTCAGGCACCCACAACATGTACAAGGAGTACCGAGAGATGTCAAGGACCGAGGCTGTGGACGCCCTGTACCAGGATATGGCAGCGAGACATCGTGCTCGGTTTAGGTCAATTCACGTATGCGACGGTTCCAAAGATCCTCAAATTATTCTCTTACTGATCTATTGCTCATCCAGATTCTGAAAGTCGTGGAACTTGAAAAGACCGACGACGTCAAGCGCCCTTTCATCAAGCAATTACTCACCAAAAACCTCAAGTTTCCACTTCCACACCGCGTTGCTAAAACCAACACCAAGTCTAAACTTTTCGCAGCTCATCGACCTTCGACATTTGCTTAGCACTTTGGAGATTCGGTACGCGAGGTGGCTCGAGCATGAATGTGACAAGCAGCATGATGTGATGCATTAGGGCTCTATCCGGCAGGATTGAATGTTGCGCTTGTGGACATGAATAGCATCTGGCGGCTTAAGAGTAGCTTGCAATGAAATCACGTTCACAAAACCAAATTGGAAATCCCCTGCACCTCATATTCGATCTTCAACGTTCACAAACACTTTACAACTCGGTTTCCATAAAGTTCCAAGGAAATTACGCGTGAGATACATGACCAGGGCCTTTGAGTTTCCCCAGGTTTAGAAAGGGTCAGCCCTGTGAGCCGCACTAGCGTCTCCTAGGATTATTCGCTGTTGTCCTCTTAAATATTATCTGGAGAAGAACACGTCTTGACTTACAGTGCAACACAAGACTTTACACCAAGATTCTCGTCTTCAGGCAGCAATTGCAGATAGGAAATTGTGGCTGCTGTTGCGCAAGTGGAACTAAATCACCACAATGGTATGTGCCCAATTTCTCGGCATAGAATCATCTGGAGCCCCACATCAAGACCATGCAACTTCTCTTTATCTACTTGTCTTTGATATCTGTGGCATGTGGATCAAATATGAATTCGTCCTTGGGATCATTTCTGGCATTGCATGCCCTCACTACCCACACTTCAGCTAATCTTAAACCTTAGTCCTCTCCCTCCTCCCCAGCCTCTCCTCCAGCTTCCGCAGGCGTAAGCAGCGGACGAAATCTATCACCCCCAGGCGGACCGAAGACGGCGATAAGAAGGAAAGCTGCAGCAGACAGAGCAGACAAAGTTGCCAATGCGCGGCCAACTAGCACAAGGGCGGCAGGTGCAGGAGGTAGTTCGAGTACTATGCTACGTACGTACAGATTTATTGCATACAGGCGCTGGCATAGTTCGGAGAAGTGGAGGGATAATTCAGCGCGAGAGATGGAATACGCCCCACAAGATGGATATGTGTGGGGAATCTGCTCGAGGAAGTTGATATCGCGCATACCAGGGACATGGAGGAGACAACACGTAAAACAATGCTAACCCGTTGTCCTGTGATCAGGATTATATACGGACGAATCTCCTGGCCTGAAAGTCGACCCTGTGGTAGTTTTGGTGCTTTCCCTTGGATTCATATTCAGCGTTGTCGCACTGCACAGTACGTTTGGCCCTACTTCTGACTGATCTTGTCTAGCATGGGAATGAGATGCAATGGGTCAGCTGCTAACAATCCGACTACAGTCATTGCTAAGCTCACCCGAAAGTTCTCCTCATAATCTGGCATCCGATTCCAATAAGGTGTATCCTTCCATTTAGCGAAAAAGCCATAAGGGTCGGAAGAGGAGGTGCATGGAAACCTGTAGTGTGTGGAATACACTGTTGCATCGTCGAAAGGGGGTTCTTCACGACTGCTGTCTTGGAGAGAGCAGTTAAAAGGTGCTTATTGGGTTAGATAGGCAAGGCGACATATACCTGTACTAGTAACTGTACCATATACCCATTGCCAATTTCTAAATCAGAGGCACCGTCTGTCTCAGAGGATACAATTCGAGCTAGATAATTCCATGTTGCTCGTCATGCCCAGATGTCTTGGCGAGGTGAAGCTCCGATTCCCCGCAGAAATGCAACAGTTTCCACATCATAGCGACCAGTTTGCACAGCAAACCGGTCCTTCCTCCTTCTTTCCCAAATATGGAACCCCGATCTGGTCCTTCTCCGGAGCGTCCGCCACCCACGAACGGTACGACTCTTCAGAACAGCAAAGGCTGGGATGGCAAGCTTCGAGTGGACCGAAGAGCTGTGGTCACGAATGCAGAGATACTATCAGATCCCGAATACTCCGATGAGGATGCTCCGCCCGTAGATCACATCAACGCAGATGAGGGTAGGTGCTACCTTGTTTTCTTGCTGGTTCCGCTGACCTATGGTGGGGCAGACTTGCTCGAGGATTATGAGCTTGACACTGATGTACGCCGGGAGGGAAACGCCTGTTTAGATCAAAGTATACTGACGCTCTCTCTACATAGGATATCGACCTTGTCCATTGCCGTATCACATCCATCCCAGCTCTTCGTCTCGATCGTTTCACTAAGGTTGAGGTGTGTGCTTGAAATCTACCATGCCAACAGAGCAGGGCTAATCCAACTGCCCCACAGAAGCTATGCCTCCGTCAGAATCAGATCTCGCACATCGAATTTCCACCCAATCTTGGCACAAATTTACGGGAGCTCGATTTCTACGACAACCTCATCTCGCATATCAGAGGCTTGGATGGCCTGGTACACCTTACGAGCCTGGATTTGAGCTTCAACAAGATCAAGCACATCAAGAATGTAGATCATCTGAAGGATTTGACAGATATCTACTTTGTGCAGAATAAAATTCAAAAGATCGAAAGCTTGAACGGGCTAAAAAAGCTGAGGAACCTGGAGCTCGCTGCGAATAGGATCAGGGTAGGCCGGCAGGACGTGGCATGGAAGCAGACGTTGACATGGCGTAGGAAATTGAGAATCTGGACACCCTGACGGGTCTGGAAGAGCTGTGGTTGGGCAAGAACAAAATCACTGAATTGAAGGTACCATCGATGTATCTGACAAGCATATACGTTTCGCTGATGAAGAAGCAGAACATGTCACATCTCAAGAATCTTAAGATCCTTTCGATACAATCGAATCGTCTGACTCAGATCTCGGGTGTCTCCGAGCTTCCCAATCTCGAAGAGCTATACATATCTCACAACGCTCTAACGGAAATATATAACCTGGACAACAACGTCGGCCTCCGTGTTCTGGATATCTCGAATAATCAGATTAGAAATCTCACCAATCTTGGTCGCCTCAAGTGTTTGGAAGAACTCTGGGCTTCGTCTAACCTGATGCAGTCCTTTGAAGAAGTTGAGAGGGAATTGGCGGATAAGAAAAATTTGAATACAGTCTACTTTGAGATGAATCCGTTGCAATTGAAAAACCCAGCATTGTACCGGAATAAGGTCAGGCTGGCTTTACCCCAGATCCAGCAGATTGATGCCAGTATGCGAATCCCACCCCTGGGCTGTGGATCAGTAACCGGCTAATTTAAGCACAGCTTTTGTCCGAGTTTCGTAACAGTGATGTTGGCTCTCCGGTGTGACACAGCGGCGTCTCATTGGCCTATGGCGTTCTGGGCAGGGCAGGTCAATAGATCCCCACATCTCTATGGCCTTGGACTACTGGAGTATGGAAATGGGACCCGAATGGGTCCGACAACCTAACACCAGATGTAGCCGTCTCGGCATTTCAATCGCTCGCTGAACCATGTTCGTCAGATATCTGAAACTTCGATTGCCCCCTTTTGATATGCAAGATTCATACTTCTATGCAAGTATCTTGCTGATCTTGCAGCTGTTGTTGCTGACCAGTCGCGTACTCTTCTACCACTTCGTCTCTGCTGTTGACAGTTGTGAACCTTGCACACTCGCGTTAATGTCATTCACTTCCGCGTTCGTTGGACCTCTGTTTGTTTCTATCCGCCTTCAGCCTTTTAATTCTCTGAACACCCTACATCCTTAGCTAGTATTGATGTCGAAGAGTTGGACATTGCACAAGATTACTGGATTGGTCATGCCGAGGGATCATCCGGGTTTATTTACCGTGTGCAAAATCAATGTCATTGGGGCGCTGCAAGACCCTGACCCCGACCCCACGAATTGCAGCAAAAATTTAGGCTCGACGTTCTCATAAAATCAGTCATAGATTCCACGTACGTAGACGGATTTCTATAATTTTTAAAGCATTAAATACTTTAGATAAATGCGTATCTTTTAGCCTACTTAGATATTTATTATAAGTCGTTACTACTGGTAGGGTACGTTGGGAAGGTATAAGCACAGGCACGGTAGCGGGTAAAGCGGGCAAAGCGGTACTAAGACATATAGATTTAGTAGGTAAATTCATAAAATTAGTTATATCTTCCACGTACGTAGACGGATGCTTATAATTTCTAAAGTATTAGATACCTTAGATAAATACGTATCTTTTAGCCTACTTAATTATATATTATAAGGGTTGAACGTTAGGTAGTATATTTATATAGGCGTAATAAAATTAGCAACTTTGCTGTAATTCGTGGGGTCGGGGTTAGGGTCTTGCAGCGCCCCAATGACATTTAGCGTATTCAGGACTCATGCGAAACCTTGGCACCGAACAAGAAAAAATCCCCCCCCTTTTTGGTATATGAAAGCATAGGATAATTGATTATTCCGGTCTTACCAGTCGTGCCAGTTAGTAACGTCTTGTTCCGTCAACTTGTAGAGTCATGTCCCTAGTCCCGTCCCCATTTTCGCTTTACTAGACAGGCCCATTTGCTACTTATCGCTGTAAATACCTCTGTTTCCTCATGAGCAGACCGTACCATAGAGGACGAGGCTAACAGAGTTAACCTCTAATTGTAGTGCCTACAGGTTACGCATAGCTTTGATAACTTCAGATACGACGGAAGAAGATATTATCGACTGGTAAAACCGCAATAATTAATTATCCTGTGCTTTCACATACGAAATGGGGGGGGTAATTTTTCTTGTTCGGTGCCAAGGTTTCGCATGAGTCCTGAATACGCTAAATTGATTTTGCACACGGTAAATGCATCTAGCGTGCTCCAGGATCTGCCACTACGTAATGCCACATGGCGGGGATAATGTGGGGCGAGTATAATTTCCTGTGTGTTGTTCGCTCTCTCAAATGATTTTGTTCAAATGAACATTATCAGACCGTTTCAAAGGTAAAAGATTTCACCTTCCTTCAATAGGTACTTCACCGGAGACAATCTGACCAGTCCTACTACAGGGCCACCTCCATCTTTAGCCGACCACTTCCCATCAGCAAAGTTTTCCCAATTCAGATACAAAAGAATAGTCTTAGATTATACGCCAGCATGGTGTCTCCTACTGTCAAGCTGAATAGTGGCCACCGGATGCCACTGGTCGGATTCGGGTAAGTCTAAAAAGAGGGAGCGACAATTATGTCGATGTTCAACGATCAAACTAGGCTCTGGAAAGTCAACAATGACACCTGCGCCGATACTGTTTACAATGCTATCAAATCAGGCTACCGCCTATTTGACGGTGCATGCGGTATGTCGTCCCAATCCCCCAGTCAGATCCCCGAATGTGATTCTTACGTTTTCTTAGATTACGGCAACGAACAAGAATCCGGTCAAGGTGTCGCCCGCGCCATCAAAGAAGGCATCGTCAAGCGGGAAGACTTATTCCTAGTCTCCAAACTCTGGAACTCCTTCCACGACCACGACCGCGTCGAGCCCATTTGTAAAAAGCAGCTCAAGGACTGGGGCATTGACTACTTCGACCTGTACATTGTGCATTTCCCCATTTCGCTGAAATATGTCGATCCGTCCGAGCGCTATCCACCTGGCTTTACTTACGACGGCAAAAATGTCGTTCCCGGAAACGCGACTATTCAGGAGACATGGCAGGCAATGGAGAAGCTAGTGGAGAACGGTCTGGCCAAGTCTATTGGAATTAGCAACTTCAATGGTCAACTTTTGATGGATCTTCTCCGATACGCTAAGATCGTACCAGCGACTCTCCAAATCGAACATCATCCGTACCTCACTCAAGAAGGTCTCGTCAAATTCGGTCAAAGCCAAGGTATCGTCATTACAGCATACTCATCCTTCGGCCCCCAGTCTTTCCTCGAACTCGACATGCAACGCGCCAAGGACACCCCCCTGCTCATGGACAATGCGACGGTCAAGAAGATCGCAGAGAAGCACAGCAAGACCCCTGCACAGGTACTGTTGAGATGGGCGACGCAGAGAGACGTGGCCGTCATTCCCAAGAGCAACAATCAGGGGAGGCTGGCGCAGAATCTGGATGTCACTGGGTGGGATTTGGAGAAGAGTGAGATTGACGACATCAGCGGCTTGGACAAGAATCTACGATTCAACGATCCTCTGAACGTGAGTACCGCCATACGTCAATGATTTAGTAGGGGGATGATGCTAATAGTATCTGCAGTATGGCGTTCCCCAGCCAATCTATGTTTGAAGGCATTCTGATTTTGTCAAAAATACGGCGATGATAGATCTTGAAGCACTGGAGCGACAAAGCCACGATCAGCCTAGAACCTAAAAGCAGCATGTAGAATATGTTAAGAAGGTTTTCCTATCGCTTGCATGGATTTCCTGACATATAATGTGTTCCGCGCAGGATGTTGTAGGCTCCAATGCAGTGTCTTATGATCAAGAACTATCCTTAACTCCTAATGGACTGAATTCTCGATCTTTCCTACATTCAAGACACCAACAGCATCGCCCGTGCCTTTATAATATTCAATACCAATCTACGCGAAAAGGTAACCAGCTGATCAATATCACAGAGCAAATCACTCCACATCTCATCATTAAGCTCGGCAGTCATGGAATCTCCAAATAACCCAACAATCACACCCAAGGCATTCTAAACTCAACAGATGCAACCCCACTATATCTATATAACCCATTTTCAGTTCTGATTCGGAGCTCGCAGATACCAACTAAGTCACAACCCAACATACACAGCTGAGAAAAGTACTGACTTCATTGTATGACTCCCTCACATACCGTACAAATATAGCCAGAGGGCACATAACGACATGCCTACAATCCTTTCCTTTACCGCAACACCCACATCTCGTACCGCCAGGATCTTATTTACACCAAGCACATCAGGCAAGCTCAAACCTCGTGTTCACAAAGCAGGAGCACCCGCTACATGATCTTCCTAGAGCCATGCAGTACAGAGTCGATGGTCATGATGAATCAACTTATGGAATAAGGAAAGTGGTGTGCAGGATTTTCAGTGGATTTAGTCTTTATGGTGTACTAAATCTGGGAGAAGAGGAGAGATGGAAGCAAGAGAAGTATTGTTGAAGTATGTAGTATGTGTGTGGGTCTTATGTCAAGATTCGTGGGTGGAAAAGATGGGGTTGAGGGTGAGGGTATGTGTCGATGGTGGTATTTGAAAGGAATGGCTTTATGTATATAGTGAGGCGGTAAGAAGGATTCTGGGGCGGTTATTGGGAAGATACTAATATCTTATCGCATTTACATACCTTAGTTGCTCCCAGCTTTCGTACCACAACGACCGGCGGTAACGGATCGGTTCTTGACGTTTCGCCTCAATACATATCCCATCATCACCCCGGCTCTTAACTTTCTAATCTTATAAGAAGGAACACAGGACCGTCTTTGAAGAAATACTACTATCGCCATCGCTTAGTTACACCAGCTATCGTACGACCACAACCAGCGACAACGCTTAGGACTTCATCCTTCTCGGCTTTATATAATTCCCTTCCGCTACCTACCCATTGTTAGGAACGTCGAAGGAGGCGAAAGGAGGCAAAAATAAGGCAAAAACAAGGCAAAAACAACAATATCAGCAGTGATGGAAAACAAGAAATAAGTTGCATTCCGTAAAGCTGGTGAGGCTGGGATAGTGAATTCGGATTTAGATTGTTAATGGTAATGGTAATGGATGAATGTAGGCAAGTTAGTTTAACTCTATTGATTCCTTATAGGACAGGACAGGATAGGCATGAAAGCTCTTCGGGTGTGCCTACGGGTTATGGAACCGATGCTACAAAAGCCAGATTCTTCGGGCTCGGCTGTCGATGCAATCTCATCTTACCGCAACCAAAACCCATCCACTCTTCTCCCATCCACCCCCCATCCTCTCCCATCCTCCCCCCCCCCATATCCCAAACCCCCACTCACCCCCTGCCACCCCCCTCGTCCCCCTCGTCCCCCTCGTCCCCAATTACCCCCCCACTTCCCACATTCGTCGCAGAAGCAGCCAGGAGGCGGACAGTCGCCACAAACCTCGCAGGAGCGTGTGGTGCTCATGCCTGGGAAGGGAGGGTTGTGGCGGCGTTTGGGTTTTTGGTGTGTGGGATTGGTCTTGGAGTGAGGGTGGGTGGTGTGGGTTTTGTGGGGAGACATTTGTGTGGGAAGGGGGGTGTGGATGTTTTCGGGTGTGGATGTTGGTTGTTGTGTTGTATTGTGGGTTGAGGAGATGGGTTTGGGATGGGGAAGGGGATTTGCTTTGTACAGAGGATGGTTGAAGATATTCTGTTGGCTACGCTTTGCGTCAAGACTTGTAAAAAGGTATTGGTATTTTGAAGCCTTGATAGTTTTCCTTCTTCATGAGTATTGGAATTGGGGGAGATATATACAGAGGAAGAAGAAGAAAAAGAAGAGGACCAAAGCAAGGCAAGGCAAAAGGAAAACTAAAGGCACGGTATGGATACATCATCAATCAATGAAATCCAGCTTTCTTCACGAAACACAACCGTGACTAAGAGGGTGAGGAATAAGGCAAACGACAAATCCCGATACCATACCATAACATAACTCTAACACGGAAACTCCGAGGTGTGAGGGGGTTTTGAATGGCTGATATATAACAATTCGAAGCGGCAAGAGTCATGAGGTCGATTTCCGGATAAGAGTACGTGCTCTTGCCTTGCTATAATCATTTCGTGTGATTTCTGGATAACATGGGTGGTAGATGTATTTCGACTCGACTCGATGATAGAAGTTGCCTTGGATACGATATCGGATTGTACCACACCTATGATGTCTTTCTCAGACCAGGAAATTTGAAATGGTTGTACTTTGTTGATGGGTCGCTAGATATGATGATGGGATGTTGAGATGTTGGGATGTTGTGTTTCAGGAGGTGGTGGTTGTAAGTGAGGAGGGGTGGTGATTGAGCTGATTGTGCTGACTATACTAATTCGACTAGATTGGAGTGGAGTGGATAGAACATGATCAGACTATTTTAGAGTACATTAAATTGAATATAACCATAGTAAGATGCCAGGCTAGGCCTTCAGCAATAATGTTTATATTGGCATACGCACAGCACATGCGTTTAAGGGGGCGGAGGAAGGGAGAGGGGGATGATGAGAGCTGCATAGAAGGTAAAGACGGGAGGGAAGGGAAGGGGGGAATTTTATGAATTTCAGGGATTAGTGGCTGGGTGATGGAGGGTATAGGAGAGGAAGGGGCAAAGGTTGGAGTTGTACACGGAAGGAGGTATTGTGGAGGTAGGTTTTAGGTTGGAGGTAGGAGGGGATGCGTAGAATAGCACGGGGTTGGGAGGTATTGGGTTTTGGAAGGATAGGGATAGAAAGGGGATAGAAGTGGATTTTCTCTTAGGAGGTACAGAAACTAAACATTTCTTTTCTTCTAAAACGGAATAAAATGTATCGAGGTAATAAGACGGTTCTCGTAACCGTGGAATCAAGGGCGTTGGATTGATGTAGACGGGAATGATAATATAGAAAAAGCAAAGACTAAGCGTCCGATCACAAAACACCAACCACTATTACCCTATCCCTCTAGTTCTATCATACGTAAATCGCCGAAAGTACTGAAAGAGATACAGTCGTAAGATCTATAAGGTAGCCATCTAGAGGTGGGGAAAGCGGTTCCGTTCTATATATAATGTCTATATAATTTTTTCTACAATCATCTCTGTCCAAGGCTGTCGTATCGTCGACACCGATTGATTGTGGGTTTTGTGAGGAGGGGGAGATTGAGGTAAGTTGTTGGGAGTTATTGGTACTAATCGTAGGGTACTCGCCCGTCTGATATTGTTGAAGGAGGAGGAGTGGTGGGATAAGTGAGTGGAGGGGGACTAGGGGGCTTGGATCGATAGGGAGTCGTTGATTCTGGGGATAAGTAGGGGGTGGGGGTTAGGTATGTGTGTGGGTATATGCATGATTCATGGGTTTGGGGTTCTGTTATCATAATCGTTCTGATTAGGCTTTGATGAGAGATGGGGGAGGGGGGAGATTGAGTTGAGATATTGAGGAGATATCTGTCGATATAGGTGATGGAAGAATCATGGAGGGTTTCCCTACCATGGCAATTTGTGAAGTCACATTCGTCGATGAGATACACGCATTGCTCCATGTTTCTTGTTCAAGGGCATGAATTTTATCCGCTACCGAGCCTGCAGTGACTATTTCTCCCAAGCACATCCACCACAAATGAAATATGTTGTCTCGTGAATCCTACGCCGACACAAAGTGACCGCTGGTGAGTTGAATACTGAGGGAATTCGGCGTTTTTTTCTGCCTTTGCTGTGCACCCATCCTACAGTAGCACCACGTAAATAGCCATCACATCGTCAGCCCTTCCCACATTCTCAGAACCCTTCGTTATTGAATCCGAAGCATACCTCCCCTCTATGCCGAAGATTCTAGGTAATCTGGACACTCCTAGGTCCTGAATACCATCATAACCCCAGGAATGGCCGGCATAGCAGGAGAAAGAGTCATGAAGCAGTGGTCTTTGATGGAAGAGTACGTGCTATCGTGATGGGTGCCAGAAAGGGCGAAAGGTGCAGGGTGTGGAGATGTGGAGCAGTTTTCGTTGACGGCTTCGCGATCCATGTATCGCTCGCAGTATGGGCAATAGTAAGGCGAAGTCTCATGTTTGCACATTTCGCAGGGCATGCTTGAATGAGTGCTCGGTAGAGGGATTGATTGAAGAGTTGTAGGAGATGAATTGATGATGTTTGGTGGGTTTGTGACTTTTTGAGGATTGCGGATTGCGGATGAGTCTGCTCGAAGATTTCAGTGAAGGAGGATTGAAAGTATTGTTGAACGAGACAAAATATCGAGGAGAGCAAGCCGTTAAGTAGTCTTTGGTAGGACTTCTATCGTGCGTAATGGACGGACAAGGCGAACGCCATACCAGTCTTTTGCCTTCTCCTTCGGAAGAACCGAAACGTAGGGTAAGACTTGACTGGTCGACGATGAGACCCAAGTAATGAGACGAGAGCCTTACCGTACCCTGGTCTATCCCTTATGGAAGATAAAATTCCATCGGCAACTCATAGGCGGCGTAACTCTCTAGGTCAAAGCTCGACCATGCTTCGTCACCAACCAGAGCGAATGCCAGCTTGGCTTTGTGTCAGCACCCTACCCTCGGAGTGTCGGCTAAGGCCTAATAGGAGAAGGAATGAACGGGGCAAACATGCCGCGGCTTCTGCTGATGTCGACTAGCGACAGGTGTGAGTTCTTGGGGAATGGTACGATGTGGAGTGATGCCTCTTTCAGTGTCTTGGAAGGCGTAGTGTCCAATGGTTGACTACCCGAGGATATTCGCAAGGGGCCTCCAACGCTGACTTATCTGCTCCCGTAGGATCTGACCACTGTCAATTATCTCATAAGATAACGGCCGAATGAGTGTTGCATACTTAGGTATTCCAGGACATCTCGGGCCTCCAGTGGCCGTGCTGTTCCCGGACTGTCGGCGAACGCTGAGGGAAACCTAGCGACCAGGTTACACAGAAAACGAATATAAAACTCCTCTTCCATCGTCGGGAGAATTTGTTAAGAGACCCTCTCACCAGATCCACTACCCCACTACATCCACACAAGTCCAGTGCAGGATCATGCCACTCAAAGACCTCTTACGTGGTTCAACAGCGAACCCCCCTCAACAACCCAAACCCGATCCTCCAGCCTACTAATGCGGCGATCACTGGCATTTCACTCCAACTCCGCGCAAAGACGGGGTCTTGCCTTGGTGGCTGCATCAGATAGTACGTCCGGTTCCCTCAACGACAGGCTTCGCTAACCGACTTCGTAGCTCCCGGAAGATTTCCCTTTCAGAGGATACGTCCACATCATCAGTGGTTACCAGAACGATCCTGACCCGTACTTGGTCGGCGCCTGGTTTCACTCCGGCTACCTTACCTTGAGGAGAGAGCAGAGGGTACTCATGTGCTATCGTAAGTACAAGTGCGGCGACAGGCAGTTTTTCAAGAGAGAGCAGGTGGAGCAAGTCGATCCCCAACAGACCGTTTACGGCACCGTGAGCACAGGGGAGTCAACGAGGAGAACAGATGTTGATGATAGCGAGGGACAAATGACAAAGGAATGGCAAGGCTAGTTCACTTCGACGGTTAGAAATATGTGAGAGATTAGTCTTGGTAGCTACATTCTAGTGGCTTGGCATTCATGTTACATTACCTAATTTCCTGATCGAATTTATCACTTTCACAAGGCGCAAGGGTATCGATGCAAAAAGGTATTACACTAAGTTAAAAGGGTAGGCAACAGACAGCCCCGCCTAAGGCATGGGGATGGATGATAGATATGATGATGATGGAATGGTAAAGTACGCCACTCCAAATGCCACCGTCGCCCAAAAACAACAACAGATGAAAATACAAACCCTTTCGCTCAGAGTGTGGTGACGGCTAGCTATTCGCTGAAACCAAGAGTGAACAAATGCTGCTGCTGCTGATCGGGGCTTTTTTTCTTTTTACACAATGCGGTACTTTCTATCCCCTCCCCTCCCCACACCATCTAGGAGACACCTGTGCCGTGTCCGTGGACGACGGAATGAAAAGAAAGATGGGGGACATGGATGCTTATTACAACGATTAGGCGGTGCGAAAGGTATGATCCACCAAAGCCCAGACCGGCTCCCTCGCTGATGCTGTTTTGACGGACGGACGGAAAAGAAGTGGGCGGTTCGTCACGGATAAGGTGAATGTCATAAGGAGACGTCGAGGACCAAGCTCACGTCTCGGACTTGGGTGCCAGCTAGGTCTTCGAGGACGGGGATGAGGTCCAGCAGCTCGTTGTCGTGGGCGTCGGAGAACCAACTGCTGATGGGGACCGCGTGCTGGGGGTGGAAGATGTATGATGTTGGAGAGTTATCGATGATGATTGTTTCTCGGAGATCGCGGCCGACTTGGGAGAGGTCCTGTACGATGATTAGCATGTGATGAAAAGCGAGGATCTGCAGGGGAAGGCTCTGACCTTGACGTAATTGCCCTGGTGGTTGTAGCAGCTTTCGCGGAACAGGCGGTGGTGGACAACGTTGTGGATGTCGAGTTGATCGAGGAGTGGGTCGCCGTACTGTAGCTACATGTCAGTGCCAAGACGCGAGTATGTGCAATCTTTTAACGAGTACCTTCGAAACCGAAGCAGTGAACACTACAACCTCATAGAGCTCGCCAACACGCTTCATGAATTGGTCCACACCAGGCCTCTTTATGACATAAACATTATGGAACGCACCCTCAATCTCGACAGGTATGGTAAAGTCGGCTTGATGGAGAATCTGAATTCGTTAGCATGGATCTACTATTATGGCCAATCACGAACCTTGAAGCTACTGTGAACCAATGTCTCGTCCAAATCCAAAACTAAGCATTTCCGTCCTTTGAAATGAGGTTGAAGTGGTGGAAGTAACCACCTCTGTTTCTCACTAGGTACGACTGCGTTCGATGATGAAGCCGCACCATTTCCATTTCCATTGCCATTCCCGTTTCGAGGAGGTGGTGGAGGCAGGTTTATCTGCGCTTGTTCCTCTGCGGTGGACGTAGGCGGCGGAGCGTTCATCATTACAATATCACTGTCCCTTGTTTCTTGCTGCGGGGTACGATCGTTGATGGTGGTACCCTGCTGAGCAACGGATTGATCGGGTTCAATTAACTGCGGTGGTGCTGCAATGCCCGCCGCCAGCGTTGGAATGCCCTGTTCTTCTTTCATTTCCTGAGCCAAGGGCACGTTAGGCGAAGACACAGGTGGCAATGGTGGATCGCGATATGCCACAGGTGCTGGAGATTCCTGGGTCTCTGGCTCGACTGCTGCAATCGGAGGCCCAACCTTTTCCGTGGTCAGTTTTTCCTTCGACGACCCCGCCATCACCGTAGGTTTCGAAGCCGGCTTCATCTCCGAATATTCAGGGCCTCCAATATTCTCCTCTGCGACCTCTTTAGATTCTCCCGTAGTTGATTCCCCCGCGCTAGCGTTCGTTTTCACTACAGGTGTCGGCTGCCTTCCCGGCTTTTGCTGCGGTCCCTTGGTCGATTTCGCGGGTCCTGCCTGATCGCCAAGTTCAACAGCGTTGGCATTTTCTGGGGGACTGCAGCAGGTCAATATTCTTGATAAAAAGCCCCTCCTTTTCGGTTTCGTAGTATTTGTGGAGTGGTCCTCCGCGAATTTCTCCTTTCCCACAGCTGCGACTGGAATTGCCTTCTCTTTCTTGGAATGTCTGCTGCTCGCAATGCTACCGCTGCGGCTTTTTGGTTTAATACTGCCTTTGGACCCTCTCCTTGATGTCGAAATGGGATCCGCCGTGGTCTTCTCGTTAATGGAGTTCGAACTCAGTGTATTGATCTTTGCATTTGATGACGAACGTAATGGTACGTGAGGTGCGCCCTCTGCCAGCTTTCCTTGCGAGGTTGAAGTCGGTTCAGATGCCGGTACAGGGACGTTTGCAATATCATTTGCTACTGGGTCTGGAGCAGGGAAATTGGGCGTTGTTGATAACGTTGAAGAGTTGTAATTGGAGCCGACTTCAGGCTTTACGGTGGACGACGCAGAGTCTATATCATTATTAGCAACCTATGTAGTATCGATCGCTGTAAATGGCCGAGCTCGCTTCGAGACATACCATAAGTATCCGACCCAGAGGAAAAGGCAGGCTCCAGATGTGTATTTGGTGGAAGGTCGATTGCGATCGGGTTCGGTAACCAAGAAGCCTCGTTGGGTGCTTGCGCAACCTCGCTGCTCATGTGGGGCAAGCCGTCAACCTCAACGAGGCCGAGCAAAGACTATCGCACCTTGTCTCGATATCTAATTCGGCGTTCTGCTTGTAGACGTATGGTCGGAGTAAAGTCCGGTGGCTGGATACCAGTGCCCAACACTCTAATCCGCGCAGGGATAGTCACTGAATCCTCTTCCCTCCTCTCGATCATATATATTATTGAGCTTCCGTCCACCTATTCAAAGCTCGAGTCTTTCTGGGAGACTATCAGGCTGGGATGGTCGTACAAGGTCTGCGATCGGTGAGCTGTGCTAGCTCGGAGTGGGGAGACAGTACGCTTGGCGCGACCAAATAAGAATATAGCGAGACGTACTATTAATGATACTGGTAGGCACGTCGTTGCGATAAGGCGAGGTTGTGGGATTAGATGGTAGCCGTTGGAGGTAGCACATAGAGGTGTCACGGTAGAGGTCGCGATGCGGACGGAAATGCTGGTCGTCGAAGCCACAGCCTTAGCTAATCCAATTTCAGGGGCCAAGCGAATCACACCGTTTTGACCGTTCAACGTTGCTCTACTCTGTGTTCACGATATGTGTCTAGGTACAATGTCTACAGAAATGTTACAGAAATTGTATGGACTAAGATCGACTATTGTCATCTGATACTGCTTTCACGTGTATCTAGTCCTTCTCGTCATCATGAAAGATCACCCCCGAAAAGACAGTTGCGAAGAAACTTGAATCAGGGATGAGGCTTTCCCGGGCAGACACACGCAAAAAGGTGGGCTGGCGGGCGGCAGAGGCCAGTACTATTGATTAATCGGCCTATCAGAGAGGCTGTTGACACTCCATCCTCCTGATTGACGGATAATGTGAAAGCGCTAGTGCCCAACTCGAGCTAGTCGACAATTCATGCGCCACTCCTTCCCAAGATTCGACCCTCAAGGTCAAGCCGTGCATGTGTCAATTCGGCAAGCGAGGGGATGTTCTCCACGAGATCCGGCCCTTGACGCGACCTTCATCGGCCCCAAAAGTGTCCTTCTATTTCGATGCTCGCGGACAGTTATAGGCAAGCCTGCCGTAGCAGATGTCAGGCTTGCAGCAGATCTCCCGTTACACTTGCATCTCGCGTTGGTGAAACCTGGGGATGCCTAACCATATTCTCTGTATGCGACATATCACCATCTCTTCGAATTATTCCGTATGAACGATCAATCCAGATGATTACTCTGACCATAACTGAATAACCGTAGGTTATCCAAGTGCATCCCAGTTGTCGAGGTCCGCCTAATTTCGGCCCCCCTTGCATATAGACCCAGCGACGTCCACTCCATAGACGTTGGCCTTATTACATCCAGCCTTTTGACCGTCAGCAGTTTCTCACGCACTTCATAACCTCCCCAGCCCACTGCCACGGCGCCCCCTCATCCCCAGGTCTCGAATTGAAGTACTCCCACCCCATCACGCCCGCAAACCCAGGATAGAATTGCGCCATCGCACTCACCGTCCTCCTCAAATCCTCGAATTCGATATACCCATGCCCCAGTCCCGGGTTCGTCAGCACGCCCACAACCACCTTCTCCGCCTTCCACCCCTGCATCAGAATAGCATCGTAATCAACGAAACCATCCAACCGGCCCCAATTGTTGTAAAACTGCACATGATACCACGCGATGCTGCTCCCCCTCATGACCTCCAGCGCTTCATAATCAAAGCCACTCAGGTGCGATCGTCCTTGTAACGCCGTAGCCACGGGCGCCAGCGTAATGATGAACTCCTGTCCGAAATCCTCTTTGAGTCGATCAATCAGCCGTATGATACCCGCCAACGACATCTCTTCTTCAACATCCAAATCTAATCCGTCGAAGTTGTACTGCCGTACCATGTTCCTCAGCGGCACGTAATACTCTTCGAATTCCGCATCGCTTTTGTCCAAACGTTGAAAAGTCCCTCTTGCGGCGCCGCCGACCATACCGAGGACTTTCACCCCAATGTCTTGCAGTATAGCAACCTCTTCCCATAGCGGGATATTCTTTGGGTGTGAGGGTGGATCATCGTTGAGGGTGATGTTACTGGGAGGTTCGTTGAGGTGGATGGCGGCGATGATGAGGTGGGTGAGTGGAATTTCATCGGAAGTGGCTTCGGTGATTAGGGGAATAAGAGAGACGAAATCTGTGTTGTGTTTGTAGTGGGTTTGGTGGTAGAGAATTACACGTGGTTTCGAGGAAGTTGTTGGGCGGGGTGGGAGGTCGGGAGGCATGGTGAAGAAAGGATTTTGGGGGCTGAGTTTATAGGGCGATGATCATCGTCGAGTCGACTGACCAATGAGATTGTGAGCTGTGGAAGTCACTGTCTCGGGCAGTCGCGTCTCTACCTAACATTGCCTTAAGACCTCCGATATTGGAGATACTTGTCCATTGGCTTCAGGACCCTGTCGCATCCCGAATGCAAACGTTTGGGCGAAGATGTGGAACATATTGTGAGTTATGGGAGCTATATCCTCCAGGATGATAAATGCATCCAGACATTGGATCAGGCGTCAGAACGAAGGCTTTTCTTCACAAAGCACACACAAAGGACGAGAAGATGGTGATAGAAGAGGACAGGCTCGCCCAGAAAGAGAACTCCTCTACAGAATCTTGTCCAGCGCTATCTCGTATATAGCACGGTGCATTTCTGAACGGAATGCAGTCTTCCTGTAATGACGCGGTTTGAAGCACACTGCACGCCGCAAGCAGCAGAATATGAAGCATTAAGGGCGTATATCCTGAGCAGACTGGCAGTCGTCCTTTCTCTATATGCAAATCCATAACTCCTGCAGGGACTTTCGAAATGATTTGCACAGAGGCTTGTCTCGCACACAACTCTTTGATCTCGTTGTCTTCCAAAAGATGCAGTATATATCGTCGCGTTTCAATGGTGCCTGATTGATAAATCGCTTGCCAGGAGACATTGATATCCATGTTCCCGGATTGAACGGAGAGGGTTCGGAGCTCCGATAGCACGGCAGGACCGGAATGGAGTTGTACTTCTTCTTGGCTTCAGTTGCCCCTTCAGTAAACCTCCGCCTCAGCACCGAGAACGTCTGTTAAGCCCGATACCATATCTCTTCAAGCTTCGGACATATGGCGCCTAGCAAATCCCGATTGCCGATGAGGGATATAGATATCGTAGGCCGTCCCGGAGCTGAGCATCAAACGGCGAAACCTTCTGACATTGGTTAACACCCTGCATTAGCTTGCTCCGTTCGTGGTCAATACTCCAATGCTGATCAATATCATGAACTCCCTGTGACTCAGACGTTAGAATATATTCGAAATAGCATTGCCACTCTGAGACAATGAGAAGACGCACGACTCAGCGGTCTGACCATGGCGCGATATTATACCACATCACTGAAGTAAATTGCCACGTCTTTCCTACCGCTGCATTCTTTGTCATGCCGTGGTACTGTAGCACAAGGTATTCCTAAAGTCCCGTCTTTGTCGTCATTTGTCATCCACCTCTTGGCGTAGGGCTGACGTTTGCCCCTTTCGATTCTTAGAAGGAAAATTACTGAGCATTTCCATCCTAATATGGAACCGATTTCGCCACACCAAGGCTTCAGTATCTTGCGTAATACACTGGTGCAACATCCTGAGCAAGCGGTTACGAAAGAGTGACTGAGCCTTAATGACCTGGATCGGATCGCAGACATCATTCGCGGATTGTTGCTTATTGCTTCGCCTTCTGCAAAGTCAAACGCCTCGTCTCGGTCATTAGCTAGTAGCGACATAGACCGTGTTGGCATAGACGTCTGACGTATCGTGCAAAGGCTGCTGGGTAATCCATCAAATGCCCCCGCTGGTTGACTGGGTCTAGTTTGCCTGCTCCGTTAGCACCGCATCGGTCTTGTTTAAAGAGCGAACTGCATACATTGGCACACCGGCTAGAGTCAAAAGGGCCTTGAGTAACGAGGAGTCCTCTCATCACACGTCAGGTTGGCTCTGGATCTGGACGCTACCCCTGACAATGTAGAACAATCTTGACCGCTCCTTCTCGATTACGGCTGAACCTGTAATTGCGTATCAGCCGAGTAGTCCTAGTCACAGAAGTGGAGAAACACCGCATGGACGATACTAGGACAAAGTAAGAACTCAGAAGGCCTTCCTAACGCAAGTCTGTGCATGCAAGTCGATTCGAGAAGCCTGCAATTTCATGTATACCGTTGGCGTGGGACCCTAGATCGTCTCATTGGGCCAGAGTTTACTGGCTCCAGAAGAATCTCCGAACCGAAAGAGACATGGATGGCGCCGTGCGGTCTGGGATGATTGGCCATAAGCGAACTAAGGTCGGCCAGATTGTGGTCGATCCCTGTGATACGGAAGCTGAAAGGCGATAGAGACACATGTGGGGACACTAAGCCAGGTTGCTTGCGCCTGTTGACCATCCGACTGCCTGAAGTCCTCGCCCCAACCTCCGGAAAGACTGTCGCCCCCGCACGGGCAGTGTGCTGTCTCCTCGCGAAACCTCGCTGATTCGCATAGTCACCAATGGACCGTTTACTCGATATGTGAACTAGGAATTATATGACCACATATATGTCCATGAGGGATAATAGGGTAAAAGCATATGAAATGATCGTCTTCTTCTGAGCGAGGATGAAGGCAGATGCGTGCCGCTATGAAGATAATTTCCTCATTAAAGCCACGTCAATTGCAATGTGCAGAAATGGCGCCACTCGTAAAACGTAGTATTATTTCACTTATCTTGACTGAACTTACAAAGTCCATAGTCTACATGCAGCTTCTCTCCTTGTAGAGTGTATCTCGAGCTAGTGCGTTTCTGCTGTCCAAGTGAAGGTCTGTAAAGATATCTGGTAGAAGAGACTGGACAGAACGAGGATATGAAATGAGTAGCTCGCGCGTGCCCCCTACCCCGGTATTACCCACGTAGAGTACATCCTTATTCAGACAACAAAGCCGAGTCTTACGATGCCGTACCAATGCTTGACCATAGTAGCTGATAGCGCTAGTATAAGTTATGAGGGCTGGATGGAGAGTATAGGGTTTCTGGCTAAATCCTACCAAATCTCAGGAGGAACGCAGGGTCTGCCGTAAGAACAGCTGTGGCCGACTCAGCATTGTAGGCGATCAAGATTTTTTCAGTGTCGGTGAGGTCTGACAGACGATCACCACCCAAGCTAATGTACGTATAGCGAATGTAGCGACCAATGATAGCGATGAGATTGCTTCCAGTCTGTATGGAGAGCCCATTACACACTTCGATTGGTCCATATCGTCGACGGTACCTTGCGTTTGTGGTGAGCTTGACGAAGCTGGACATCTCATCCATACAGGGTGGTATCAGCCCCAACTAGCGTGTTGTTAGAGCCTCTATCCCTGCACACCTGTATAAAGTGGCCTTGCAGCACTTGATGTTTCCCTACTCCTCTTGTTGAGCCACTGTCTTCATCAGTATCGTTCAAGTTGAATGCACCAAAGAGGTTAGCGCAGATTGATCCCCTGCCAAGAGTAATTGTCCGCCTTAGTCGACGATGATTGGACACAGCCAAGCAGAGCAGGAAGAGATCAGTAATCAGGGCGCATTAGTTATGGACGAGGCCGAGTCGGCCCAAACTCCGTACGAAGACTATTACCAATCAAGTCCCTTAGGCTTCCTCAACGATTCATATTTCACTCAACCGCAGGATGATTATCAACAGTACGGACATCATCAGATCGGAAACCCTGGGCAGTTTGGTTTGGGGATCGAGTACACCACTCCTGTTTCGCCTTTCTCGGTGTCCGCCAGCCACCAGCTAGGCCAACGACAAGATCAAATGGATCCAAATCTTTTATCGGCCGAAATGTATCAAGAAAGGACTGAAGAACACACAAATCCAGAACGAGAAGGAACGGAAAATACTCAGCTATACATGGGCTTTTTGGCCAGCAACCCTCGTACACCAAGCCCAATGGCATCGGTTGTGAAAAGTCGCAGAGCCCCCAAGAAAAATCCTCAGAAGAGCGCAGCTGCCGAAGATAAAAGTACTCGTCAAAGGGGTCGACCTCGTTTGGTCAACCATGACCAAAATGCTGCTGAAGTATGTTTTTCCACAATGAAACCTCCGCCGCTGGTAGTGGATCTGTTGCTTCTCGGATGCTGATCGCGACTCAACGTTACCTGATCCAATACCAATTTCAACTTTTCTCGTCAACGTAAAAATTGAAAGCGACGACGATGCTTCCCTCACTCTGATTCTATAACATATGTTTTTTTCTGTGTTCATCGCGACCATCGATATATCCTCAAACGTCATCTCATATAAGCAGTGCTCTGAGCGTTCTAATCCCGTGTCCACCATGGAGAACTCAAGTGAGTCGGGCGCTGATCCTCAATAGCGTCGTCGAACTCAGATTAGGCTTGCACAGCGGGCCTATCGTCAACGCAAGGAGACAACAATTTCAGGACTGAGAAAACGAGTGTCATCATTAGAGAAGACCATTGAGGATATGCACAAAACATTTGTGGTTTTCAACGACAGGGCAATTGCATCAGGTATCCAAGGCGGGAATCCCGCGCTCGCGAAGCAACTTGAAACGGCAGCGGAACACCTTGCAGATCTTGCCAAGAATAGTGCCCATGAGTCAGACGCGGAAGACGACGAGCATGATGTTACGCTATCGGCAGAAATGGCAGACGGCGCTGAACAATCACAGCTCACCACTCAACAAACGGTGGACGGTACACGCTCAGATCATGTGCCAATGCTTGGGTATGAGAGCACCATTGATGTAGAGGCTGACGACGATGACGGTGAGATTGCCCGAAAGGCTTCGGCTTTTCAAGCGCCATTGGAAAGTTTGCCTTTGTCGGATTGGACTGCCACTGAAGTCATGCAGCGATCTCAAATTGATGTGCGAACCATAGATGGGACCCCCAACAATACCGTTGGGCAACTGCAGCAGTATGCAGCCCTGAGCAGCAATGCCATACCATGTGGTACCACCAATAATGTCTTACAGTACACTGTTCCGGTCCGGGGGCATACCGCTATCCACGATAATTTTCAGTTCGGTGGTGCGCAATTGGTGACGCGTCGCCCAGCTGACACCCCGTCTCCAGAAGGGAAGACGCTGCTCGACTTTATGACTTTGCCTTTGCCAATGAGCTACAGCTTTCAGGAGGCTTCCTTTGCCCGCAGACTTATGAGGATTTCGCTTGAGACAGCATACAGGCTAATGACGGATCCATGTTCGAGGCGGGAGGACTTGAAACGTCTGTGTAGATTTACTTGGTGTTTCACTAGTTCATCTCGCATCGTAGACCACCTCAAAGGCTTGATAGAAAGGACCACCGAGCAAAACCTCGAGTTCTGGGAAGTTCCAGCGCTGCATCTGGGAGGAGCTGGTATGCACTACCCGCGTGTCGGTATAGATGCCGGCTGTGCACCTGCAGAATGGTGGGCAAACAAAGCCCCAACCGGGCCACCTCGTCCCTCACAGCCTGAAACATCAGTGCCGGACGCCATTAGGATTGAACAAACTGCGGAATGGCTAGGTCTCGAGGGCGAGTGGTTCGATCCGAACGATGTCGAGCAGTATCTGCAGAGCAAGGGACTCTACCTGGACGGCCAATCGTCCTTGGTGGAGCTCAATAGTGATACTGATAACGTTGACGAATCATTCCCCGGCTCCAATGACATGGAAGGTTCTTCAGCGAGCTCTCCAGCTACGTCCTCGCCCGGTAGCCTAGGCCCACGTAATCCAGACAATACAGAATTGACATGGCCGGATGATCCTATCTTGCAAGGCGCTGGATGTCTCTGGAATGAGGAAAATGCTAACATGCCCGAGATACTGGGTTTGGATATGGACTTCTCATTCGACGAGACTCTCTTCCCGAGCCCGACAGCCTTCGCTCCTGATGTACCAGGATTCAACATTCTCCCAAACATCATGCCAACTATCAATCCTAAGGTGAAAAAATTCGTTGATGTCGACAAATTTTTGGACGGTATGTATGAGAGTGACAGGTGGTCGCCTTCGCAGGCTAATTCGGTTTGCAGGAATGGTGCAATCGGCGGTCTGTCTTGGGAGGGCCCCAGGCTTCAGAAGAGCAGCTGTTGATTCAGCTTTGATGTTGGCAACGACAGACGGTTTTTGAGCGGCTATTCTGAGACTGCACAGCGGCGTTCAGGGTAGGACAAGGATGACCATAGGGTCTTCCTCGTCTGTTGGCTCGTGAGTAGTATGCCTAGCTTCATGGATGTTGGAGAGCGAGATTGAGTATGCTCGAAGTACAATTGTTTATGAATTTGGTTGACCCTTTGACCCTCTGTTAAAGTAGGAGAAGAGTGATCTGCTCAAGGATTAGAGTATGATCGACACCTTGCTCGCTAGTCCCGCGCTACGGAGTATAATATCGCCATCTTTAATTGTGTCTTGCCCTCAGCTTCGCAAATCTTCCCAAGGCCAGTGAGCTTCGATCAGATCAGCGGAAGATGCGCTGTTTGTAGCTATTGGCACTACCTCCAATAGCTCTGATATGCTGTAGACATAGACCCCAAGGATCAAAAGCAGGTAGCGTGCATTCCAAAATTAGAGTACCATCGTATTTGGACCCCGCCAGTCCGCCTATCGTTGCCTCTTTGGTGCCATGCGCATCCTAAAAGGCATATCGCACATGTAAGGTCGCGCATATCTCGAGTGGAGAATGCGCTGACACCTTCAATCATTCTCTCTTTCACAACCATCTTACTTTCGTTACTTGGGACATGTTGATATGGACTTGAGTCTAACAGTCTGCGACTTGGGCAATTCGAAGTAACATCCATGTCCTATGCTAGCGAACGAAGTACAGCATTCTATAAACAGAGGCTGTCTGGACAAGCTTCCGGAAAACTCCCATGAACAGTCCAGCTTCATAGCTTGATGCCTCGAACTTCAGCCATTGCAGTCAAGGATTCAGTTTCCCATTCTAGGATTACACTCGTTCACCAATCCATGCCAGTCGCTCTCTGTTGAATTCCCAAACGTCTCGTCATATTACTCCCTGTCTGTTAATCAGAAATGGCTGAGGTCACTACCATGCAACAGCCCAAACACTCAGGACCACGCAAGTCGTCCGGAAAGGACATTCTCTCCCGCATGCTCCAGATGGAGAAGCAGAGCAAGGTCAGCTCATAATCTCCTTGCAATACAACTTATCTGTAGTGAGACCTGCGGCGCCGAATTCCAATTTGCGCTGACACAATCAATCGTACTAACTTGGCTTTAGCAACAACGTGCCTCATCAGCAAGCCCTACAGTCCCTCTCTCCCCCTCAGCAGACTATCCCAGTGGATCTATCCCGCGGACATCACTTTCGCCTACAAAGTCTCCAGGATCTCCATTGGCAACTCCACACTCACCTCTTCGCCCGTATCATTTACCTCGCTCTCAAACATCGCCCAACTTAGCCACCAATGAGCAACCCTCTGGGATGTCTAAGTCTGCCGAGAAGCCAACTCAATTGAAGATCAGCACAGACATCAGCCGAGAAGACAGAAAAGTACAGGAGATATGTGTGTCTCCGAGCTGGTCTGATCATGGGGAGAAGGCTATGAAGAAGGAGAGGCGAAGGGCAGAAAAGGCACACAAAGAGCGGGAGAAGAAGATTAGAGCCGATGAGGAACACCAAAGGAGCGCAGATTTAAAGGCAGGTAAACGCCTAAGCAAGAAGCCGCCGCCCGCTGCGATGGAGACTCAAAAAATGCCAACAGCATTGAGAAGGGGTTCGTGGCTGTCAATGTTGTCTTCACAGCCATCATCGGGCGAGAACTCAAGGAGATCCTCTCGGGAGGAGAACAGAGCATCGGAGATGTCTATTGGCTCCATAAAGTCGAAGCGCTCTCAATCAACCCCTGCGATAAGTACCGAGTTGGCGCCCGCTACCGCTGGTGCTTCAGAGCATTGGCACACAATAGTTAGTCCTTCTGCCCCAAAGCTTCCAAGCTTTAGGTGGTCCTCTTCTCGACGTGCTTCGAATGATGGACGCAAGTCTGCCTCGCCCAAAGGCGAAGAAACGTATGAGAAAGATTTCATAGCTTTTGCTTATCGCTTGGAGCCATCCGAAATGACGAGCACTTCCGAGAAAATTGATCCTGAGAATACGAAGAACAACTTGAAGGGCGAGGGCCCACCATCGGTGTTACCAGGCGCTCCAACTCTCAGCAGAAGTGCCACCGAGCCCAGCTTCATGAGCGTGCCATACGAGTCAACCCCTGGTAGCAGTTCACCAAGTACGCCAAAAATTGAGCGCGACAGTATAGAAAGCGGGAAAGTAGTCCAATCAGCCAAATCCCCTTCTGGAGAACCGCCCCATGGTCTAGTTGCAACAAGCAGCCTGCCATCCACAGAAGTGATACCTCAAGCGCAGACGAAGCCTCCTCATGACGGCAGTAGCTACGTACACAAGCAGCGGATGTACCAGCAGCAGCAGTCCATAGCAGGATTTGAAGACCAGCAGGCTATAAAGGATGCGACCGAACTTGCGAACGAGAGAACTGCGGAGGTCGAGGCATTCTTGGACGAGCGCACAGAAATGGCGACAGAGCGAGGCCACCAATCCGAGTCTGCCCCGTCTTTCAAAGTTAGCCAAGCTCCCAAAGCCACAAAATCGCATGTCAAAGATGCGAGCATCTGCTCTGTATATACCAAACAAAGACACCGGAGCGAGTCCCCACATGTCGCGCTCGCTCCAATCAACCCTACGTCCACTGAATCCGCTCCACTTTCACAGTGCACGACGCTAGACCAACCACCTTCAGAGGGAAAGGAGGAAAGCCGGGCTCGAGCTTCATCTCAGAGCCCTCAGAAGACACTAGCAGCCAGCAAGCTGCAAGTATCAGCAGCCCTCAAATCAGACAAAATCCTTGGTTTCCGCCGACGGTCAAAAGAGCCTGCAGCACTTGTCTCCGTTCCCTGCGATGCCGAAAGTCATGTCAAAGCTAGCTCGGATCATACAACGGATGTCCAGCCAACAAAAGAGCCTGTGGTGAAGCGGTCGAAAATTGAGCGGTTGTTTAGGGAGCCGAAGCCACCGTTCGGAAATAGAGAGAGGAGATCGTCCTCGGATTCAAAGAGCAAAGAAGGCTCATCAGATGGAAGAGTTCGACAGAGTCATAGCAGAACCCGAACGTCCTCGTCTACGGTACTGAACGATTTTACCGCCTTACCACTGCCTAGATCCACCACCGAGCCTGTGTTGAAGACGACGAAGAAATCTGCCGAACAGGCGAAGAATACAAAGCATCAGAGGAGCACTGAAGACAAGCATGCAAAATCGGAGGCCAAGGCTCAAAAGTCTGACCGACCGCAGCCCAGCGCCGCCACAGAACCGACATCCGATCTCAAGTCTTCTGTGAAAAACAAGCCTCATGTAAAAGCGACGGGCGATAGTATAAAATCGAGTGGCGATGCTTTCGAGAATACAGCAATCAAGAAACAAGCGCATGAGGTCATTGTGGAGAGTGAGACAGGAGAAGGACTCATTCGCAAAACATCAATCACGCGTCCTCGCTCAAATCCCCACCTACAGACAAAGACAATCGCAACAAACGGTCTTCCGACCCACGATTTCTTGCCCCCGTTAAAGCATCAGCCCTTGATCAAAAAGGATAGTCAATCGCCCACACGCCCTACCCCTACCGACACCACTTCAGTATCCATCTCTCAATTCCAAGACCCCATCACGCCTTTAGCCTACGAGTCCCCCCACGCCCCAGACCTCAAACTCATCCCTCGCTCCCCCCTCCGCCCATCACAATTCCCTGCGCCGATCAGCAATCGACCCACCCGATCCTCCACCGACGTAGCCACCGCGCCTTTCAACAAAAATACCTCCGCCGACGGCGTGGCTGCGAAACCCGTCGCCAAACTCTTCGTCATCTGCTGCAAGTGCAAATTCTGGCACGATTTACCGAGCAAGCTTTACGAAGCCATGGCTCTACCGCTCGAGCTGCATAAAGCGGAGAACGGGAAGATAGCCGGGGCGAGGTTGGAGACTGCGGTTAAGTGTCCGTGGTGTGAGCATGCTATGACGACGGGGTGCTGTCAGGGGTGGACTACGGTCGTGTATCTTCATGAGAGACATCATTGAATGATGAGTGGGTGGGTGTGGTAATGGCATTGGAGAGTCTACCTACTAGCTACCTAGGTACTTTCCTAAAAAAAAGCTTAATATTCCATCTTCTGCTGTTGTGCTACGTCACGAAGATCTTGTTTTCGTATGGTAGCCATTTGGTCAGACTATGTATGGCCTTGGGCGTTGCAAGGACTTAATGTCTTTATCTTACGATTCACGAGGGATGGGCCATGACTGGTTTCCAGGCGTTGGAAAATAGAGCGTACCAACATGATCGCAGTCGGCTTCGACGTATCAGCGAAAATGCTCTACTAGCTTGCAAATAATCTTAACAACAGCAGGATTCATTCCAGAAAATTTAATATCAATGTTTTCCATTCCCCGATAGAATACCAAAACGTGACGAATATTCCCTGCTCCGAATTATCAAGTATCTCCTGGGGTAAAACAAGCATTTCCTTGGGGCTTTGTGATTCGGTAGTTGGTAATATTGATATGGGTATAGAGTATCTATCGATAAAGCAGGCGGCTAACTACTTTTGTAGAGGGGGACGGTCGGAGGGTGGGGGTGTGTGGTGTGTGAATGTGTTAATGTGTTAAAGTGTCAATGGCGGATATATACTTAGAGCGGGGTTGGGACTGTTCTAGGATCGAGCGGGTCTGTAAAGGTCATGATGTTGTACTCTACTTCTCCCCGATCTGGCAACATACCAACATGAACGTCGATCTTGCGGGGGAGCTAAAGCATGAAGTGGCACGGAATGGAATGTGATGGTGCGAGTTTTCGATGGTGGGAGGGGAGTGGGATGTGGCGTAGGCTCTGTGGGACTTCTTTGGGGTAGGAATGGGTGGAAGGGGTGGGGGGGAGTGGGAGGATGAGGAGGATGAGGAGGATGAGGATGAGGATGAGGATGATGGGGGAGGGATCGGGGAGCTAGAAATGGGAAGTTGGAGGATGAGGGGCGGTTGGTGATATCAACATGGATGCTAGATGTTTGCCAAAGGAGCGGGGAGGGCTGAGGCTATGAGAATCCTATATGGGATTGTGGGTGTATGTGTCTTTGGTTCCGTTTCTATACTCGCTCTGTGGCACTTTACAAGAGCTTTGGACGATTGAAGGCCTGGGTATACAATGTTATGAACTTTTTGAGAACTTGGTTCCTCATTTCCTTCATATGTAGGAGTTGGAAAGTCTAGTTCTTCTTTCTGTCGCGTCTTAGATATTTCTGAAGTCGGAGCTCTCCAATATGGAACCTATGTCTGAGCTGTATTACAATTCCTTGCAATTGTCTGCAACAAGTCGTACCCGCCGTCGTGAAAGTGTCATACTAGCCAAATTATATGTCGAGGTAAAGGTAGGTGTTGTTCTGGATGATGGGAAGTGTCATTTGAAGATGATTGGATGCCAGTAACGAGAGTGTCTCATTGGATGAATCGGGCAATCTGGACTTGGCAGACTGGCTCGTTGAAGGTTCGAGCCAAAATAATCTGCCTTGTAGATATGTATCCTTGTGAGGGAAAGGTATTGATATCCTGAGATAGTAAGGTCGGTCTCGGAGATGCTGCTAAGGGAGAGCTTCATATTGTCTAAATGAATTTGGGGGTGGTTTCTTCGCTTATACAGCTGGACAGTGGAATTGTGTGCTTGAGTAGGTAGGGTGCTGCGCATGCGAAGATCGAGATCTAATGTAGTCCTTCAACGGATTTCAATGCTGGCTTGGAGACTCGAAGTCGAGATCGTGCCCCCGCTAGTTTCATAAGTGCAATTTACTCAAGAAAAACGCCCCGACGTCGCGAAATATGGGACATTGATAGACTAGAGTCATACTAAGACTGGGAAAGAGAAATTGGTCCAAAGCTAAGTTCTGATCAATGATCCGGTACAAGTGGCACTCTCAACACTGGTGCCGGTCCCATTATGAGTTGGGTGATCGACAGAGATCAGACTTTGTCGCCTAGAAAGCTCTCGAGGGAAGTCCATTCGTTCTCGATAGTACTAATGTTGACGAACGCACTACAAGTAATCAGCCGATCGTTCAAGGTCCTCGAAGATGGATGTGATCGAGGTGCTGACATTCTAAGAGGCGAGCTGGCAAGACTCAAGGCCAGTAAAATCTCCGTCATAGAGAATATTCTCGTCACCCCGAGAAGTTCTACGGTGGCTTGACGTATGTAAGACTTATATTCGCTGATCTCGCATAGCCAGGTAGTTCGGATCATCTACAAGGCACCTGGGCGGCAAGCTAATCCATTGTCGAAACTCAGGCAAGGGACCAACCCCATGATCGTGCTTGACTTTCGGACATCTGCCTTAGGCGAAGCCCAATAGCGAATTTGCTTTCTGTAGCACTTGACGCTCCCTCTCTTGCAGACCCTTCTGATCGCTATCGTACCGGGTAAGACCCATAGCCCGTTGCGCCTCTACGTCGATGTTCTGCATCACGAAATCAGGAGTAAGGCGCCCTAGATGCTCACTTTCTCCCATCCCTGAAGGATAATCTGGGGCTGGTGTGCCTAGAAAGGGCGTCAGCAATACCGATGAATTATTGGTGAGCCGAACAGATACCATCATGGAATGTTTCTCTTTGCCGCTTCAGGTATTCCGCATTTGCTTCCGTCAGAGGACATGCTGGAATATACATTACACTGGAGTCGTCTTTGCCAGCATGAATCTTGTCGACTGCATGAATGGCTGTACAAAGTCAGTATCAGATGGTAAAGGATCGGGAGATGATGCAATCTCAGCGTACTATCGCAGTGCCAAGCCACATAATCGCCAGGTCTGACGTGCGGAATATGTACCATTGTACTCGCAAGTTCCAGATGGGGATGCAATGCGTCGTTCAGCTCCTGACAGTTGGAAGGAACAGCACCATGCAACACTGACGTTGTCTCACTCTCAAGGCTCCAATTGTTAGCATCGAGGAATGCTGATCCCATAGCTGCGGGATTTCTTTTCGATCGGAAAAAAGGTCGAAGAAGCAGGTATGCAGTAGCCTTCCCCAATAGCGGGTTCACCATCAACGTGCCCTCTCCAGCTCCAGTATCAGACATAGACAGCCAACCTTGAAACATACGCAACGTTGAGCACCCTCCCGCACCGTTGTACAAATCAGAAACAACGGGCAAACGGCAGCTACTTTCCCATGGGTCATAAGCCTCCCAATTACCATGGAAGATCTTATCATAGACTCCACCTTTACCATAACCATTCTCTTCCCAGCGCTCGCAGCTCCCGCTATCAATATGTGGCCCAAGGGCGAACCCGACATCGCCGGGTTGTCGGATACGAAGGCGGTCAGCATATGTGACAGGATGAGATGTAGAGATTTGTGCAGATTTGTCCACAGAATGCCAATGTGACATGAGGAATGCCTGGGTTCTAATGAGGTTTGGATGAGCACGTGCGAGCACCTGAGAAGGCGACCAGTAGAGCTCGTAGACTGCTGGATTATCTGGCGGGAACCCTATAATATATGAGAAATTTGTGGCCAGAGTCTTGAAGAACATGAAAAGATCTAGAGTCACGAGGACAATACAAGTACATATTTCATAAAGAAAGCAAATGATGAGAAGGGCCCGCTGGCATCTCCACGTATCGAAGCTCAAGCAATATGGGCGTTTGCTGACGTCCGAGTCTTCTATTCCATATGGAAGCTTCAATCGAGTAAGATGAGAAGGGTTCACGGGTCGGCGCCCATCGCAAGTGGAAGAGCTTATTCCCTACCTTTCGTTGATGGATTGGTTTGTATGTACCTCTGGAGCAACTCCTTCCATCCCAAAGCCTCTCGCTCAGTCACTACTCCTCTGATCACTGCTACGCCCCGCTCGCGCAGCTGATCTCGGAACGTTGTCCTCTTCTCCATGTTGTGCATATCCCAGAAGTTGAGTTCTGGTATCACTGCGGAGCCCAATGCCCTAATGAGGGCGATGTCATCACGTAGAACAGCCAACAGGCGGTCCCAGCTGTCCTGAAGACGGTCTTCATGTCCCTGTATCAACCGTCTCTTCAACTCTGCGAACCGCTGCGGCAAAGGTGGGCTGACAGCACCAGGCTTCAGGGAAGGGAAGACACTGGATATATCTCCAGCATCTTTGGTTCGGTGTAGTGAGCCTGGAGTAGAGGTCATCGATCGTTTGGCGTTGATAATAAGAGATCTTCCAGAGACCCAGCTCCTGTGTGGATTGAACATCGTTTCACACGTAGAGTACGTGGAGCTTATCTCAAGATGGGTGTATGAACACTGGGTAGGAGTGGTGTAGGAACACAGAGAAGAAACGGGACAGGCGGATCGAACCTCGATCGGCAACGTTTCCTAACCAAACCAATTTCAGGTTGCGGCATGCTTTACTGTTCACAGCTTCCTACTACATCTATCGAGCCCTCTGAGAGAATATGGAGACAAGTTGGAAGTAGTTTCCCAGCCACACGCTGCTTCGATAGCCTCCACGTATGCCTCTAGCCTACGACTCCTTCGAGAACACAAATCACATAGGCTTTCGCCTACACAAAATCTGTACTTGCAGTACTCTCCATCTCGTATCGGCATACACCTTGCACGATCCTGAGGCGCTCCCGCAATGCAGGTCAGATGGTGTGGCCATACTGTATTCCAATCGTCCCAACACACATCTCAGGGTCATCCAGCCGGATCCGGGCCAAGTCCGCAGACTGTTTTGGCCGTGTATCAGACACGATTTGCCTCCCATAAGACATAAGAGCCGTTACATACTTTGGTACTTGGACTATGATATTCTCCACGGGTATTGGTCTCTTCGATCATGTTTGAGGATTCCCTTTCGCTCTCTCAGCAGGGTTGTACCTAAGACTTTGTCAGCCTTTGTGAAGCTTTGATCAGCACAGATCTTCAAGGTTCTCACTTGAGCAATTTCTCAATCAGGTCGACGTGTGTCATAATCATGCGACGGCAGCAGTAGCGTTTGCATCCAAGCTTGTCCATTGCATCGCTACCTAATCGTGAGCACTGTGACCGCTCTCAATGTTAAGCGTATTATACCCGTCTTTTTCGCCTTCATCAAGCATCTTCAGATAGCTTTCCCACAAATCCCCGATTACCTGATGAAGTTAGAAATCGGCTCTAGGACATGCCCAGGAATACTAGTGTACCTTCCCGCAGGAGAAGCAGCGCACAGGAATGATCATGGTTGCTGTAGGATTTTCAATCCGGACGACTTGCAGGACTTGAGGTACCCGAGAGCATAGTGAATATTGGAGCTGTAGCAATGATAAACCTTGCGCTAAGGTAGCCCTACTTCGCCTAAGATAAAGTGCAATACTCGGGGGAATTCTTGGCAATGTCACACAAAGTTACTGGTCTACTGTCTCACGAGGTCAGTCATTGTAGTTCGCATAGACGTCGAGGATGTGTAACCAGAATTAACCAGACGTTATTGAACTTATCACAAAAGACGTTGTAGAAGTAGATGCATAGCACTAATCCAACAACCACAAACCGAGTGAGCCGCTAGTGCAAAGCTGTTGCATAAGTCTTGCACACACTATTCTATGCTGATTTTGAGTGCGGAAGTTAAACCGCGCAGGAAACATTGAAGACTCCAATTTAAGAAATTTGTCCATGTCTCTCATTTAGATAGGATTGCAACATGTCTAAGCGAAAACGCAATCCCACAGATCATGATCCTGCTGCTCGTGGCCGAGATATCAAAAAGGTCAAGCACTTGATTCTTGAGAGATCAACGGAAGAGGTTGTAGATGCATCGAAGTCCGAAGGAAAAGTACTACCGCATTGTGCTGAAACAAAAGAACGAAAGACTAAGGGCGACATTGAGCTTGAGAGAAAGTCCAAGAGGCAAGAAAAGAAAAAGCTGAAGAGTGCACAAAAGATTGCATTGCAGGCACAACCAAGACCCGAAGAGAGACAGGAGAACGCAACTGGCGATTATGGTCCTGCGAATTCGCAGGAGCGTATGCAGCAGCAGCGAAAGGGAAGGAAGAACGAGAAGAGGAAGGGACTAGTGTCTGAACGGACGAACGATCGGATCCATGATGCTGTCGCTACATTTACAGAAGGCCCAAACAAGCCGAAGCACAACGCAGTCAAGCCGGAGGGGATAGACCAAGGAGCAGTCCGGAAAATCAACGAGGTAGCATTGTCATACTCGAAGAAACGGAAGCGGAAGAACAGGGATGTGAAGGAGTCTGACAACGGCGACACACACCCAGAAAAGCCCACATGGAAAACTTCGGACGCAGTAGGAGGACACATGCTCGATGTCGACCCGATATTTTCGCGAGATGAAGAGTTCCTTCTTGTTGCGTATCATACGGCAATCACAGTATACTCAACCTCCACGTCTCTGCCGGTGCGCCGCCTCATAATCAACAAATTGAACAGAATTTCTGCATTCACCCTATCGTCATCGATAGACAGTCAAGTCTTCATCTCCACGATTTCTGGGGAAATCGAGAATTGGGATTGGACTGAAGGGTCGAGGCTTGGACGCTGGAAACTATCCTCCTCTATCTACTTCTTAACGACATCACTTCAGACCGCGGATGAAGACAATAATCAACTTATTTACACTGTAGACACGAAGGACGCCGATCAGTGGCTCATTTCAGCCCATCGTCTAAATAGTGGAGAACATGCCACGATGACAGACGTGAAAACTCTTCTGAGACATCAGGGCCCTTTGTCGTCTCTAAGGATCCTTGCTGGCGGTCGGTTCGTTGTGGCTACTTCGGGATCGCAACTAGTAATTGGTAATACCACCAAGCCAAATCCACCCTTGCTACAAGACCTATCTTACACGTGGCGAATTGTCGAGTGTCCGGAATGGATAACATGCATTGATGTCCGAATCTCGCATCCTGAGAGGATCGACAAGCCATCGAAAGGAGGGAGAAGAAGAATAGAGGCCCTCGACATTGCTGTTGGGGGTTTAAAGGGCTCGATCCATGTCTACGATAACCTGCTCGGTAAGCTGATACGTACAGAGCAACCTACGAGCAAGGAACTACTTGAGGACATCAAATCTCGTCGGCTGCATTGGCATAGAAACGTAGTCTTATCACTCAAGTGGTCGTTGGACGGTGCGTAGTCCCCTCAAAGATCATAATCTCCTGCTAATTTTGTAGGGAACTATCTGATCTCTGGGGGCCAAGAGACTGTCCTTGTGCTATGGCAACTCGAGACAGGACGAAGGCAAGATATCCCTCATCTTGGAGCGCCAATCGAAAGTATCGTTGTGTCTCCTTTCGGAGCATCGTATTGCATTAGACTTGCCGACAACTCCGCCATGATTCTATCTACCTCAGAGCTCACACCAACCTTCAGCATTGCGGGCATTCAAATCCCCTCTGGGGGAAATGACAGTATCTTGGATTTGCCTTTCGTTCCTACCGTTGATGCACCATGGCCAAAAAATCGTTCATCTCGGGGATTACACTTTCCTGTTTGTACATCCCCTTTGCGCCCCGGATGTTTGCTTCTTGCAGTACCTCCTTCGAGTACTTCGAGGCAGGCATCGACAGCAATACCAAGTGCGTCTTACCTACAGAGCTTTGATATTGGGGCCGCCCAGCAGATAGCTCGACAGGCTCTCACAAGAACGAAGATTACTGAGCTGAATATGGGACCTGAGTCCAATACTATTGAAGAGCCAAACGTAACTCACATAGGGACAAGCATCGATGGCCGATGGCTCGCAACTGTTGATACCTGGGCTCCGCCCAAGGGAGACCATGAAGCACTGGCATACAACCAAGAAAGATTGGCCGAAGAGCAGACGGTCCGAGCAGAAATCCATCTGAAGTTTTGGTCTTGGAAAGATGACACGAGTGCGTGGGAATTAGTCTCAAGAATTGATAATCCACACGCATCTCAATCTGGGCATCCATATGTGCATGGCGACGTACTTCAACTCTCTTCAGATCCAAATTCCGTCGGTTTTGCCACTATCGGTACTGATGGTATCGTAAGGACTTGGAAGCCGGCGATCCGACGCAGACACGGATTGGATGTTCGAGACAAAGATGGTCAAGGTTTAAAGTCATGGTTCTGTAAGCATGTGATACCACTCGAAGTGATCAACCTTCCCAATCAGACTGCTCAGCCTAGTGCCAAGTTGGCTTATAGCCAGGATGGGTCTATACTAGTTGCTTGTCTCCAGACAAATGTGCCATCCCCGCTCTATATCCTCGATACAGACACTGGTGATGTTCGAAGCATACAAACTGGCCTCTACAGTGGAACATTGTTTGGCCTCGGTATTATTGACAAGTACATGATCACGCTATCAAACGAGCTCTGTGTCTGGGATCTGGTAAATGACGAGTTACAGTATGGCATTAATCTACAGCAAGTAAAGAAGTTTTCCACCGAGAAGCGAATAGCAAGCTCACATCTGGCCGTGGATCACCAGCATGGAACATTTGCCATTGCATTGCCGGAAATGAGACTTGACGACAAGAAGTCCTCAGAGTGGAGATCACAGGTCGCCATATTTGATCCTACAAACGCCGTACCCTTGTATCAAACATCTTTATCGAATACCATCACCACACTTCTACCCGTTGCTGGAAGAAAAGGGTTTCATACGATTGATACAGCAGCTGAAGTTAAGACACTGGTACCTACCCAGTCTACGCCTCTCCTTCAACTGGCGCCATCAAAGGATGAAACAGAACCTTCTCGTGGGTTAGGCAACATTTTTGGAAATGGCCAGAGCAAGACGCCGATAGAAGGTGCAGCGGGCAACAATGTCGGGCCATTGACTTCGAAATTCGAAACCATCACTCAAGCATCACGTATTCGTGACGATGATGCAGTCGTTGTAAGCCAAGATCAGCTAGCTGAGGTGTTTGATGTCGGCGCGGCTTATCCATCAGTAATTGAGATGTTCGAGCAAGTCGCCAGCCTCTTTGGTGGTCGGACGATATCATGAACGAATATTGAGGACTACGCTCAAGCGTACTAGACAGCCGATCCATTTCAATGTTCATTGAACTATCCAGTGCACGTATGAGAGAAAGATGGTGATCTTCTATGTGCTGTCGCGAACGTAACAGCAAAACACAATAGAGATCGAAAGGGACGCAAGCAGCCAAGACTGAAACGAATCTGCATCACTCATAACACTTCACATCCGGCCTCCAAGGCGTCTACACGGGAAACCAAGACAGCCTCTTGTCATCCATAAAGTACAAGTCTTTAGCCCCGGGTTGATGGACCTCAAAACTGCCCTTTAGCTGCAAGGATTGCAACGAAGTCGAGACCTGCGCATGATCAGATTGAGCCTACGTCGATATGAACTCGATGCGCAGGTTTTGCAGTTTCGCGATCCTCCGACAGCATCTGAGCCAGGTTTGGAGCGGTTCGCCGAGGAGTAGCAGTGGCCCTCTTCTACTACTATGTACTTCGTCCTATATCTGGCATTGAACTCCTTAGGGGAGTTAGTGTACGGGATTTGACTTGGTCAATCAATGTCATGACCGGCCTTTCGAGCAAAGACAGCTCTCTTAAGCGTAACCCTAGGAGGGTCCGTGATGCCTTCCAAGCACGACGCTCGCCTACTGTCTACCTGATTTTCCATGCTTACGAACTGTCCATGATTGGAATACTCTATCACAGCAAGCACGCAGAAGATAGATCACGTGGACATGACATTGGCAGCAGAGCGGAGTCGGTATTTCTTTAGACGCGACGTCTGAGAGCGATGTATGTTGTAGATGAACAGAGCTGCTGTCTGTTGTAGTGAGCTGGGGAAGACAGTGCGGCCAAGCAGCATCTACAACGCTGTGAATACTCGTCTCAATCACTGGCGTCACTTGCAGCCCTTATGTAGAAACTTTAGCACGAACATAGATGGTACAGATAGGAGTGGCATAGAAAAGTTGCATGTTTCTTACCTCGGCCAACACGTCTTTAGTACAGTGTGAAGCAATTCAGAAGGCTTTTCGCGAGAGTCATTAATATTGTTTTCGCCACATAGAATTCGAATACGGAGATCTCGTGCCTCTTATCCGAGGCCAGCCTAGCCTCAGGGCAAGGTCGGCAGCGGGATCTCCGGAAACCGAGGCTCTTCTACTTTACGTAGTACATCATCAAAACTTGCAGATTGGCGCCGGCGAGTTGGCAAACGTCACGAAACATTCTCCTCTTCTTTACCAATTGGCGTTTCGCCTCTTTCCTTTAGACTGTCTTGCTTTCTACGGCAATCCTCGGCATTACTTCCCTTTTTATAAAGACCACAACATCAATAGGTCTGCCTCCTCAAATTTCTACTTCTCTAGTCGCGTGTCCACCATGGCATCTTTCCTTTCACACCTGAGTCCTGTACCCACCTTCCCAGCTTACACAGGCCCCTACAAAGTTGGTACACAAGATGTCGAGATCCCAATCCCCGAATTGTCATCACCGTCGCTCGCCCCAGATCCCAGCATATCTACAGTCAGCTTTCGCATATCCTACCCTTGCGAACCAGGCAGGCACGCAAAGCCTGTGTACTGGCTTCCATCGCCACAAACCCAAGTTTTCCGTGCATACGCAAGATTCATGAGCGCCAGCCCTAGGCTTGCTGCTTTCCTATCGTAAGTCGTTCGTACACCTGAAAGAATTGGGGTCTGACATCAAAACACAGCTATTTGCCAGTACTTCGAACGATCTTCTACACTACCATACCTGCCCTCCGAGATGCAAAGTTGGCTATTCCACCAGAGGGGCAAGAGAAATGGCCGGTCATGGTCTTCTCGCATGGGCTAGGTGGATCCAGGAACGCATACAGCCACATTACAGGCTCATTAGCAAGCCATGGAATGGTGGTAGTAGCAGCGGAGCATCGCGACGGTAGCGCTCCGATATCATTCATCCACAGCACAGACCGTTCATCACCGAAACCTGTCGACTATGTATCGGTGCCTCACAGGTCGTCACCTGAGGTAGAAGAACAGCGCATTGACCAATTAAAGATCCGACTTTGGGAGCTTGGCTTGATTCATGACGCATTGCTCAAAATGGCAGATGGAAAATCCCTTACGAATGTTGCGGCGGATGCGCCACGAGATGATGCGGACAGACACGGATTCGCCTCACTTATCGATGTACACACGCCTGGCAAGATCTCATGGAGTGGTCACTCTTTCGGAGCCGCCACCGTAGTCCAATTCGTCAAATCAGTCTACTACCCTACACCTCGGGACTCAAGAGGATACGAAGCACTCTACTCTCCCTCATCGGACTCCCAAGTCTCGAAACAAATCACATCATCATCACCTGTGGCTCTCTTAGATCTCTGGGCGTTACCTCTTCATTTCCCAAAAACATCTTGGCTTCTAGAGAAACCCATGCCAGCCTATCAAAGTGCGAACGGCTCTCCGCCACTCGCAGTTTTGAGCGAAGCATTCTTTAAATGGACGAGCAATTTGCGGGATATCAAGCATGTCCTATCCCCACAACATAAACAGAGAACCAAGCTCGCCCCACTCATCTTCTATCCCACATCGTCTGCGCATCTCTCACAGTCCGATTTCGGTCCGCTCTTCCCCTGGCTAACCAAGAAAGTCTTCAAAGCCGAGAACCCAGAAAGGACACTACGACTGAACGTCCGCGCAATCCTGGAAAACCTAAGACGTAGCGGCATCAAAGTGGCAGATACCTCAGACGTCGACATGGAACTCGGTGAGCTGAGTATCTCCGGTGCAAAGGGGATAGAAGAGAAACAGAAATTCCCACTCGGTCAAGATCATCAGATATTAGCCGCAGACGGCAGCGTAAAGGGGTGGGTCTCTGTGCCGCTTAGTGGACGCAATGGTATCGCCAATGCGAATGGACATGCGATTGAGGCGGAGAATCCGAACGAGGCGGTGATGGAGGGAGAGGTCATGAAAGAGTAAGCGGTGTAATATATGAATGAACATCGGTGGCATCTCGGGAGGTCTCTGTGAGCGTTGCATGCATAGCGAGGAGTTGCGTTGATAGCTTGGAGTACAAAATAAATACCAATGTGGGTTAGTCTCCCCAAGATTTTATACTGATATCTTTCTATCCCTCAAGCCTTCATGATTCCGCCTCCGCTCCCACAGCAGCCAGACACCTAGCACCAGTCCTGTCGAAATGACCACTACCAACGCAAAAACCCACCACAAGCGCGCAACCAAATTATTGCCCCGAGCGGCGTTGAGGTTGAAAACCCCAGTGCTGAAGATGCCCTGTCAACGATTTTGTTAGCGAGATCGGTGATCCAAGGGCAGAAATGCTGCGGATTCATCCAACCTACCGCAACGAGCGTCCCGGGAAGGAAAATCAAGGTCATGAGCGCGATTGTCTTTATTGTCCGACTATCATTTCTCGCATCCTCGGCGATCTGCCTCGAGGACTCTGCGGACATGATATTCACCCTGCTGTCCCGTTGCGATATCAGACTGTACAGCTGCATACGCGCGAGATCATTATCTGGGTCAATCCTTGACGACTCAGAGATATGATAATTTCCGATCTCCTTGCGACTTACCAGATTGATCTGACTCTGGACCCTCGTCCTCAATGCCATCGTCTGGCGCTGACGAAACTCGCCGTCTTTGACGCAATAAGCTAGTCGCTGCTGAAAGCAGCGAGCCGCTCGTTCGTCATGGAACATTGTCTCCCTTCGCTGACGCCGCAGCTCTTCGAATGTATCGAACGCCTGTGAGCAGAAGGCACCGAGCTCCAATTCGAAGTCCAGCACGTGGCCCAGGAAGATCAAGTCAGTATTACAGGCGTGCAGATCGCGAGTGAGCCCCGCATAGACGTAACCGTCGTCGAAGTCGAATTGCTGGGTGCTGGTATCTAAGCTGGTCATTCCCGAACGAACCTCCATGGCCACAACTTCTCTGTCTAGCCTGGCGCGCCACTCTTCGTTGAAGCGACCATGTTCCTGAAACAGGAACAGCAAGATGTCGAGCGGAGATTTATCAGCTTTCCCAGCTTCGAATCAAACCCTTGTCATGGTCTTTCGTAGCGCGGGTTCGGACATGTCGAATAAAAGCGCAAGGACGTTCCCAGAGCTTACGTTGATGCGGATGGCTGCCGAGAAATCGTGGTTTGGGTTGAACGGGGTCTGAAATATGGCATCTTGTAGGACAATGAGCGTTGAAGGAGCCGGAAAAGGTCCCGAACGTACGGAGAAAGATGGGGTCGGAATTGTGTCCTTGCCCGTAGTCGACAAATTGTGCCAGCGAGCCGTTATTCGCTGCCACGCAATCGAGAAATTCTCTCGGAATTCGGGTCGAGCGGAGCAAATCTACGACGCCTAGCTCGGAGATACTTAATGGGACGGCCTTGCCATTTCCATACCCACCGCTTCGCGCCGTCATTCTTCTCATCCAAGGCTACAAGTGGGAAACTCACAGGACGAGGAGCTGTGATACATCCGCAGGGACTATGGTCGATACGACGCCATTATTCTGTTACGCCGTTGCGTCAACTCTAAATCTCTCGGACTAGGTGGAATCAAACGCCATACAAAATGATCGACTTCAGTTCGAATGACTTCATCTGCATACGATATGCCTCCACGATGATTGCCATAATTTGTATACACTTTCAAAGCGGTTTCTTGTGTCAGGAGAAGGCTATCCATGACCGCCAGCCTTGACGAATCTACTTAAACAACCCTCAATACCGTGGATTTGCGGTATCAAAATATCCTCTTATCTCGAAGTCTGGTTCAGCCGATGCAGAGTACGGTTACTCCAGCCAGGTATAGCAACGGTGAGCCTTGAACTATCTCAGATACATTCAATTCTTGCATCGCGATCCAATGGAGAACCCGCCAAGCTCCTAGTTAAGCCTCGCGTCAGCCTTGCCCACCTAGGGCATACGCCCGGATAGTATGGCATCCCAGGCGTCTCGAGGCAGTGCATGGACATTAGGCACCCATGAAGATACAGCAAACATGACTTAAACCCAGCTTCCCTCTCCAAGCAGGCCTTCTCTCACTGTGCGCCCACGCAGGCCTTCCAAACTCTCACCTACAGATCAATTGAGCGTTGCCCCCAAGTCGGATTTTTCAGCGGCCATGAGCGACGGAGATGACCAGCGCATGGGTGACGAAGGCGATCAGTACATGAGCGACGAAGACGACCGGCGCATGTTCGTCTTCCGCGACGACCGGCCCCGAGACTTCCAATGCGATGACTTCGTCTACGAGGAGCCCGACCCACGCCCCGATCCTTTCAGCCCTTATCCGCAGCCCGAGCGGTACCCTGGCGAAAGAGCCGCCCAGGGGCAGCGAGCAATCGAGGCGTTTCTGGAACGGGCCACTAAGGCTGGGGATGCACACTACGCCAAGGTTAAACGGGACTTGGACGCTCAGAAGCAGCAGCTGAAGCAGACTCAAGGACCGAAGCTGAAATCAGCAGCGCCGAGTGGCAGCGGGACGAGCAAGGCTGCGCCTTCGCCGAAGAACTTGTTCGGCCTGAGGAAATCCTAAGCGTGCGTTGTGGCTGCGCGAGTATTCTTTCTCCGGAGTGAAAGGGAGCATCCTGGGACAGAGCCAGGTTCTCAAGTCAGACTTGATGATCGCAGGCATTCCTGACGGAAGACAAGCCCCAGGAGACACCAATGACGCAACACAGCGCCTCTTACGAAAACAGGAGTCTAGGTATATACATATTTCAAAAGCGCACCTCTGAAATCTCAATACCGAAATTCAAAATTCAAGATCCATCTCCTCTCTATGTAAGTAACTACAACAACCGTACGTTCGACCTGCCGCATATTCTCAAGCTCGAGTTGTTTATTCCTCGGTAAGAATCCACGTATCGATCCCCTTCCGTAACTTCTCCTTTTGCTTACTCGATCGCTATTTCGAGGGATGATGCGTTGTAAATGGATAGTATAGAGCGGATGGCTTATATAATATGTGTACATTGTATCGCATCGCTTTTTCATTTTACAATATGAGACTAAGACTAGCGCACCGAGAAACTAAGGTATAGATTGCCGCTTGTTGTAAGTCCGTCGTTGACTATCTAGTGATACGTTGCACATCATCTTCCCCAAGCACGCCCCCCTTTCCATTCGCCCCAGCAATTCTCCTATACATAGTATCTTGGAATGATTTTCCTCGGAGAAGCGGTTAAGATATCCCATTCGCTCGGCAATTCCTATTGAAGTGTCTATACTCCAAAACCCCATACACCCAATACCCAAAACATCTCCACCAGCTCAACAGATCAACCTCGGAAATTTCCACGTCACATGCAAAAATCACCGGTCTAGCCTAAATCAAACCTTTGACCGTATGGAAACCCTGTCTAGGCGAGGCAAGGAATGGCATGATTAATAACTAGCTATACCATACGTAGACCCAACCCCTTGCGCATTTCCATGACATTTCAGCAAAATAGTGGTGGTATATACCGAGGCAAGATAAAGTTTCCTTCCTAGATGGAAATCCGGACTCCCCTATAAGCTTCATCCCATTCCATTCTAGAGGATGTTTGATAGATAGATAGATAGATACCCACCTTACCTTAGACAGACAGACAAACCACTCAGCTCCCGCTCCCCCACTCATTCATAATTCAGGTGTATCCATCGATTCGCAAACAAACAGATCTGATCTGCTACATACCACGCCCCCCTTTTTTCCCACCTCATAACTCCAACACTACAGAGGCTAGCTCAATCCACCCCATCAGGCGTATATATCACCCATCTATCTACCTTACACATCGAAACCTTTCCGTTACCTTATCCACAGTCTCCAAAAATGATATGAAGTTTTGCGATCGGCGTTTTTATTCCAGCTATGAGTTATATATTTAGATGAAATGGGAAGGGTAGGTTATTCTATGGAGTATGATGATGGGGTTTTGGGATGTAGGAGGGAGAGAGATTGCGTGGAGGAGATGTGGATACTGCCAGGGAGGTTGAATTCATGTTTGATACTAGGCACTTTAAATGTATCATATTGCGTGAATAAGTACGGACGCGGTTTAGAAGCATGAATGTTTGAACTTAATTGCGTTTCAGGGAAGTGTTTGAAGTAAGGTAAGGTAGAATACAAATCTTGGCATTTCTCCGGAAATAACACCGCTTGCATAGAATATCAACCCCTTGCCTCCGAACCCAGACAGGTCTCACACGTATGTTACAGGGTATATCTCACCAACTGAAATGGCTCCTTCAAAGCTCGTGCATAGGAACATGTACACCTAGATCAAGACCCACAAAATCCTCCGACGCAAGCAATGTTATTTGTCCAATTGCCTCATATCATTAGACTCCAATCTAAGATAATCGGTAAGCCATAACTCATTAGGGGTGATTTGCATGTGTTGAAATACCGGTCATCCGTCATCTTAGCCGTCAGCATATCCCAGCATAGTCTCCATTCAGAATCTCCTCCTTCATCATTCAGTGGGGATCGTGATCTTCAGGCGCATAATACCCGTCGTGCAGTCATAAACTCTTCCATCGCATAGCTCCTAATCGCTACCCCTTCAAAGACGCATTTTTCACCGCCATGACCGACTCGACCGTCTAGTCTCCGGCCTCCTACTGCTCCCGCTTCCCAAGTCTTCTTTCGCAGTTTCGAGCGGTCTTTTCCATCCTTTCTCCTTCAATAGGATCTCGATATCCCTCGAACTGTCGTGAGGTGGCGGCCACTTGAAATTGCCAAAATCCGCCTCCTTCTCTATCAATAACTCGACAATCTCGTAGCTCCGATACTGCATTGCGTGATATGCAGGCGGAAGTCCCCTGAAGTCTTGAGCGTTGACGTCGGCGTTGTGCGCTATGAGCGTCTCGGCTGGATTTAACATACCAAAGCGCGCACAGTTATGGAGAGGGGTCCGGCCGGCTTTGTCGGGCGCGTTCACGAGGCTGTTGTGCAATACGGAGATAGAGTCGAGTTGCTGGGGATTTGGGGGTCTCAAGAGGAAAGGTATGACTTCGTGGGCGGACCGGCGGCCGATGGCGAGGTGAACAGCTGTTAGGTCTTTATTGTCTTTGGCGCTAGGGTTTGCGCCCTTTTGTAGGAGAATCTTGACGATGTCGACATTACCTAGAGATGCGGCGAGTAGTAGGGGGGTTTTCTCGGTTTCGTCCCCTTCTTCCAAGGGGGCGCCATTTTCGATGAGCCATTTTACGGTCGAGATATCATTCTTTTGGATACAGTCTAGCAGTTTCGATCCTTTTCCTCCAGCTTGTGGATCGGACCCCCCTGGATCTAGCCTGTTGTGAATGTCGGCGAATGACCTTGAGCGGTCGTTCCTTCCTCTAGTCTCAGAAGAGCGACTCGTCCTTCCAGTAAACCGAGAACGATCGGGTGTCTGCGGAGAGCCATACTCAGAGGTCGATGGCGTCGTCATAGAGGTGGATGAAGCAGCTGAGGCGCTTGATGTACGAGACTGGATCGAGGATGATGATAAGATAGGGCGCAAAGGGATGGCAGAATTAATTTCTGTTGGGCCTATACGAGGGGAAGACGGCCTCCTCAGTCGTCCATGACCCATCGCATAGCTTTCGAATGAACCGGTAGCCCTGTTGGAAGGATCAGTTGTCGAGGTCGCCGAATTGAGTGGATTACCAGGACTTGTAGATGGCTTTGTGAGGACTGGGGAACCGCTATCGGCCAACTTGTCATTCAGCCAGACCGCAAATATTCTTTCGAAGAACTGGTGCAGAGCTGGATCATCTTCATCCGAAAGGACTGTCTGTCCTTCGGCTTCATTGTCATCAGGCTGTAGCACAAGGGTGGCTTCTGTGTCTTGCCGAGTCAGACCTTGCTGCGGGCTGGCCAGCCCCTGCAGCATTGCGAACATCTTGCGGTTGGAGGCAAGGACCGCGACGAACCCCTCTGCCATGAATTGCCGCGTGCTCTCTAAACTTCGGCTGAGGTAACATCAGACACACCACGTACTATAAAGAGTGGGGAAGGTATGCCAACTAACCCATGTAGAATCTGGAGGAGAAGCTGCAGCGAAAGCTGGTGGGTTTCGATGGATTTTGCAATCCGCGCAAACGTTGGAGCGGCAGTCTGCTGTCTCCATATCCGAAGAACAGGCCCTGTGATTGTTTGTCTCTTTTCCAGAAGCTTCGAGAGCTCTTCTTTTAATCCAGTAAGATCGTCTTCGCACCGACTTATCGCATCTTTAACAAGAGTCCGTATATTGTCGTAGCCTGGCTCAACAGGCAGAGTAGATCCCTGCTTCTCTTGAGGCCTGTACGCATTTTTGACTTCATTGATAATGGAACTAAGGGTATCTGCCTTCTCTTCCAGTTGTTGTACATCTTCTTTCTGGCACTTTATCTTCACTATAAGCTTCTTGACTTCCACGGAGAGAGACCAGGCTATTTGGACGATTGTTATGACGCTTGCTAGAAAGAAGTATCAGCATAAATATCCCTTTAGACACACAATGCGTTGGTGATTGCCATACCAGTGGTACCGATTGGATCCATCGCGGACTCTGGTAGGGCCCCAACTCGACGTCCCCGAGAGCCCCAGGGGCCCCAGTTGACGTATCAAGAACTCTCCCGGGTCAGCGGGGTTGAACTAACGATTCTATCGATACTGTGCTTGGTCCTTTTTCTCTCCTTGGGAGATGGGAGACCGAACTAGGCATGCGGTGTCGATGCGTTAGTGACAAGGAGATAGAGTGCGACAACAGGCAATGAAGCCTTTAGAACTAGGTCGTCGTCAGCGAGCGCCCGGAAGCGATTAAGTGCTTACTAGCATTGCTCAGCCTTGTTGGGGATGGGTACCATGCCTCACTTGGTACGTCGGCAGATATATTCTAAAGAATATGTACCTTCGATTCTAGAGGGCCCTAGGAAAGTGGGAGCAAACGTGGAGAAAGTCTGATTACACATTGAACGGGACTAGAATTCATGATCGACTGGGACGTTGCACGACATAGAACTATCGAAGAAAATCCGCCGACATTCGGATCAACATCAAGCTTTTCGCACTCGTTTCAAGGTTCTCCAACAACAACATCATCAATTTCCAAAATCGCCCTTAGTTCTCCAATCAGCCGCCACCGCCATTTATACCAGCAGACGCAGACTAATTCCTTGCAGTCCTACCCCTTAATCTATCCCACCGATAGAGAGATGGTAGCTCTTTCACATCCTTTCGAAGAATATAGCGGTTAATCCACCAAGGAGCAACTTTGTTGATCTGATAGTCCGTGTGTGTTCTGGTGCTTATGCCGAACACATAATTCATTTCCTCCATGGTCGCAATATGCCTTTCCGTGCCAGGCACAAACAGCCAAACCAAGATCAGCGCTATGAAATCAAGCCCCGCGAACAAGCCGAGCAACGCCGTCTGTCCAACGGCGTGGATGAGCTGAGGTACTGTCAACGCCAATATGCCAGCTCCGAAGAATAAAACGGATGATGCCCATGCCATGCCCACTTCGCGGAGCACTTGGGGGAAGATCTCCGCGCTGTAGAGGAAGGGGACCACGCCACCTCCTGGACTATACGCAAGTACATAGAGGATTAAGAAAGTCGTGACGGCAGCCATCTTCCCTGAAATGCCCTCGACTTTGTAACTGAAGCTTGATGCCAGGAGCAGAGGAAACATCGCGGCCAAAGACGTCATCAGGAGGAATCTTCGGCCTTTGCTGTCAATATAGAAGTAAGCGATGGCGGAGAACCTTGCGAGCCATAAAGTCAGCATCAAAGCTTTAGTCAAGAGTCTCAGCACTCACGCAAAATTTGAAAGCCCGAATCCAAAATATAGCCACTGACTATGCGTGTTAGAGATACCCGCATGGTCAAAGAGGGTCGAAGCCAGGAAAGCAAAGATATTGATACCGCACATAATCTGAGCGCTCATGACGATAAACGAAGCAAAGGTGGCCCTTCGAACCCTTGGAATGCTGAATAGTTGCACGATCCGTCGCCCGAAGCCAAAGACGCCAATCTGTCGCTGGTAATCTCTGTCGTCCATGTGCGGCACTTGGTTGCCAAGATCGATAGCATCTTGTGTACTCCGCATGAACAAGATCGTCTCAACATTCAATTGTGCCCGTATATGGACCAGGTCACGGGCTGCCAACAGGGGGTGCTCGCGGAGCCGCAGCAGCACTGTGTAGGCTTCAGCATATCGCTGCTTTTTCACCAGCCAGCGAGGTGATTCGGATCCCACATAGACGAGGACAAGGAGCATGGCGGCTGGGATGAAGGAGCTGGAGATCTGGAATCGCCAGCTGTTGGGGACGATTAGCGGAATAACGGCGGAGAATGCGATTCCTAGGGCTGTTCCGGTTTGCCAGGAGGTCAAGATTTGGCCTGCTCCAGTCAGGTCTGCGATGGATCGCTTGGGAAAGGGTAATACCTCTTAGTCGGGCTGGGGAGACCTCGCCCTCGAAGACGGGGACAATGGAAGATTTGGCGCCCATTCCGATTCCCTAGGTTGACATCCACGTCAGCATCTCAAATATCCAGCAGTCCGGAACGATATAATAATAAGCGATCTTGAAAGCACATGCTTACTCACCAGGAGAACACGACAAGCAAATAAAGCTTGCCAGCTATGCGTAAAAGCTTGCCCAATTGACGCCGCGAAGGTCATGGCAGCAGCAACGAATAGCGCTCCCTGCCTGCCCCAGAATATTTCGGTCATCGGATCGCACAGATAAGCCCCAAGACAGCTTGCTGAGAAGTAAACGATAGCATTCGTCGCAGAGAACCGCCATATATCGCCCGTGCTGCTTCCTAGGTCCCCATGGTTGCCCTGGCCAATATGCAGCCCGAACTCAGCAGGCCATCCTGTATTTGCGCTGACAATGGCACCTTGTGCCCACCCTTGAACCACACTGCCTACACTGCATGTCAATAGGATGATCTTTAGCTCTTTACTTTCCTCCCAAAAGCGAGTTCTTCTCTCTCTGTCTAGCGCTCGCTCCTCCGGCTCGGTAAGGATGCCCTCTGCGATCGTAGCATCTTCATCCCTGGCTAAGTGTGCTCCGTGTATCAAAGTCTCAACGTCAACAACCCTGCCGAGTCTATAATTGGCATGAAATTCGTCAATGTCGTGGTCCAACTCGTCCTCTGGCACACGCTGCAATGGGTTTTCGATGATGCCTAATTCATTGTTCTCCAAAAGCTGCTGGAACGGTAGCTGCTGCGCGTCTTCCATCGCTCGTGGCAAGCCTGACTCGCCCTAGGGGCTGCTCTAGAGAGCGCCTATGCAGGTTCGAGCCAATGAAGGCGATATAAGAGTTGAATCGAACAGCGCAGCTATATGACACGAGTCACAAACGGTGATCTTCCTGGGGACCAACAAGGCGTATACCGTTTACCAAAGTAAGAGCAGGAGGAGAATCGATTGAACCGCAAAGACACATCTCCTTTTGAAGAGGTCTTCTCTGATTACCATAGCCTTATGCGGATCAGGCTGAGTCCCCTGGTGATTGACCACACTGCCTTGCCGTCAGCCTGCATATTCCCACACCATCATGTTGCGCTGCCAAGCTCAAGCAGAGGAATCGGATGGGCTTCCAAGGACAAGTTGCGATACTCAAAGGGAATTTCGAATGGCACCACAGTCCAAGCGGGCATACAACATACCTTTCCAGGCCTCCCAAATACATGAATTCGTCCCAATCCCATCGTGGGCTTCTAGCGGCGCCAAGAATTGCTGCGCCCGTTAAGTTGCTACTACTCTGCCGTGTCTGCCTCCCCCTCGTCCTATGTATACTCATGCTCGTATTCCTCGATTCGCGATTCGAAAATCTTAGCGAGGCAGTCAAGGGCCTGCAGACTCTCCGTTCTACCCTGGTGAGTGGAACAAAACATATATGAGAGCTCGTAATCGATGACCGGCAGTCTTGTTGTCAAGCCGCAATCCGATACTGTCGCATGTAATCCACTAGAGGGTCGCCATCTCGATGCGAGACTGTTAGCGAGATTTATGTCAGAGACCGGAATGGTGGTCAGTATGACACAGTTTGTATGCGCAGTATGAATGAGAATAAAAGCTATGTTGTTACAAGTTGCCTTCAGCGGGCAAGACATTTCCTGTGCGCGCCAAAGCCACCCTAGTCTCCATGCGGCCACAGGCCGACACTAGATACTTCTGAAGTTGCTCACATTCGTTGTTCATCATTGTATAATAATGGTGTTTGGAGTATTTTCGCAGACGACATATCGTACGATTCGACAAGCATCAAGTCCGCAGGACAGATCGATCTAGATCATTTCAGCCCTTATAAAGCACTTCTCCTGTCCCATTCTACAAAACACATTGAAATATATCTACATCCCGGCATTTGTTCAGACACCTTCTTCGCCCTTAGTCTGGTCGTCGCATGCCGACTCCACGAGCTTCAAGCCATCGTTAGTGGTCTCGAGCCGGACTTTTATCTCCCTTGCCATCGTCTCCATACCATCCACATCATTCACATATCCGTGCCGTCTGTCCAGCAACTCAAGACCGTGAAACAGAAGTGCCAACGGAGTAGACTTCCATATTGACGCGTACTTGGATGCTCTGGGTCTTGACTCGACAAGCATAGCGATGAAAAAGGCAAGAGTCAGCAACGCCAGTGCGGTTGGAAACGCCAGCCAAGGCCAGCGGACACCAAGACACGTCTGATTCTGGGTGACAAGGCCTTGAGCCGGGTCATTGTATTTTGGGAGTGTCTGTAGACGAAAAAAGTCCGTCATGGAGTCTGAGACGTTTTCGAAAACCTGATTGACGCGATCGAAGCTCACGTTGCCGTAATTGTAGATGGTTTTTAGAGCCTCTGATCCATTCAAGCGCGTGATAATCCCCATCGACGGGTTCGACGGCGTAGAGTTATTGCCAGAGTCTCCTCGGACGGTGTCAGTAAATACATCGCTCATGTAACTTTCCCAGAGATCTGCTATGAATATATCGTCAAACGCGTAGATACATCCGTGTACAAGCATAGACTCTGGAAAAGAAGCATTGGCAGTCAGATTTAGAGGTTGTTGGCTAGTATAATATTGATATAGCGGATCGAAAGTGAAATTATATGGAAGCCATCTAGTCCTTTGTTGCAGACTGTAGCCACTGTTCAGAAGACTTTGACGTTCAAAGCCGGACAGGCACGTTGTGTCGATCATACCAATATATGGGACATAAGCAACGGTATATTTGTCGGGGGTTACAGAAGGTAGGGTAAAGGAAGATACTATCGATGAAGGTGTGTCCGAAGGTATATCCACAGGTGTGGGCGACGATGGCGGCACTGTACGTCCCCAGATATACCCTATACCATCAACAGCGACCACTCGGTTTTCTTGAAGCACGCCGGCATTTACCACCGACGTATAAGTGCGTACACACGGGGACAAAGTACAGCTTGCGGCACCGTAACCGTTGCAAAACCAGGTATCGTTTGCCGAAGCATTCTCGCATCCCGAAGGCGGTTTCCCTGTCGCCGGATCAAAAGTTTTGAATTGTTTGCCAACTATGATCTCCATCCGATACGATTGATCTAGAAATCTTTCTCCCTGTATGAAGACCTGCATCGTCGTGAGATTCAGAGCTGTTCCAGGACCATTGAAGATGGAAAGACCTGATGGCAAGGAAGTCAAGACGGAGATGTTAGTGTTTGATAGAAAGCCGGGTGCAACCTTTGAAAGGTTCCCTGAGGTCCCATTTGGAAAAAGCGTGAGATGTGTCTGGATGCCTGAATAGTTGCTTTTGACGAAAGTAGTCTGTATGGACAAATCCTTTGTGACATCCTGGCAAGCACTACAGTAAGCGACCGTGCTGTAGTCTCCGAATGTGCAATTACCCGTTGGACAGTCAGCGTGCACACTTCTACTCGGTGATATGACACCAGCAACGATAGCAGCTTGCATCCCAGGTTCTATCCACCCACTCATCGATTGGCTCTGATTTGTGTCTCGTTGTAGATAGACGTTCGTCCGGGGAACGGTACCATTGACGCCGCCTACAGGTACCCCACAGTCGTAGTAGTCAATAACTTGTTGTGTGAAAGGATCAATCACAAGCACAAGCAGGATGATCAGAGCCCCGACTGAGGATAAAGGATGACGAAGGCGCAACCGCCGCAAAAGACTGAATGCACCTAATGGCCCTCGAGTGGCATCATCGTACTGGACGAGGTCTTGCAAGGGTCGACTCCTTTCGAGCCATTTCCACTTGAGCTGCCCTAGGCCTTCTGCAGCTACCAGCAAGATCGTCGTCTTGAGTATCACCACATAGATGGATATCACGGTGTTCACGGATAGGTGATACGGCCATTGTGGTAAGGGTTTTCCCTGGTGTGGATAGAGTGTTGCGACGATGGCCACGAGGATGATGAGGAAAAGGGAGCATGCGCCTATTTCAAGCCACCAATATTTTGAGATTGGAGACCTGAACGGGCGGATCTTGCCCGTAAAGCCGCGCAAGTTGCGCTGAGTTTTTGCTAATTTTCGGCTCGGCCCTCTGCCTAGAATTGAAGATCGCACCTTGAGATCTGGCTGTCTTCTCATCACTGGGCTACAGATGCCAACAGGCTTCCTAGGGATAAGGAATTGAGTACCACGGATAGAAGTACAGTCGGCTGAACTGGCGGATCCCTCGGAAGATCTGGTATCAGGGGTTTCAGCTTCCTCAAGCGACCTGTGAGTATGCTCGTCATTCTGCAAGGCCATACGGTTCTCCTGTTCTGTTCCATCTAAAGGCTCCATGCTCAGACGATTAATTATCACATATTGCGCAGGAACCGTGTGTGTGAGTAACTGACAAGCCTATATTTCAAAAGCACGGTGCTCGCCAGCCTTTATATGTTGTACATTCGAGCTGAAGCTGAAACATACCTAACGCAGGCAAATGCTCAGCCTCCGTGGTTGCTATTTTCTAATGTAAAGAACCAATTGATACCTTTGAGACGCATGCACCACTCAAAGGCTATTTTTGCTGCATGATAGGCGAGCAAGGCTTCAAGGGACTCAGCATTGCATTAGCGGCAGCAAGAGCGACAACGTGCCAATGCACACAAGCGGAACGACTTTTCGATTCTTCTTCTCTATGCCCAGCTGATACCCGACGCTACTTAATTACTACTAACAGTACGATCCCATATACAAGGAGAGTACTCCCTCGTCTCTAGTGTAGCCATCTTCTCTCTCAACTCAAATCCAAAGACATCGGCATTTTCCTTGATCCTACTCAAAGTGCTTGCTCTCCCAAAATCTTTCGCGAAATAAGACTTGGCTTTCTGGAAGGAACAGGAGCAGTGGTATGTTTGGAAAAAGATCTCTGCGGGACGTTCAGTTTCCTTGGTGCAAAACGTAAAGATGTATTGATTACTTTGCCTTATAACGGTACATACTTATTTCAATAACTAATTTATAGTCTATCCCGGGCTGGTATATGTTACGATCCCTATCGTTCGCCGTGGACTCCTTGGAGTATTCATAGTTGGATCGAGTATTGGTACGTACTCATGGAGAGGAATATTAAGGACTTGAGAGGTAGAAGGCCTTGTGCTAGGCTGGTCAGGTACAATGTATTGTATTCAGTGCCTAGGAGATATCATGAGATGGTAATATGAGTTGAGCACGAAGCTCCTACCTAAGGGAAACCACGGCGGATCAATTCTTCTCGTTCGGGCGATACATCCATGGGCGCGTACGAAGAATGGGGTGGTGAGAGTGGCTGAGGAGTGATGCAGGATGGCTGCAGCTAGAATAGGGAGCAAGCCATCTTTGCACTCGAAACCACCCCACTTCTCTCGCGCACAAACGTCAATCTTCTAGGAAACAGGAGTTTTGAGGTAGAACCATTTTCTGACCTCTACCGGCCATGCCCGTACGTTGTGATGTGTGCAACAGCTCCTTCAAGGAGTCCAACGCTCTACAGATGCACAAGGCAGCAAAACGCCACAATCAGTCAGCCGCAGGTAATGCCTCTGGTGAAAAGACCTTCAGAGATCAAGCGCAACCGAAAGCGAAGCCATCGAATACTGGGCCCTCGCCTCTTGATAAAGTGACAAGCTCTGGCGGTCTCACCTTCCGTTGTAGCTCATGTGACCGCTCGTGTCGGTCACGAGAAGCACTTGAGGCGCACGCCAAAGCAAAAGCCCACCAGCTTACGATCACTGCAAGTATCAAAAGGCCAGAGAAAGCCTACTTCCGCTGCGATGTCTGTAGCCGATGTGATTTCGGAAGCCAAACTGCTCTAAACGACCACAAGTGCGATTCCGAGGGCCATCAGAACAGGAATCAGCACAGTGCTCCGCAGGAAATGCTGTCTAATTCGCAGACTAGGACGGATCATAGGCTGCCTCTTAGCGACGGGCACTCATTAGCACTTACAGTTGACAAAATGGTCCAATGTGACCTATGTTCGTGCAAAATCACGGAGAACAAGACCTGTGAAAGCCCCCTGCTTGCAACCTCGTACGAAGGGCAGAATCAGCAAAAGATGCCTTTGTCCAATGCAAAAATTCACCATGCGCTTGCGTTAGGATCTATGGACTACAGTGGCAAAGCTGCGTCTTGCCAATCCTGGGAAACGTGTACCGATTCGGAAGAATGCGTGATAGATGCTATCAGTCAACGAACTGGTCTAGCCAAAGGTAATAGTGATGAAGTAACGCTAGCGATACCTTCAGTCTTAATGAGTCAACTCGCTATTACAGAGGATCCTCGGACGCTAATTCCACCAAATCCACAATTATCATCGAAGCTGATTGATGTTTATGGATCAGTGCAACCTAAACCTTTGGAGCACTTAGGCAAAGAATGGTCAGCAATGTCACTATATGAACAGTCATTCACTTTAAAAGTTCTAAGAGACTTGTGTCATTCGGTCTCCGATCTTGAGAGAAATGGCTATCGCTTCCGTCAGTATACATTTACAGAGTTGATGGGGGAGCAAAAATGCAAGACATGCAAGAGTACGCCCTTGAATTCCAACGTATATGCAGACAGTCTAACTCCTTCTAGGGAAGCAGGGAGATATTCGACTGCAGAAGATCCCTTGCAAGGCCAACCTCGGGAAAAAATCGAGCTTCGTAAGTTTTGGGGCCTCCAACCAACAGAAAACTTTAGCCTTATGATCATCTTAGCTTCAAAATCATGGTCCACGTGCACAACCATACGATGTAAGCAAGCAGGCCGATCAAGCGGATGATACCCTTTCCTCTCATAAATTCCCAACGATCGACGGACGGAGACAGAATCGGTACCTTAAATCCGCCTGGACACCTGGAAATGACCCAAAAAGGCCCAAGTACGCTGCCGTAGCCCTAGATTGCGAGATGGTTGACGTTGTTGGGGACGGTGGTCTCCGGAGAGAGGTGGTCAAGCTTTCTGCGGTAGACTTCTTGAGTGGGGGAACGCTTCTCGACACTCTCGTGCTCCCAACAGCCAAAGTCAGAAGATGGAAGACCGAAATCACGGGCATCACCAATCAAACATTGAGTGAAGCAAGAGCGCAGGGCCGCACCCTGAAAGGATGGACTGAGGCCCGTTCTGAGCTTTGGCGGTACATAGATGCTGACACTGTTTTGGTCGGACAGGCATTGCACCACGACCTTGACGTCTTGGGCATGCTGCATGCGCGGATCGTAGACTCTGCAATCTTGGCTGCAAAGGCGATTGACCATCCAGGTGCAAAAACTGTTGGACTGAAGAAAATGTGCAAGGAGATGTTGAACGTGGACGTCCAGTGCGTTAGCAGCGGCATACACGATTGTCTCGAGGATGTGCTTGCCTCGAGAGAGCTGGTGCTGTACTCCATACACAGCCCCGAGAAAGTGCAGACATGGGCGCTGTCGAAGAGGAGAGAGGAGCTGGGAAAAGCGGTCAGGTTACAGAGGCAGAGGAAAGATCGACGATCAACTGAGTCGAGTCAGCGCATGGCTAATGATCTTTTCGATGATGATGATGAGATCTTGCGCTGGGAAGACATTGCCGAAGATTTGGGATGGCCACACCCCGACACTGGCTACGATCCATGGTCAGATTGAAAGGGGGGCTATTCGCTCTCGGATCCGCCAGTCCGCTATTGATGCGATGAAAGAGGGGCTGCGCTTGCTCTCCCAGAATCTTTCGCGAAATCAGCCTGAGCTTTCCGGAAGGAATGGGAGCAGTGATATCTGTCACCGTGCAATCACGTGCATATTCTACTTAGTAACATGACACGATAGCTTAATATCATAGTGGCATATCTTTCCATACCATAACTATTTACCCCACTCATCCTTCTATCTTCCACTCATCTAACCATATAAACGTCTATATAACAGATGTCTCATACTAGCTAGATCACATGTGCTTTTCCTATCATTCTTACTACGCACCTTGCAGAGAGTATCGTTGGAAAGAGATCTCTGCGGAAGATTCATGTGACCAAGCGGCAAATGAAGGATGTGAGAAGTTCCTTGGTACAAAACGTGAAGGTGTATTATTTTCGCCATACAATAGTACTTGTCTTTAACTATTAATGCGTATCCCGGGTTGGTATATATGTGCTATTCGGCCACTAGGTATTATGCTCCGATCGTTCAGCCCCACCCAGCTCATTAAAGCTAGTTCAGGCTTATAAATGCTATTTCCTATTTAGTACAGGACCCTCCTCCCTTAGTACTCCCTCTATACTCTCCTTTACTCTACCAAACTCCCCCGGTACTCCCTTTAAAGCGGCCCTACTTCCTTTCCTGATAAAGAACGGTAATCTCTTATCCTGAGTTTTAAGGTATATATAATGTGTGTATAGACATGCGAAATTCCAAGTAGATTAGATAGATTAGGTGGGGAAAGTAGGGTAGGGGGTTATAAGGATTATAATAATGAATGTGATGGGGATTAAGGGGTTTTGGTTGTTGGTGGTGGTATTTTCTTTGGAAAGGGGGTAGGGTAGTGATCAGATGGGAGGAGGGAGAGGGAGAGGGAGAGGGAGAGGGAGAGGGAGAGGGAGAGGGAGAGGAGTAACGTTCGTCCTACTTTCCATACCGCACATCTATCAGGTCGCTATTCCTAGGACAGATGCAATCCTTCTATAACCCAGTGACTCCGAAGTGTAGGGCGTATATTCTTAAAATACATATAAGACATTCGGATAGGTGGTATATCATAGGATAACATCATGGTAATTTTTGCGAGCATTTGCGTTGCGGGCGATACAGTATAGTGTAGTCCATCATCAGATGATTAGACTGAGCGAAAGGGTATTCTTCACGATGAAAGAAAAGGTAAGCGAACGAAGCGTGTTACATGCTTGTATAAACCTTGTACCATCTGGTTCGTGTTAGTAAGCCTTTAGGTACATGGACAAGATTCCCAGTCTTATCATATCCGCGGCGTATCCTTCAATCTCATCTTGATCAGAAAGACAAGGCCAGACAACGGTCCCTCTCCCCGAACCGTAGCCTCATAAAACCCCGTGAACATTCTCGCCGAAGCCGCCGCCATATCCACACAAAATGCTTCTACAAAGGACCACGGCACATTCATCTTGTCGCAGGAAATGATCAGTTCAAAGTCCCACTGCCCTAGGATCATCATTTTTGCCGGCGCTAGCTGTGCGAATTCTCCAGTCATGATCTTCAAGGCAATGAGGTTGTAGAAATCTTCGAGCTTTGCGATCGCGAGGGCAGTAGGGAGTAGGGCGGTGAACGTTCTGAATTTGGTCATTGATAGATAGATAGGACCGTTCGGTAATGGCGTCGTACGCTTGCTCGAGATCGAAAGTTCTTCGGAAGGACTCCCTCGCCGGTGCAGACCCTTGGGGAGCGGCTGTAAACCTCTCGTCCGCGGTATGAAATGGTCTCCTAAAAGACGTAGACTGACCGCTACTGTCTTGAAAGTACCAACGTCCATGTAATAGGCATCGAAAGTGTAGACAAAGAGATGAGTGGCCAGGAGTGAGAATCGCCGTGCAGCGGAGGCAAGCACGGGCCACGGGATTTCTCCCCCAAGGCATGACATTGTAAGTTGGAATTGACCCTGTGTTATTGTGAATAACGCCGAACGCTCCCGCGTGGTGGGCCAGTGGTGTGTGGCTTCCCATGCAACCGCGTCGAAGAACACTCTCAGCTGCACAGCTGCAATCGTTGCTGGGACGATGACATTGTACGATGTGAATCGAACGAGTTTGATCTGATTATCTCTTCTCAAGACAGTTTCTGCAATACTTTCGGACGTCCTGACTCTAGAATCTTCTCCCATATGTAGCATATGCAACTTTGTGCTTGGTAAAGAGTAATGGCCAGACCTATCAAAGGTCACTGCTACCGAGTCCTCGACAGGGACTAGGTCATTGTAGAATTCTTGTATCGATGGGGCTCTTGACGGCAAGGAACCTTGAAATCGCGAACCATCTTGCGCCAGGATCTTGGAATCTTTAGTCTCGTTGTCAAAGTCGTCAAATTTCCGACGGTCATTCGCCGTGTGGCGTAGGTTGTCAGTCTTTAGACTGGCACCTTGTCCAGTACGTCGGACATCCGGGGTTGGTTTTGCAGAAGATAGAGAGAATGCGAGAAAAAGGAGAAAGAATATCATTTCCAACAACATCGGCCAACTTCATCTATTCCTCCAAGAAACAAGATATGAGCTAGTTGAGAGAGCTTTGGAAAGCAGGATACGGTACCATCGAATTCACAATATTATGCGACCAACAACATCGAAATTCTGCATCGGACCCCCATTCCCCGCGATATATCTAGGGATGTCAGAAGTGAAATCTGTTCGTTCAGAATATTCCGCTCAACAGGGGTTGCGGATACGAGCGCGGGTGCGGGTATGGGGGTATTTTCGTTTTAGGACATTGAAACTGCATCAGGTTTATAGGTTGTGGTAATTTCGAGACATGTGATGAACGAAGCCGATTGCGGAAGGTCTCTGTACGCGCATTCTCCCATCAGGCCCAGCCGTTGATATCGTCGCATAGTGAAACAATTTACTCATATTCCACGCTTCCAGTCCTAGCAAATTGGAGCATATCGATGAGAATTATCGTCCCATGCAGAAGTAGCTGCTAAGCCACAATCACTTTCGACATACCAACGTCTTTATTTTACTGGGTTTGACTTGCACCCGTTGGTCCATGACGTTCTTATCCCCTAAATTTGGAAGTAAAGAGCATACAAAGCGGATTATTGATCGATGTCCTAATAATGCAGCGGATAGAGCCTTTATTCACTCAATGGAGATTTGCCGCTTTCTCGTACACATCGCGGAAAATTTGCGTGAAGTTGGTGGCCGGAATATAGAAGAAGTTATATTCCAGTCTCGTGGTCTTCACGGGATGTATTCTTTCCTAGAGAGACGTGGGTCCACTGACAGTCCACAGCAGCTGGTAGTGATGTTGAATAGAATTCCTATGAGCCATGATGCACGAGGGTGAACCACTGCTTTGGCATTCGCTTTGAGCACAAATCAATGAAGACTGACACAACCCGTACCGTACTTCCTATGGAAAGATCTTCGATTGTGTAGTCGATCGGTTAGGACTGAGAGTTCCAGATTACTTGAGTACTCAAAATAAAGAGTCGGTATAAGAGATGGATCCTTACATGTAAATTGGAGATCGTTGTTCAACGAATACTTGAACCTAAGGAGCTGAGTCTCCTCACGACAAACACACACGACCTGTCTGCTCCCGCATCTTCATCAATGATATATCAATCCATATGAATCGTCCCGCCGCTGTCCGGTCAGGAAACATAATGGGGGAAGAAGTCTTCTGGTTCCCCCTCTCCCGTTATAATCATCATCCGCTAGCCCCGTTATGAGGATAGAGACATTGGAAAAGGACTTCGCCTGACTTCCTCTGGTGGTTTCCCAGAGGGAGCTGTAAAGGCCAAGGCTAGTCGTGCCGGACCCTGGCGTAATTTGTTGGAGTGATAGGTGGAGAAGTCTTGTAATCCAATCCATTTGGCAACCACTACCTCTCCTGAGCTAGGAGACACAACGACTCCATCGATCAACAACACACTGCTTGTGGGTATGCTTGATGTTGTTATGTTAGAATAATAGCTCGGTACCTTGGCTATTTGTGTTTGTTCCTGTCGGGGCTGATCAAACCCTGTTGCCGATCAGCCGAGGCTCGACGTCCCCTCGACAGGTAAATAGGTAGGTACTCACATCTACAATCATGATCTGCAAGTCCACACGTCTACGACCCGACCGCCTTGGCCCTGAAACTTCCCCCGGAAAACCTACAGGCCTTCCAATCTTGTCGAAGCCCGCTGGCTGAACGGTTGTGACTTTCCAACAATCGGCGTGGCTGCATGCCTAGCATAGTTCGACAGGCCCTCCACACAGGTCTTAATCTTTCGAGACCATCGGATGGGTTCAAGAGCTAGTATCAAGTTGCAATGGCAGCATACTCGACTCTACGCCACTCTGGTGATCCTCTCCTAACAATCCTAGGACCGTGGGCTCGTCTAATCCGCTCAAGAATCAAGCATACTTCCAAGGCAGCACGTCTTGCAGCGACACTAGCTCTTGTGATCACTATTGTATCAGGAACATATGGAGGTCAATTTTGGCTCAACCGACGGTCGAAGAAGAAAGCTAGGGGTGAGCGTTTACTGCGGCGGAATTCTGGATTGAAGGGCAAAGATGGATCGAGGACGATTTTTGTCCCATATCGGTCGTCGACGGCTGAAGTACGGATACATCCTACGAAACCTACGACATTCGATGCACATCGAAGGCTATTCCTCAACCCACCGAGGGCGGCGCGACTTGGGAATGGTCAGATGACTGCCGTCCCACCTCCTAATACCAAACCTGGTCTCAACATTGCATTCATACATCAATTCCTAAGCCTTTTAAGTATCATGATTCCGCATTGGAATAGCAAAGAGTCAGGTCTTCTGCTCAGCCAAGGCCTCTTTCTCCTTCTCAGGACGTACCTCTCGTTGGTAGTTACAAGGCTTGATGGAGAGATAGTAAGAGATTTGGTTTCGGGCAATGGCAGGAGCTTTCTCTGGGGCATAATGAAATGGTGTGGCGTAGGAGGTATACACTGTGATTGCAGCAGTCTTCGACCAATTACTGACAGTAGCAGGCTTCGCTTCGTATACGAACGCCGCCATCAAGTTCCTCCAAAGTAAAGTTGCCATCGCTTTTCGCACGAGACTCACCCGATACATCCACGACCTCTACCTGAACGATAATCTCAATTACTACAAGCTGTTGAACTTGGATGGTGGCATTGGTCAGGGGGCAGATCAATTTATCACTAGCGATTTGACGTTGTTCACAGCTTCGGCTGCCTCTCTTTACTCCTCTCTTGGCAAACCTTTGGTGGACCTCTTCGTGTTTCAATATCAGCTTTTCCGATCGCTAGGACCTCTAGCCCTTACAGGACTTCTGGCCAACTACTTCATAACAGCAACGGCATTGCGCCGACTGTCACCACCCTTTGGCAAGCTGAAAGCGGTAGAAGGTCGTAAAGAAGGCGATTTCAGGGCTCTACATGCGCGATTGATAGCCAATGCCGAAGAAGTAGCTTTCTATGGCGGCGCGGATATGGAGAAGGTCTTCCTCGATAAGGGATACAAGGACTTGAGGGTCTGGATGGACGGCATCTACCGCCTCAAGATTCGGTATAACATGCTAGAGGACTTTGTCTTGAAGTATTCTTGGTCAGCGTTTGGCTACCTCATCACAGCTCTTCCAGTCTTCCTTCCCGAATGGGGTGGTACCGGTGGTCGATCAGAGCTGCCAGTCTCAGACACCAGCGCTACCACAAATCGTTCACATGCTCGTATGCAGCAATTCATAACTAACAAGCGTTTAATGCTTTCCCTAGCCGATGCCGGCGGGCGGATCATGTACAGTATCAAAGACCTTTCTGAACTCGCAGGCTACACCTCTCGTGTTTACACGCTAATATCAACCCTCCACCGCGTTCAAGCATCCGCTTACCACCCCCCTCGCGGCACGTCGCCTGAACTATACTCCCTCACCGATGTTCTCGGCACTCTTCACCGCGGCTACGATGGTGTACGTCTCGAAAACGTCCCAATCATTGCCCCAGCCATCTATCCATTACCAGGCGACCTTCTCATTCCCTCACTATCCTTCACCATTACGCCAGGCGCTCACGTCCTGATCTCCGGGCCCAACGGTGCCGGCAAATCATCCATCGCCCGCATCCTAGGTGGTCTCTGGCCCGTATACCGCGGCTTGGTCTCTCGACCGCGCAACTCAGGCACCGATGGGATCATGTTCCTCCCACAGCGACCGTATCTCGCCAGCGGCACACTGAGGGACCAAGTCATCTACCCGCACTCCGAAATGGACATGCGGGACTCGGGCCGTCGAGACAACGAATTGCTGCAGATCCTCGAGGATGTCCGATTAGGCTATCTGCCCGAACGGGAAGGCGGCTGGGACGTGAGGAAGGAGTGGAAAGACGTGCTCAGCGGTGGCGAGAAGCAGAGAATGGCATTCGCGCGGCTGCTGTACCATGAACCCCGCTACGCCGTCATCGACGAAGGCACCTCTGCCGTCTCGTCCGATGTCGAGGGCTTGCTGTATGAGCGGTGCAAGGATCGAGGCATCACGCTGCTGACGATCAGCACGCGGGTGAGTTTGAAGCGGTATCATGAGTGGAATCTGGATCTGGGACAGGGGAATGGGGGCGAGGAGTGGACTTTTGATCGGATTGGGACGGAGGAGGAGAAGGAGGGGGTGGAGAGGGAATTGGAGGGGTTGAGGGGGAGGTTGGCGGAGGTTGAGGGGTGGCGGAGACGGAGGGAGGAAATTGAGGTGGAGTTGGGGAAGGTGTGGGTTTCTAGTGCTGGTTCTGGCGCTGAGGGTGAGGATGAGGGGGGTGAATTGCCGCCACCGGCGTATGTTGAGGAGGAGGGGATGGGAGGGGATGGGAGTTGATGGGTTTGGGATGGTTAGGGCGAGGATTTATATACCCATGGAAACGAACATATTCAGCTAAGTATTTCGTATCGTTGATGACTGTGACGTGACATGGAACATAACATGATATCTGGCTTAAGATAGATACACATCAACAATGTCCAAGCAGTAAGGTATATACAACACGGATCCCACCCAACAAACGCCCTAAATCATCGTCGACGTCAAAAACTGGGATATATCGCTAGCAACGCCCCCATAATCCAAAACGCCTTGCTTGCATTGCAAAAACATCATCAACATCAGACCCATATCCTTCAAAATGCTAGAAAGGAAACGAATATAGAAAAATCACAGGCGCAAAGGAAAGGTCAGGGGTTATAGTTCTTGTACGCACAGCTGCAGAAATCCTGCGCGGGCTGTATGGAGTATCCGCTCATGACACGGCTGCCCACCTGTCCGTTATCCATGTTGTAGCAGGCTGGCACGTCCACGCCGCCACCGATGGATTGCGTGGCGTCGATTGCGAAATGCCAGGTAGCGAAACTTGCGCCGGGTGGTGCGCCTGCTGCACTACCACTTGTGGATGCGGGTGCTGCGGCGGATGCTGAAGCGGTGCTGCCGGGGGGGTATGATTTGGGCTTCTTGGTGTACATGTTTGCGGTGAATTGGGTTTCGTTGTAGTAGCATTTCACGCTGAAGGAGGGGAAGACGGCCTTTTGGACCATGGTGGTGAAGGTGTAGCGTTCGTCGTCTGTGCCGGCGCCGAGGAGTTTGAGGGGCGCGTTGGCGAAGTTGATGGCGAAGGGGTTGTCGGTGGAGGAGATTGTGAAGTTGGGGTTTGGGTCCGAGGTGGTGGCTGGGGTGATTATCCAGTTGAAGGTTGCCATGGAGTCGGTGGGGGAGGCGGAGTAGGTTACGGATGGTTCGCATTTCCAGCTTTGGGGGTTGGAGGTGCAGTTTGTGGTTGTGGTGTCGAGGAATGTTTCGAGGGTGTAGGAACCGGCGGGGAAGGGACCTGCGGTTGGTGAAGCTGATGGGGAGGGTGAGGGGGGAGGGGTGGAGCTGTGAAGTCGGATTGTTAGCATACTGGGTTGTGTGGAGGACCTGTCGTTGCACGTACCCGCTGTGCTTCTTGCGCAATCCCACCGCGAGGCCTACGGCCAGAGCGACAATGCAGGCTGTTACGACAAACGCAATGAGACATATTCGCTTCCATCCTCCCCTCTGCGCAACGTAGGCGTTGTTCCTCAGATCTTCGAATTTCTCTCCCTTCGGACCCGTCACATCCCACATGCTATATCTCGGAGGTTCCTTTCCATCTCGATACCTGGGAGGCTCTCCTAGAAACCTTCGGCTGAACGGGCGATGATGCGGCTGCTGAACGGGCGGCGGTGGTGGAGGATTGCCATCTTCGTCTATGATGGACAACCTGTGGTCTAGGGAGCTGGCACGAGAGCCAGCTCTACTTCGTCGAGCTCCGTGCGAAGAATGGCGAGGTAGCGAACGGTCAACGGACTCCAGGGACCCCACGAGGTTGGACGACATGGCGATCAACGGAGGACATGGAGGAGATCGAGACAGCTGTTGGTGCATGGTGGGCACGAAAGCGATTCAACGCTGAGATTGCAACGAGGTCGACGACAAGAGCAGGAGAGAGTGAGGAGATTGATGTCGTCGCCATTTCATCTCCAAGGCGTCACCAGTGGCTTCATCTAACCAGTTAATGTGCTGTTGCGAATCGAACCAATCTCACGGCAGCCAATCAGGATGTGGCATCGGCGACTATTCTACCATCCTGTCCATACGCGGCATGACCGCCGCTCTTCCGCTTGCCCCGCCATTTGCTGTGCATATGTGCATAATTACTGCATACCACGCTAGGGACGACATATTTCGAGACACTAGGTACCGAGTATCACCATTCGTTTCAGACATACAGGTAGTGACCGGCATTACAACATACGCATATTATCAGACTATCCAGAGACTGACATATTCCGTATTCCGTATCTGAATTGCATGAGCGCCAATTGATTGATCGTCTCAATTACATCAACTCCGATTGCCCTGAGCGTTTCTCCATTTCAAGCCTCTATGTTGTAACGTATAGTGCGAAAGGTCTTCCGGATTTCATTGTGTATAAGTCCAAAGCGCCTGCTTAATCATGACTTCGTCGCGCCGGAACAGTCTCCCTTCCTCACCTTCGGAGACTATTGAGGGCGATGACGAAAGGTGTTCATCGATGATGAGTTTGCAATACCAACCGATCGTCTCAGCACTCCGAGGATGTCTAGCGTATCACTCTGCACGCAGCTGCTGGGGTAACAATCAGATACGGTCATTGACATTCAAGCTTGCCTGTCTTCCTTGATGAAAGATGATTTCATCCATGTCTTACGATCAACGTCCTTTTCGCCGCAAACGGCACATAGTCATCCATACCTTTATCCGCAAAAATGAAGTAACGGGCTATGTACAGAGAGCACAATGCAAGTCAATCTCCTTTATCCAGACTACTTCTCGCTCTCTGGAGTAGCGTCAGATCTCACCTGCGTTCCTCTGCCAATATCCAATCTCGATCCTCATTCAATGCCGGTATCTTGCCCGTTCATAAGCGTCCAAGCTACCCTTTAAACACACCCAGTATTCTCCTAGCTTGAATGTCGGAAGTCAGGTGGGCCCGTAGGCCAAGCATAGCCTCTAACGGCCGAGCATCGACCGTCTCCATACCTTCAGAGCCCGGCGAACAATATGATGCCTTAAACACCGAAAGAATCGTCGGATCCACAACTAACAGATTTCGCACTCCTTGGGTCCCAGAGGCTGCATCGTTCATCCAATCAAGACCTGGTGGTTGTCTAGAGGGGCAATGGATTGGGGTGCGGCCGTTGGGCCAAGGATCTTACGGTATCGCTGGTCTTTGGGAAAAGAGGAACGATGATGGAGAGGTTGTTGATGTGGGTTTGCTGCCTCTCGCTGGCGTGGAACAAGATTGATCAGTCATAGGAGATAGTCGTCAAACAATGCCTAGGAGGCCTCAACCGCAAATGGAAGCCACAGGTGCCCAACGAAGTCAGAATAATGAAGCTGATGAACAAGACCCATTGTCGGGGCGTTGTTCGTTTGAGGGCCTACAGACGATATTGCCACGAGAGAGTTCATCGTCTGTATTTGAGATACTGTCCGTATGGGGACTTGAGAAGACTCATCGATCGATATCGGAAATTTAGGTAGGATGACCCTCTCAGACCGGGCTAATTGCCTACCACTGACTGGTGTCAGACGCTATATACCAGAAGCCTTCCTCTGGGAGGTTTTCTACTATCTCGTGGATGCAGCGGATGCAATGGCAAATGGACCAGGCACAGAGTCAGATGACAATCATGACCACGGCCGGGATTTCCAGATCGTGCATTTGGATATAAAGCCAGACAACAGTCAGTTCCTCCAGGCTATTATGAAGTGGCAGCGCTAACAGAGTGCCAGTTTTCCTCGGCTACGAAGACTCGGGCATTGGCGGAGTCCCTTACTATCCGACTGCAAAATTGGGCGACTTTGGAGTTGCTAGAAAATGCGACTTGGAGGACCCTGGAAATTCAAATCGCCTATTGGAAGCTGGTACAAAAGGTTGGCAAGCCCCAGTGAGTAGTAATTGTCTTACGTATCCCGACGTTGCTGAGCCCCATTAGGAGCAGCTGCAGTCATTCTATGATGTACGACAAGTCTACAGACAACCTCAATTCAAAATTTACGGGCACACCAATATCTGGGCCATCGGCGCTGTCATGTACGAGCTGATGACGCTGAACGAGGTCAGTCATATATGGCTTGATGAAGTCCAGGATCTCCACCACGGTATCAACGCATTTGGAACCCTTAACCGACCGGAATATAGCATGTCGTTGACGAATGCCATTCGAGATTGTCTTAAGCCATATCCCGAGGAAAGGCCTTCGGTCCAAGATCTTCTCGAGAAGATTGAGAGAAACCGTATACTTTTACATGAACACTTATCCGAAGAAGCACGAGATGATTTACCCCCGCCGAGGTGGGGTTTAGCCCAGCGTCTATATTATCGAGGCAACGAGATCAACGAGATGCGTCCGGGCAAGGAGCCACTAGCCCCGGATGAAGGAGATAGAGACCCCGTCGATGCTGACGGTTTTCGTGATCCTAATCTATCACCTGTCAGATTTCCCCAATTCCCTGATGCTGTCTTGCGAAAGAGAAAGGAGAACAACAACAACAAGGACCTAGGAAGGGATGACATTGTTCGCAAGAATGATAAGGATCGCAAGGGGAAAGCTCGAACGCATGCTATCTGGAACAGATGGCATGCAAGGGAGAACGACGGAGTGGATTTGAGGGCGGATACCATGATAGCGGGATTCGAGGAGGAGGAGGATCCCGAGTATTATTCGGGTGATGGTGATGGCGATGGTGAATCTATAGATTTAGACTACGAGGATGGGGCGGAGGAAGATCCTATCGACTATTCGGGTGACGGTGAATGGTCCTGTGATCCTTCCGTCTCGTCCAACGCTGATCCAAAAGAGCCAGACCAAATCTCGAAAGTCTTTCGGCGTCCACACATAAGCGGTAAAAAGCTTCCCGGCCTCGAGACGAACCTTCCATTGGGCAGCAAGGGCAAAGGCAAGGCTTCTAGGAGATCCCAAGCAGGTCCCGTAGGTGAGGACGAGCACGAAGAAGACCAAAGCCCAATACAAAACCACCGCCTTCTCAGGAAACGCGTGAACGCCCTTCCTCCTTCTCAAAACCCATCTTTAAGCAACACAAACAAAAGAAAAGCGCCTCAGAACCCCCAAAAAGATTTCGAGCAATCACTACAGAACCAAACCCCATCCAACCCTCCTAAACGCTGCCGCCTCCTCAGAAGATACCGCACACCCTCAACACCAACCGTGAGTCCGCTATCCAGCATAGCTACGAATGTAGGTTCGGGAATCGGACCCGAAGAAGGCGGTCACGTGGAACAGGAAGGAGAGGTAGAAGATGAGAACGATGATACCCACCGCGCCAGCGCCAACGACAATGAAGACCAGAAAGATGCGAACGATGGCACCTACCGCGAAGACAGCCCTACCACCGCCAACGACAATGAAGACGAAGACGAAGACGACGATGATACTCCCACTCCCACCCCGCCTCCTCCTCCTCCTCCTCCTCCTCCTCCTCCTCCTCCTCCTCCTCCTCCTCCTCCTCCTCCTCCTCCTCCTCCTCCTCCTACGCCGATGACAAGAATCGTGAAACGCAGGAGGCGTCGTGTGAGTTGGGGATCGCGCTGTTATCGGGCGCCTGGGCGGGGAAAGGGGGGGAGGTAAAGTGTAAGTTTTATGGTGCTGAAGGAGGGATGGGGTTTTTGTAGATGGGGTCTAGGTGGTGGCTAGGGATGTAGAGTTGGGAGATTTAGGGGGGGAAGGGGAAGGGGAAGGGGAAGGGGATCGTGATCTGATTTGGTCTGGGTTTTTATGGCGTTTACTGTTTTGTTATGGTTCCTTTGATTTGGTCATTCTGTCATCGTTTCTTGGGCTATTCAATGAGATTTTATTTCTGGGCGTTGCGGGTGAATGAATGAAATTCTGCCTTTTCATTTGGATTGAACTGTACTTGTGGATAGAATTCCTCTTACCAATCATCAATCATCAATCAGTGCATCTGAAAAGGCTACCCTAGGTGCCTAGGAAGGATATCATGCGTGGCATCTTCACTACCTACGATTGAGACTCCAAGCTCTTACGTGAGATGGATGGCACCGTTCAGAAATCCACCTTTTCTACCTTATTACAAAATGGTACCACCATCCACAACATCATCCCCCCTCCTCACATCCCCTCCCTCTCCCTCTCCCTCTCCCTCTCCGCCCCCAACAACACCATCCGCATCC